>Ga0255372_10057_pt1 | contig 22879 bp, 17 predicted proteins | sample ANMaggSeSYBR01E8_FD_182092 | JGI IMG/M metagenome (GOLD analysis project Ga0255372, IMG submission 182092) | Sediment cell enrichment communities from methane seep in Santa Monica Basin, California, United Staets - ANME aggregate JGI... | ecosystem: Environmental > Aquatic > Marine > Cold seeps >...
TTTCAATCTTTACCCCGGAGTCCTGGATTTTCTTCCTTAAGTGGCCAATATGAACATCCACCGTCCGGGTATTGCCATAATAATCATAACCCCAGGCCAAATCCAACAGCTGATTCCGGCTGAGGACAATGCCGGGATGCCTGGCAAGAGTAAGGAGTAAATCAAACTCCTGGGTTCTGATTTCAACAGGAACCCCATTAATTAAAACATCCCGCCGAAGAGGGTCAATGTGAATGTCTCCTACCTGGACAGGTTTATTCTCATCCGGGGGTGATCCCGCTTTGCCTCTGCGCAGAACAGCCTTCACTCGGGCTACTAGCTCCCTGGGATTAAAGGGTTTGGTAAGATAATCATCAGCACCCAATTCCAACCCCAGGATTTTATCAATGTCCTCATCCCGGGCAGTCAGCATCAGGATGGGAACCGGATCATCTTTTTGCCGCAGTCTGCGGCAGACTTCCAGGCCATCCACTTCAGGCAACATAACATCCAATACGACCAGAGCCGGACGGTGCTGATCAACAGCCTCCAGGGCCGATTTCCCATCGGCTGCTGAAACAATTCGAAAACCTTCACGCTCCAGATAAATCTGAGCGAGTTCAATGATATTCGGTTCGTCATCAACCAAAAGCAGGAGTTCACCGGTCATAGGCGAAAATCTTTTTACGTTTTACAAATTTTATCAAGTGATTAATCAATCCAGAAGCGCGACAGCTTCTATCTCTACTGCCCCGTCTTTGGGAAGCCGGGCGACCTGGACAGCAGACCTGGCTGGGTAATCTTCGGTGAAAAATTCTCCATAGATCACGTTCATGACCCCAAAGTCATTCATATCCCGCAAAAAAACCGTGGTTTTAACCACGCATGCCAGCGAAGATCCAGCTGCTTCAAGCACAGCAGTTAGATTATGGAGTGCCTGGCGGGTTTCAGCCTCAATGCCGCCGGGAACAAATTCGCCGCGTTCCGGATCAATACCCAATTGTCCGGCAGTGAAGACCAGGTTTCCCGTTTTGACAGCAGCAGAATAGGGACCAATCGCCCTGGGAGCCTTCTCAGCTACTACAATTTCTTTTTTCCCTGCCATGGATAAGCTCCTTTTTCAAACCTTTTTTTTCGATATATTCAACCAATCGATTTCCGCAAGTAGTATACCTCATTTGCCTGCCTTCCACCCTTGCGACTGAACCTGGGATCTGGTATATCTTGTTGGCTATACGCAAAGAAAGGCTGCAATTTTGGGATATTTGCAGCCTTAGGGAACATCTCTGTTCAGATTATTAGATGCTTACGCATCTAGATAAATCTCATCCTTTTCTATTATATTCTCCTGATTAATTATTTTACACTACTTACTAAACACCGTTCCTCTCCTACACCACGATATTCACCAGGCGCCCGGGTACCACAATCACCTTCCTGATCTCTTTACCCTCCAGGTACGGTGCTGCATCTTCACTTGCCAGGGCTGTCTTCTCAGCCTCTTCTTTGCTGATATCAACCGGGACTACGATCCGGTCTCTCAGTTTTCCATTCACCTGGACGATCAGGGTGATCTCATCTTTTTCCATCATTTCCCGGTCAACTTCCGGCCAGGGTTGAGCATGGACGGAATAGGTTTTGCCGAGTACATCGGTCCACAGCTCTTCTGCAATATGCGGTACAGCCGGCGCCATCATCAGCAGATACAATTCCAGAATTTCCTTCCATTCTTTCGATCCTGCAGCCCCTCCCCTCTGAGCCTCATGGAGGGTATTCAGCAATTCCATCAGGGTGGAAATAATGGTGTTAAACTCAAATCCTTCATAATCCTTGCTAATCCGGTCCAGCGCAGTGTGAACTTCACGCTTCAGATCCCGGATCAACTCATCCGACACATCGCCTTTCACCTCGGCCTCTGTGTACAAAGCCCAGGTCCGTTTTAACCAGCGTTCTGTTCCCGTAATGCCCTGGCTGTTCCAGGGTCCTCCCAAATCCCAACGGGCAAAAAACATCAAATAAGCCCGCACGGTATCCGCGCCATAGAGGGCAACCAGATCATCCGGGGCGATTACGTTACCCCGGCTTTTAGACATCTTTTCACCATCTTCCCCCAACACCATACCCTGATTTCTCAACTGCAGCATTGGCTCTCCAACCGCAGGTTTCTTTAGGGCATCTTTTTTGTCATCCTTTACACCTTCTCCATCTCGGCTCTTTGATATTTTTTTCCCATCCTCGGACAAGAGCATACCCTGATTTCTGAGCTGAACCATGGGTTCATTCGCTTCAGTTATCCCCAGATCTCTCAAAGCTTTATGGAAAAACCTGGTGTAAATAAGATGCATTGTGGCATGCTCAATTCCTCCGGTGTATGTATCTACCGGCATCCAGTAATCATATTCTTTCTGGTCAAAAGGACCCTCTTTATATTTTGGGCTCAGATAACGCAGGTGATACCAGGAAGAACACATAAACGTATCCATGGTATCTGTCTCACGGGTTGCCTTCTCACCACACTTGGGACAGGTGGTATCTTTCCAGGTCGGGTGCAGTTTCAATGGACTCTCCCCGGTTGGCAGCCACTCCACTTCTTCCGGGAGCAGTACGGGCAGTTCCTCCTCAGGAACAGGATTCCAGCCGCAGGTGTCGCAGTAAATCATTGGAATTGGTGCGCCCCAATAACGCTGACGGGAGATCAGCCAATCCCGCAATTTGTAACTGACGGTTTCTTTTCCCAAACCGTCTTTTTCCAGCCAGTCAATCACTTTGCCCAGGCCGGGATTTGCCCTTCCCTTTTGATCCGTTACCTCTGTCCCATCAAATTGGGCGCTGTTAATCATCGATCCCGGTCCCACATAGGCTTCCGTCATCGTTGCGCCGTCAAATTTTTCCCCTCCCGGTTGAATCACAGGGATGATTTCCAAACCGTACTGACGGGCGAATTCAAAATCCCGTTCATCATGAGCCGGTACGGCCATGATCGCTCCAAACCCATATCCCATCATCACGTAATCCGCGATCCAAATCGGGATCCTGGCTTTGTTAACCGGGTTAATTGCGTATCCGCCTGAAAAAACACCCGATTTTTCTTTTTCCACGGTTGCCCGCTGGATTTCCGTTTTCTGGTCCGCCTCTTTCTGGTAAGCCTCGACAGGGTCTTTCTGCTCAGGTGTCGTGATTTTCTCCACCAGCGGATGTTCAGGAGCCAGCACCATGAATGTTGCGCCCCACAACGTATCTGGCCGGGTGGTAAAGACCGTTAACTCGTCTCCATCTTCGGTTTTAAAGATTACGTCTGCCCCTTCTGAACGGCCGATCCAATTGGTCTGCAGGGTTTTAACCCGGTCCGGCCAATCAATCTGCGAAAAGTCCAGCAGCTCATCAGCATAATTGGTCGTCTTAAAAAACCACTGATCCAGGTCCTTCTTGATCACCTGTGTATCACATCGTTCACAGTGACGGTCATCGCCATGAACCTGCTCCCTGGCCAGGGTTGTATTGCACTGGGGACACCAGTCCACGGGGGACTGTTTTCTATAGGCCAAATTATTATTAAACAGCTGGATGAAAAACCACTGGGTCCAATGATAATATTCCGGATCCGCTGAGACTGCTTCTCTCCGCCAGTCAATCATGGTACCCATACTCTTTAATTGTGATCGCATGCGGTCAATATTTCCGAAAGTCCATTTCTGGGGATGGATTTTTCGTTGGATAGCGGCATTTTCTGCCGGCAGTCCAAAAGCGTCAAACCCCATAGGAAACATTACATTATAGCCATGCATGCGCTTAAATCGCGCCCTGGCATCAGATGGCGCCATGGCATACCAGTGTCCGATATGCATCTCTCCAGAGGGATAAGGGAGCATGGTGAGCGCGTAAAACTTTTTCTTTGACGGGTCAATATCCGCTTGATAGAGTCCATCAGCCTCCCATTTTTTCTGCCATTTGGTTTCAATGTCGCCGGGTTTATATTCTGAAGTCATATTCCCATCTCCCTGATGAAGGCAAATCATGCTTTACCAGTACCTTTAAATAAATAATCCTCCGCCGGTCAGGGACGAAGGAAGGAAATCTCCGCGGTACCACCCTGATTGTGGTCTGATATCACCACCTCTTGGGGCTGCTGTATCGGGCAGGACCGTTGCCTCTTACTTGGTTTCAGGGGCAAATCCACGTATTAAACGTGCCGGGCGAGTTCAATTTTCCTACTGTGCACTGCGGACACATCTGGTGAAATTTTCAGCCGTTGATTTCACCTCTCTGGCAGTTAATCTACTACTCCCGGATATTAATTATTCAGGCACAAAATCAAACTTTAGTGCCGATGTTTGTGGACCCAGTGGGACTCGAACCCACGACCTTCTCAATGCCATTGAGACGCGCTCCCAACTGCGCCATGGGCCCTGATGATGGGGACTATTTTACCTGTTTATTAAACACCCGTCAACCAGAGTGGACCTGGCGGGATTCGAACCCGCGACCTCATCAGTGCGATTGATGCGCGCTCCCAACTGCGCTACAGGCCCTGGAATTTCAGCCTCATCATTTTAGTTGAGGGATAGAGGGATGTCAAGGAATAATAAAAAAAGGGGGTGTCTAATAAGTTGCAACTGCTCCTCTCCTTGCGCAAACCTCATACAAGCAAAGCGATTAAAATCACAACTAAGGTCCTTCGTCTTCGCTCAGGACGGGCGTCGACCTTCGTCGACGCTTAAATTTCTTAGAAATCGAGTAAATAGACAAATCATAAAGCGTCCCTGGAGAGGGACGCCTAGCGCCAGCTCCTTCTACGACTTCAGTCGGAACTCCAAAAAAAACTCTCGATCACCCTGTTTAACCCGTTTTGTCATTCCGCCTGTCCTGAGTACCCTGATCAGAGTCGAAGGGGTATCGAAGGGAGGAACGAGGAATCCATGATGAGAACAAACTTCCACATTATGGGCTTTTGATAAACATGATTGAAATGGTATTTTGCCCCATTATGGATCCTTCGCAGAGCTTATCCTGAGTATAGTCCAAAGGGCAATCGCCTAACATTGAAGGGTTTAAATACGGAGGGGCTGTGCTTAATACTTTTAGACACAGCCCCTTCTTGTTTTCCTCAGTACCTTTTACAATTTACTGCCTTGCTCGACTCATTCCATTGAAGGAAGCGTTCGCGACCTTTCTCCCGGCTTAATTTGACCCCGAACTTAGGGAAATAAGCTCTTGATATTCTTCCTGGGTGAGAAATTGGGGCTGGTAGGTTTCCCCGGTCTGCCGTTCATAATTACTCACAAAAGAGTTCAAGTGCTTGATAGATCCTCTTAGTAAATTTTCATAAACCTCAATCACTGCACTGTTAGATGTTTGATCCAGGTATTTCTGCAAATCAAGGATATCAATCTCCTCAATCGCTCCCCCAACCAACAGAGCCTCTGCTAAAGATATACTTCCACTAACCATTAGCTCATCGTGCAAGTCCTGTAATACTTGATCGGTAAATATTCCCACTTCATTATCCTGAACCGGATCTTCATATCCAAACAGATCGATGAGGGTTTTCACTGCCTCCATGTGAGTATCTTCACTTCTTGAAATATTAGAAAAAATATTCATATTCCACAAATCGGCAAGTTGGATATATACATCCCGGGCCAATTTCTCTTCTTCCCGCATGAACGTGATTCCTTCTAATTCGCTCGTGGAGAGCTCCGTATCAGATAAGGCTGCGATCGTTGCCTGATGGGTTTCCTCGCCGGATCCAGTTTCTTCAGTTACCACCGGATCAGATACTTCGCTTTCGTCAGTTACCAACTCTGTACTTTCCTCAAGAACAGAAACCGTCTCTGCTTGAGGAAGATCAACTTCTGTTTGATTTATATCAACCGCCGCAGGAGCTGCGCAGGCACTCATCACAAAAACCGCTACCACTAATACCAATATATTTTTCTTCATTGAAATTTTCTCCTTTAAACAACTATTAATGTTAAAAGGATACACTGTCATAATTAACAACTTATTGATTAATTATGAAGAAATTATTTAGATGAGGACAGCCCTAATTGGAATTAATAAACTCAAGCAGGATGGGATTAACGATTTCCGGAAACTCATAATGACCCAAATGACCAGCGTTCTCAATTATCTGGACCTGCATATCTGGTAAAAGCCCTCGGAGAACCTGAATATTTTCTCCTGATATCGTTTGATCTTCTTTACCCCAAATCAACAGCACCGGCAATTCTGATTCGTTTAACTTCTGGTATGCAAATTCCGATTCGAGTTTCACCAAATTGCGGATAGTGGATAGCAGCGCTCTTCCGATCCCCTTGTATTGAAACTGGACTCGATATCTTTCTTCCCAATCCGGAAAATTCTCCGGGTGGGAAAAATCACTGCCCTGCCATTTGGGCAGATAGATAGGTTCCATATAAACCGCCATTACGTACTCACCCACCCCGGGTAAATTCATAGGAAATATATCCTTCCAGGTTACATGGACTACCTCGGGCGCGATCAATGTGACGCTCCTCACCCTTTCCGGATTTTCATTCGCATAATGGGTGACAACAGGACCTCCCATTGAAAGTCCGACCAGGTGAACAGGTTCATCTACTTCCAATTTAGAGAGCAGTTCTTCCAGTTGAGTACTGAGAAGATTAACATCATAGATAATATCCGGGCGGTCAGAATAACCTCTACCATAAAGGTCAAACCTTAAAACCTGGTGCCCGGCTTCTTCTAACGCTGAAAAAGTCGGATCCCAGATATAGGCAGGAACAGAAAACCCGTGAACCAGTACAACCAGAGGAGAATCTGCCGGTCCTTCCAATTGGTAATGAACCATACCTTCTGACAGTTCAACAAAATCTCCTGCCGCATTTTCACGCGCTGCGTCAGATAGCTCCAATTTTTCTACATTCAGGATCAAGTACAAGCTAGAAAACAGCAGGACCAAGCCCAGCAAAACCCAAAGGAAAATATTTCTCATCTTGTGATTTTTCATTTTTCCCTCTCTTTTGATCAGTGCTCTGGTGATAGTCTTCTTCCGATAAGGAAAACAAAATCAAAATACCAACCTTAATCATAAAACCTTTCAACCTCGGTTGGGTGTTATAAATTTAAGAAACTTTCAATGAATATAATATATCACCGGGGGAACTTTAAAACCTACTTATACGTCTAAATAATATGTTAGGTAAAGGAGCCAAACTATGAAAAAGATTTATTTAATTGTCACAATATCCATAATCAGCTTTTTATTTGTCGCCAGCTGTTCAATACAGCCCGGAACTGGATCAAACCAGCTCATTGGTACAACCTGGAAACTTATCAGCTTTGCCGGTAATAAGCCTCTCGAAGGAAAAGATATGACCGCGGAATTTGATGCCAGGGAAATCCGGGGATCAGCAAGCTGCAACTCATACTTCGGCAACTATAACCTCAAAGGTGATCAAATTTCATTCAGCGAATTAGGTTGGACCGAAATGGCCTGCATGGATCCTGAAGGAATCATGGAGCAGGAACAAACAATCATGAAGATGTTGTCAGAGTCCAGTTCATTTCTTATCCAGGGAGATAGTCTGCAAATTACAACCTCCGCTGGAGAACTATTGATATTTCAACAATTAACCGGAATAGACTAGATAACTTCCCCTTCTCTCCTGGCAGAAGATATCCCAAAATTTTTATACACCTCCAGTTATTTTGCCTACCAGAATAACTGGAGGTGTATTCTTTTACCGGTATCCGCCAAATACATGGAATTCCGCGACACCCTCTCTAAACTCCCCCATGTCGGTGTAATTGCAGTTATTTCCCATTCCTTAAAAGAACCTTGGGAATGAATCAAAATTAAGTTATGATAATTGTAATTTACAATAAGCTTATCAAATTTTTTCATCTCGATGATATACAACAACAAACAAGACGGGAGTATCGATGACCAAAGTAACTATTAAAAACCGACAGCAGCAGCTACAAGAATCCCTGATTAAAAACGGATTCAAAGCGGTTGCCTTGAATCCCGGTCCTGATTTAACCTATTTTACCGGACTTGATTTTCATCTTATGGAACGCCCTATCATCGGGATCTTCCCTGCTGAAGGAATCCCGATTCTTGTCCTCCCAGAACTTGAACAGCAAAAATTAAGTGGACTGGATTTTGAAATCCGCGGGTTTTGTTACACAGAAGACCTTTCCACCTGGCAAGGGGTGATGACTGATGCGTTCACAGAAACTGAATTGGGCTCCGGAAAATTAGGAGTAATCCCCAACCGGCTCCGGCTGCTGGAATTGAAGTATCTGGAAGAGGCTCTTCCCGAAGCTGATATTACCTCTGCTCAACCCATCATAAGCTCTCTACGAATGGTAAAAGGTGACCACGAAATTGAGTTGATGGAAGAAGCAGCCAGGATCGCAGAATGTGCGCTGACCGCTACATTGTCAGCGATCAAACCAGGTGTAACTGAAAAGGAAATTGCCTCGAAACTGGTAGGCAGGCTGCTGCATCATGGATCCGATCCTGATCTCCCATTTTTCCCAATTGTCGCCTTTGGGCCAAATTCCGCCAATCCTCATGCTGTGCCAACATCCCGGGAGTTAAATTCGGGAGATTTGGTGCTGATCGACTGGGGAGCCACTTGTGAAGGATATTACTCAGACATTACCCGGACTTTTGCCATGGGCGATATTCACCCTGAACTTGAGCAGATAGCTGATTTTGTCCGAAAAGCCAATGCAGCCGGCAGATCGGTTGTGAAAGCTGGGGTTACTGCCAGGTCAGTTGATCAAGCTGCCAGGAAAGTGATTGACGAAGCTGGTTATGGGGAATTTTTCATCCACCGCACAGGACATGGTTTGGGAAGAGAAACCCATGAAGCTCCATACATAAGCCAATATGATAAAACAATATTAAAACCCGGCATGACTTTTACAATCGAGCCAGGTATTTACCTTCCCGGCCGCGGCGGAGTACGGATTGAAGATGATATTTTGGTGACTGAAGATGGCTGTAAATCCTTAACTCAGCTTCCCCGGGAACTCACCCAGCTTTTCTTTGAAGAATAGGCCCTGATTTTCTGGAGATTAAAATGATTATCAAAAACGCCGAACCGTTCTACTTTCCTGGAAATTCAACCGGCTGTTTATTAATTCATGGTTTTACCGGGGCGCCAATGGAAATGCGGCCCCTGGGAGATTTTTTAGCTGAAAAGGGATATTCCGTTCTTGGTATCCGTCTGTCAGGTCATGGAACAAAAATGGCTGATATTCAACGCTCTCATTGGCAGGATTGGGCCGGGTCAGTTCTGGATGGATGGCATCTTTTGCAATCATCCACTGACAAAATCATTCTGATGGGTTTATCAATGGGAGGAATTCTGGCCTTATATCACGCTTCTTTTTTACCAGTTCAGGGCGTGGTCAGCATGTCTACACCTTATCAACTAGAACCTGACCCGAAATTGGTTCTATTGCCATTTTTAACCAGGATAATTCCCCATGTATCAAAAGGTAAATCCGATTGGCACAATCCTGACGCAGCTAAAGGCCACATATCCTATGAAAAATATCCTACCCGGGCCATTGTTCAACTAACCCACTTGCTCCAGGCAATGAGAATCTCTTTACCCAAAGTGACAGTGCCTGCATTACTGATGCATGCAAAAGGAGATCTGAGCGTTGACCCGGAAAATATGCGCCGGATTTATCAGGAACTCGGCACAGCTGAGGAAAACAAAGAAATGGTCTTGTTGGAAAACAGCGGACATGTTGTGACCCGGGACCACGAAAAAATGACTGTATTTAACAATGTTCATAACTTTGTACAAAAAATTCAGGACCCAAATCTATGACAAGGGATTTTAAATACGTAGTTATCAGCCTGTTCACCTGGGGATTTGGTGAGGGTATGTTCATGTATTTTCAACCCATCTACCTGGAAGAATTGGGGGCTTCTCCTCTTTCTATTGGTGCGATCCTGGGCATTGTTGGTGTGGCAATGACTGTAGTACACATTCCTGCTGGCTATCTCTCTGACCGAATAGGCCGGAGGAAGCTTATCTGGGCTGGCTGGTTAACCGGGATTCTAACTACCGGCATTATGGCTGCTGCCAATTCGCTCGCCGTATTTTCTGTCGGAATCATCCTCTACTCAGTCACACTTTTTGTCCTTGCTCCCTTAAACAGCTATGTAACATCAGCCAGGGGTAATTTGTCAGTCGAACGGGCAATGACGACAACTTCCGCTGCCTTTTCTTTTGGAGCTGTCATGGGACCTCTGGTGGGAGGATGGATCGCGGATAGCCTGGGGCTGAGGTTTATCTACTTTTTTGCCTTTGGAATTTTTGTTCTCTCCAGTCTTTTAATCCTGCAAATAAAATTTCAACCCCCGGAAAAGCATCTTGGAAATCCTTCTGGCGAGCTATTGAAAAATAGAAAATTTCTTGTTTTGCTGCCATTAATTTTTATGGTATTCTTCGCAATGTTCTTTCCTCAACCCCTGGCGCCAAACTTCCTAAAGAACCAGCGAGCGATCTCTTTACAAAACATTGGAATCCTAGGGTCCATAACCAGCCTGGGTAATGTTCTTTTAAATCTCGTTTTTGGATACCTTCCGATACAGCTCGGCTTGGTATTGGGACAAATCTTTGTCGGCATATATGCTGCATTAGTCTGGCAGACAACTCAAATGCCTTTATTGGCTGCAGCTTATTTCCTTTACGGAGGATACCGATCAACCCGCTCAATATTAATCGCTCAAGTAGAAAAGGTGGTTAACAAAGCCCAACTTGGTTTGGCGTATGGGATAGCTGAAACTGTTGGTGGACTCGCCCTCATCGCGGCCCCTCCTTTAGCTGGAGTTCTCTACTCAAAGAATCCAAATCTGATTTTTAGCACTACTCTGTTGTTGCTAATACCCTCCCTTCTATTAACTATTTTTAGGAGAAAAATGCCATGGAATACCTGACCCAATTCTTTCTGCCTGTCTCAATCTGGTTTCAACAAGTAATGGATTGGCTGATCCCGATCATGAAAGGAATCACCTTCCTGGGAAACATTGAGTTTTACTTGCTGTTTATGCCCTTATTATATTGGTGCCTGGACATCACCCTGGGCATCCGGATTGGGTTTATTTTGCTAGTTAGCGGGGGAATAAACGCTCTCCTTAAGCAAGGATTTCATACGCCTCGCCCATTCTGGGTATCTTCCCAGGTGCAAGGGTTATCCGAAGGCACCAGTTTCGGATTCCCATCTGGACATGCTCAAAATGCAGCCAGCATCTGGGGGCTGCTTGCCCTCTCACTCAACAAACGCTGGGTAAAGATACTCGCCCTGGTTGGTATATTACTGATCGGCCTTTCCAGGATCATTCTTGGAGTTCATTTTCTACATGACGTTCTGGCTGGATGGCTGGTAGGTGGCTTGCTTCTATATTTATTCATTCGTCTTGAACCCGGAGTCATCTCCTGGTATAAACGCAGCTCCCCAGGCAGGCGGATATTGCTGCTGATAGGGGTCACATCTCTTTTTATCCTGCCAGCGCTCCTGATCACACCTCCGTTTAACCCGCCAGCGCTGCCATCTGCCTGGCTGGAAACTGCCGGATTAGAAATCAATCCCTATAGTTACGACGACATACTCACATCGGCCGGTGCATTCTTCGGTCTCGGACTGGGGATTATTTTGTTTACGAAGAAAGGGTTTTTCACCCGGAAAGGACCTATCTGGCAGCTAGTCCTGCGGTATCTAATCGGCATAGCGGGAGTGCTGCTTTTATACCTGGGACTTAAAAAGGTTTTCCCTGATGACCTGAATCTAATTTCCTATCTATTGCGATTTGTCCGCTATGGTCTCATCGGTTTGTGGATTTCGTTTGGAGCACCGGTAATATTCTCCTGGCTGAATTTAACTGAAATCAAAAAGGAATAAGAGACCGGGGGGAGAGAGGATACGTTGAGGATGCGTAATCCTCTGTGGGTTAGAAAACAATTAAATTGTCGTGGAGAACCGTAGATTTAGGGGGACTTAAGGATTACGCATCCTGTGGTTTATTAAGGACTGCGCACCCTGCAGGTTTTAAGGATGCATTGAGGATGCGTAATCCTCTGGGGATTAGAAAACAATTAAATTGTCGTGGAGAACCGTAGATTTAGGGGGACTTAAGGATTACGCATCCTGTGGTTTATTAAGGACTGCGCACCCTGCAGGTTTTTTAAATAAAGAGGGACTGTGCCATTAGTAATTGGCACAGTCCCTTTGGTTTACCTATCAAGATTCCGTACGAATTATTCTTCTTCCGTATTTTCTGCGATAACCTCGTCTGCAATATGTGGAGGTAACTGCTGATAGCGTACGAATTCCATTTCAAACATACCCCGGCCTCCAGTCATTGACCTGAGATCTGTTGTATAGCGCTGCATCTCAGCCAGAGGAACCTGTGCTGACACTACGGATCGACCACCCTTGGTATCCATACCCTGGACCCGGGCCCGTCGGGTATTGAAATCACCCAGAATATCGCCCATGTTTTCTTCCGGTACAGTGACCTTTGCTTCCATGATCGGTTCTAAAAGAACACCACCCGCTTCGCGAAATGCCATTTTGAACACCTGGCGGGCACAGATTTCAAACGCAACCGGTTTTGAATCAACCGGATGCTCTTTTCCGTCGTAAACTGCAACTTTGACATTTACAACAGGGTAGCCGGCCAGGACACCTTCTTCCATAATCGTTTTCACACCTTTCTCAATTGCCGGCATATAGTTCTTCGAAATTGATCCGCCAAATACTTCGTTTTTAAATTCAAATCTCTCTTCAGGAAGAGGATCAAGCCGCATATGGACTTCAGCAAATTGCCCGGATCCTCCTGATTGTTTTTTGTGGCGGTATTGCGCAGCTCCACTCTTGCTGATTGTTTCCTGGTAGGGAACTTTCGGAATCCTGGTGTTCAATTCGGTCTGGAATATATCTTTTGCTTTCCTGATCGCAACGTCAATATGCTGACCACCCATGCCTTCGAGAATGGTCTCTTTTGTTGTTGTATCCTGTTTCCAGGAGAGGGTCATATCTTCCTCACAAAGGCGGGTGAGCGTCGGGCTCAACTTAGCTGAATCTGCCTGGGTCGCCGGAATTACCGCAACCCGGTAGAGAGCTCTGGGGTAGGCAGGAACTGGAAGTTTTATTGGATGGCCTTCATCACCCAGTGTATGGCCGGTGGAAGTAACATTTAATTTTGGAACAGCAACGATATCACCTGCGTGTACATTTTTCACATCCAACTGCTGTTTTCCGCGCATCACAGAAATATTTCCAAAACGTTCCTCTTCATCTTCCTGATGATTCCATACCTTGCTGTCTGAACTGACAGAACCGGAATATACACGGAAGTAAGTAATTTTCCCCACGTAAGGATCTGCTGTGGTTTTCCAAACATAGGCGGCAAATGACCCTGCATCGGTAGATTGAAGTTCTTCCTCGCCTTTTGCGCCTTCTCCTGATACGGGACCACGTTCACCTGGTGCAGGCATTAGTTTTTCGATTAACTTCAGCAAAGGAGCCATACCCACATTGGCTGTTCCTGAACTCACCAGGACAGGCACAAAAGTTTGGGTCATGACGGCATTCTTTAAACCGCTGATGATTTCATTTTCAGATAAGGATTCCCCGTCAAGATATTTCATCAACAGCTCATCATTACCTTCAGCAGCAGCTTCGATGATTTCCATCCGTAATTCTTCAACCTGATCGTGGAATTCCTCCGGGATATCGACTGATTCTTTACCATCCCCTGTATAGGCCTTGTTTTCAAGAATATCAATTACACCACTGAAATCCGCCTTTTCTCCCCAGGGCAATTGCAGGGGTAATAACCTTACTGATGTCATCTGGCGAACTGATTCGAGAGCTTTTTGAAAATTCGCGTTTTCCCGATCCATCATATTAATCAAAACGAAACGCGGCAAATTAAAATCATCCGCATAGGACCAGGCAAGCTCTGTGCCCACTTCTGCGCCTGCAACAGAATCTACCGGGATAATCACTCCATCAACTACCCGTAAAGATGAGATAACTTCCCCAACAAAATCTGTATATCCCGGTGTATCTAATATGTTTATTTTGGTTTCGTTATATTCAACCGGAATTACAGAAGTGGAAATGGAAATTCCCCGGCGTTTTTCTTCATCCTGAAAATCCGATACCGTTGTTCCGGCATTGATTTCTCCCTGCCGGGTTAAAGCACCTGTGTAATATAACAGCGCTTCCGCAAGCATTGTTTTTCCTGATCCACTGTGTGAAGCCAGAGCAATGTTCCGAATGTTTGGGGTTGAATATTCTTTCATTGATTAAACCTTCCTAAGAAATAATGGGCATTTGTCCTTAAATCATCCAATCAGCGATTGACTTTGTTATACTTATATCTTGTCAGAAACCTTTCTTTATCAGACTACACGATTTTATGACATCATGGCTCCCTTGTCAAAGCGATTAAGATGATCTTCCTCATAAAATGGCAGAATTAATAGTAGAAATTAACAACTTGTAAGAGTAATAACATCCATGGCCGCGGGTAAAAACCGATACTGATAATTATGCAGCGACTATCCATCCGAAATTTAATAAAAAGAACAGCTGATATTCAGCAAATGATAAGTCTCGAAAAAATAAAAGGAGCCAGTTCTTCAGAAACTGCTTACCTTAAACTTTTATCTGCTGTATCCTGGAACATCAACACTATCGCAGAATCCGTTGAACAGATAATTACTGAAGGAGGAAAATCTGCTGCTGATTTGCCCATTAGATCCCGCCGGGCGTATCAATGGGTTAAATATTTATCGGAAGAGAAACATATTCAAAGACACCTGGATGCAATTCAGAGGACTTCTATCTTTCTGCCAAACATGCCCCGTTCCCGTCGGTTTAATCGGTACCAGGTTGAGTTTAAACTTTATCACATTGGTCCCCTGTACAAAATCCGGGAGCAGAATAAAACCATCGAGATAGTTGCTCAAGAAAGTTTTTTGTACGCTCCGGATCGTGTATTTCTAGCTCTATTGGATACGGCTCTCCAGCCCTCATCCGAATCAAGCAGGCAGATAATCAGGGAATACGCAAGCGGCAAACAATACAAGACCATCCGCGAATCTTTGGAATACCTGTCAATCCCTCCCGGAAGTTTTTCTACAGGAAAGCATCATGACCTGGAAAAAAGCTTTAACCGAGTAAATCAATATTTATTTAGTAACAAATTGATAAAACCCCATCTGGTCTGGAACAATAGATTGACTCGCAGGAAATTTGGCCACTACCAGGAAGGTACAAACACAGTGATGGTCAGCATCAGTTTAGATCATCCCGGAGTTCCGGAATATGTGATCGATTATGTCATGTACCATGAACTGCTTCATCAGAAGCTGGGGGCCCGACTGAAAAATGATCGCAGGTACACCCACACTCCTGAATTTAAAAAGAAGGAATTAGAATTTCCGCGAATCAAGGAAGCGCAGAAATTCCTGAATAAATTATCACGAAGATAATCCTGCAGCGGACTTCCTCCACCAGGTTTGAATAAACGCTGAGATTAGATAGAACCGGGTTCTTATCCCCCTGGTTCCTCCTTGTGTTCTCTTACCAACTCCCTGCGAAGCAATTTACCAACATGGGTTTTTGGCAATTCATCCCGGAATTCAATCTCTGATGGAATTTTGTACCTTGCCATTCTCTCTTTGGCCCAGGTTTTTAACTCTTCCCTGTCCAATGATTGCCCTTCCGTCAGGACTATCCAGGCTTTCACGATTTCTCCCCGCTTTGGATCTGGGACTCCCGCTACTCCAACATCCTGGATTGCAGGATGATCCTGGAGAACTTCCTCCACTTCCCGCGGCCAAACCTGGAAACCACCTGGTTTAATTAATTCTTTTTTGCGATCTACAATATAGAAATACCCCTGTTCATCCATCCGGGCAATATCCCCTGTATACAACCATCCCTCCCGAAGCGAGTTCCTGGTTTCAGTTGGCATGTTGTAGTAGCCTTTAAAAACCTGGGGGGCTTTTATGATTAATTCGCCAATTTCCCCTACAGCAAGTTCAGTAACCTCATCATCCAAATCGACGATTTTTGCATCCACATCCGGGAAAGGCAAGCCGATAGAACCAATTTTGTTTACTCCCAGGTTCGGATTACAGTGTGTAGCAGTTGGAGTCTCTGACAAGCCGTATCCTTCGAATAAAAACCCGCCTGTTAGTTTTTCAAAGGTTTCCTTGGTCTCTCTCAATAAAGGCGCAGAGCCAGAAATACACGCTTTAATAGCAGACAGATCATATTTGCCCGCTATTACATCAGCATTGTTATTTATGGCATTGTACAGGGCAGGGACTGCTGGAAAGATGGACGTTTGATATTTCTGCATATTTCCCAGCAGATCTTTTAAATTTCTCGGGTCCGGGACCATTACCAAAGTGGCTCCAGCACCTAAACCAAAATTAATCCCGGCAACCATGCCGTACACGTGGTAGAGCGGGATAGCCATCATAACTACCTCTTTACCCATTTCTGCGCTGGTTACCCAGTAAAGCATCTGTACCGTATTGGCCACAAGATTTCGGTGAAGTCCAATGGCTGCTTTTGGTATTCCGGTTGTACCACCGCTGTACTGGAATATAGCAATATCATCTGGTCCAACGTCAACCTGAGGTCGCTCATGATCGGAATACTGGGCCTGCAAATCCGGCATCCAGAGATCATTATCTCTTAAAGTTACTTTAAATCCCCCCTTCTTTTCTTTCAGAAGGGTAAATAATAATCCCGTGAGAGGAGGAAGCGTTTCCTTAATATTGGTGACAATGATTTGAGAAATGGATGTTTCCGGTTGAACTCGTTTCACAAGTTCATAATAGTTGCTCATCAATATCATGAGCTTCATTCCAGAATCATTCGCCTGGTGTTTGATTTCTCTTTCAGTATATTGAGGATTCGTTGCGACGACTACACCGCCGGTTTTTAATACCGCAAAATAAGCCATTACAAACTGGGGTGTATTTGGTATCAGGATTCCTACCCGGTCTCCTTTTTTAACTCCCAGACCAACCAGCGCTGCTGCCAATTGATCGGTAATTTTACTCATTTCTTGATAGGAAATTTCAGCTCCCTTGAAGATAGTGCAGGGTTTATCAGGATATTTTTTTGCTGAATCTTCCAGGAAATGAAATAGTGGGACTTCTGGGTACGTCAGGCTGCTTGGAATACCTTCATCGTAACAATCGTGCCAGGGCCGGTGCTCCATTGTGTTCCTCCTATGACAAGATTTACTTATGGCTGAATTTCAGTATAGCAAATATGGGACAAGAAATGTTGGATTTCGTCTGTAATTTTGTCGATCGGATCTGCTGCCGCCGAAAACCAATGGATATCCGGATCGTTTTCCTGAAACCAATTTGCCTGCTGACGGACATATTTGCGAGATTTACTTCTGATTTGCTGCACTGCTTCTTCTAATGATATCTCACCGCTTAAGTATTTTGTGATCTGTTTGTAACCAATGGCAGACATTGCGGAAAGCTCCGCTGAGTACCCGGCATCCAGCAGTGCCTGGACCTCCCTCACCAAACCCTTTTCCAGCATCTGGTCAATTCTTAGGTCTATCCGCTGATACAATTCTTCCCTGGGTCGGATAAGACCGATTTGTAAAACCTGAAATGAAGAACCAAGTGCCTTCTTCTGGGTTGAAAATCTTTTGCCAGAAGACAAGATTACCTCCAGCGCCCGGATCATTCTACGGAGATTTGGCCCATCTATTCCTGCTGCGGCTTTCGGATCCAATTCTTCCAACCTTGCCCGGATTCCATCCACCCCTATCTGCTCTGCCCACAGCCGGAGCGCTTCCCTTAATCTCGGATCAGGTTTTATTGAAGGCAAATCCCACCCCTGAACAATCGCTTGAATGTACTGCCCTGTCCCTCCCACCAGGAAAGGTAAATTCCCCCTTTGCTGAATTTCCTGGATGACCGCAACCGCTCTGGGCAGGTAAATCGCTAAACTCCAATCCTGATCTGGCAAAGCCACATCAATTAAATGATGCGGGACAAGTTTCTGTTCATCCCGGGTAGGTTTGGCAGTACCAATATCCATCCCTTGATAAAAAAGCCGGGAATCTGCTGAGACAATTTCTCCTTTCAACCGCTCCGCTACCCGGAGAGAAATTTCGGTTTTCCCTACAGCAGTAGGGCCTATGATCACGATGAGTGGTTTTCTTTCTTGATCCATATTTATGAAAAAACACTTTCAAAATGCTGAATGTCAGCTGGCAATTCCGCTGATAGTTTTTGTATAGCAATCACATCTACCCGCCAGGGATGATCCAGGTCTGGATTATTCTGTAAATAAGTTTCTATCGCTGCTAATAGATGTTCCTGTTTCTGACGCGTGATTGCGTCCTCAGGATTCCCGAATTCCAGGGTTGTACGTGTCTTGACTTCAATAAAAACCAGGTATTTCTCATCCTCATAATCCTGGAGAGTGATGATATCAATTTCGCCGTAGGAAGTATAAACATTCCGATCCAGAATAAAATATCCCTTTCCTTCCAGGTAGGCGGCAGCTAAATCTTCACCCCACTTCCCAATATTCCTATTCCTGTTTGCCATCTTCCCCTTCTGGAAATTTCTCAAGAACGATCTCGTTTCCTATTCCAAGTTTAACACAAGGTCAGGCAATAAATCAGAAAATATTCTATTCACCTCTACGATTTAGCCTACTTCAAGGTAGAATTGGGTCATGTCAGATAACCGGGACCAGCTCCCTGACCCTAATACCTTAAGCATACTGGTATCAATAATATTACTGGCATATACATTAACTCATTTTGTCTCGATTCCAACGCTGCAATACGAGATCACATTCCTTGGTATCTACTTCCCGATCAAATTTAATTTTTCAACTTTAGTAACGCTCCTGGTTGCTGGATTGACTGCATCCGGATCTGCCTGGATACTGCAAGACCATCCTGCCAGGGACCGCTACCGTAGTACTGCAGTGAATTGGCTGCTGCCATCGCTCACATCACTCGTGTTAATGCTGGCGATTGAACAACTTCCTTTTGGCGGGATTTGGTGGATTGCAGCATTTACCAGTGGAATTTTATTGATCCTGGTCTTCATAGCTGAGTATATAGTACTGGATCCTACTAATCCTTATTTCCTGCCGGCAGAGATGGGAATAACCGCCTTGTCAATCGTCCTATTTCTGATATTAGCCATCTCCCTGCACTCAGCTGAAGTCAGGCTCTTTTATCGAGTACCAATTTTAAGTGTGTCTGCTGCTCTGGTGTATCTTCGGGTCATCCATCTTCGTCAGAATGGGATATGGGCGATAACCCAGGGGTCAGTCTCTCTCCTTCTAATTGGCGAAATTGCAGCTGGTTTGCATTATTGGCCTATGCAATCTGTAAATTTTGGAATTGCGCTGGCAGGCCCTCTTTACGCGTTGATCGAAATCAGTGACCCTTTGCCGGCAGTTGACTCGAAACTCCAATTGCAGAAATTTATCTGGCCATCGTTAATTGTGATTATCTCCTGGGGGATCGCATTTCTACTATAAATCGTTTCCCTTCTGATTGTTTTGTGTTAAATTGAATGTCTGGGAAAACTCTTACTTCATATATGGAGAACTAACAAGATGCAAAACCTTTTGATAATTGGAATCCTTATTCTGGCATATTGTATAGGCTCGATCCCCTGGGGATATATCCTGATTAAAGTATTCAAGGGAATAGATATTCGAGATATTGAAAGCGGCCGAACTGGCGGGACAAACACGATGCGGGCATCAGGCTTCTCACTGGGTTTAACCACATCCCTGCTTGATATCCTGAAAAGCGCCAGTGTGGTCTGGATCGCAAAATACTTACTCCCGGATTCCTACTGGATCCATGTATTAGCTGCTTTGGCAGCAGTGATCGGCCACAATTATTCTATCTACATGATCAGAAGGGATCAAAACGGGAAAATCACAATCAGTGGAGGAGCAGGAGGCGCTCCGGCAACCGGAGGTATTGTTGGTCTCTGGTGGCCTAGCATATTTATACTTGTCCCGGCCGGATATTTCATCGTGATGATTATCGGATATGCATCTTTAGCCACAATGAGTTTACCGCTGATTGGCAGCCTGATTCTCCTGATCCGGTTTATTTACATCGGCGCTCCCTGGCAATACATCTTCTTCGGTCTACTGGTTGAAATATTAATTGTCTGGGCTTTGCGCCCGAATATTAAACGCCTGATGAATGGAACTGAACGTATTGTGGGAATCCGGGCAAAAACAAAAAAACAGGAATAACCGCCTCAAATAAAAAAGTATCCTGCTGAATAATCAGCAGGATACTTTCTTTTTATCTAGAATTCGGATTTATCAATGATCTAATCCTTGAGGTTCGTTACCGAATTTTTTACGATACAAATGCCTTAAATTCTGCTGGTGAATTTCCTCTGCTGCCCCACCTAATAAAATCCGGCTTTTTCCACAAATCTCAATCGTTTTTTCCTTGAGATACTCTGCCGGAAAATCGTCCTTATCAGCTTCATCTACTATCTTTTGAATTGTATCCAGGTAGGCTATGCGGTCATCAATGCTGGTATATACCTCTCCTCTTAAGATCACTTCTCCATGTCCCTGGACAACGTTTTCAAGTGTGAGCGATTCGATTTTTCTTAAAGATTCCTTCATTGTATCTGAATCACCGTCTACAATATGGGGAATCGGCATCCACACATCTCCGGCAAATAAAACTTCGTCTTCCACTATATAAACACCAATACCATCGTCACTATGCCCTGGCAGTTCAATAAAACGTAAAGTTTTATCCCCTACAATCAATTCTAGGACGCCGGAATCGATAGTCAAGTGAGGTAATACAATTTGAGTCTTTTGGAAAACTTTATCTGTCTCCAGGGCAGTAGTTAAGGATCCTTCCCCGAATTTCTCCAAATTTGCCCGGCATAAGGAGTGACTTAAAACATAAGCTCCCGGGAAGAAGCAATTTCCCCAGCTGTGGTCGGCATGGTAGTGGGTATTGATCACATAGCGGACTTTCCGTTTTAGTTCCTCTTCAATGAACTCCCTGATCGCCAAAGTCTCATCTGGAAAGGCCAGGGTATCAATAACCACCGCCCATTCCTGGCCAATTACCGCTCCGGCATTGACCTGGGCATAAACATCACTCTGGAATGTATAAACGTCATCAGCAACACGTTCCCGATGAATCATATGTTTTCATGCCCTCCGTGACTAATTTACAGCTGTTTTTAATGAAAAATGCAAGAAATTCCCACCTGCCAATACCCCAAAGAATAGCATACTTCAAGGGTGAAAGTCAAGAAATTTTAAGATTGAAGGAAAAAAACAATTTAATCGAGTGCTGCTGCAACCAGAATCTGCATAATCCGACTGCTGGCAGAGAGAGGTTATCTTCAACTTGGTCAATAGCAGAGACCTTGTTGACTAGGATCCTGTATACAGGTATAATGCGGAAAATCTAAATAAATAACAAAAATCGAGTAGAGTACACGGTTAGTGAGCTGGTAGAGATGGGAGGTCAGCGGCTGAAAGCCCCCTCAGCGAGTTCCGTGGAATGTCCCTCGGTTCGTTTGTCGAAGAAATTTGAGATCTTCAAAGAGTAGAACGGCACGGGAATGCCCGTTACAGCATGATCCTGAAGTTGGTTCCAGGAACTGAGTGTGGGTGGTAAGAATTTACACCCAAACAGAGGTGGTACCGCGGAAGGTTAATCCGTGCCTGGTCGCGTATAAACCTTTTCGTCCTCAAGGGATGAAAAGGTTTTTTGTTTTTTAAGGACACTGCTATGAGTAAACAACTTGGTTCGTTAATTATCATTATTGTTACCCTCACAGGTTGTCAATCAGCCGGGGTAACTCCTGACCTCTTCGATGAAAGTAACACTTCGCTGCCAGCTAGCAGGACAATTGAGGTGTCCAAACCAACAGAAACACCCGGGGTGAACACTAATGAGGTACCTTCTCCCACGCCTGACCTTTTACCGCCGACTTTATCTCCTTCTCCAGAGACGTATCTCCCCCAGCTTGCGCTTACCTACCAAGCCCCACCCGATTTGATAAGCGGCAGGGATGTTACTATTCAACAAATCAACATGGCTACTACAGAAAAAGGCTGGGCAATTGGCAGCCAGGATGACGAATTCCATTACATCCTTTTTACTCAAGATGGTGGCCGCGGCTGGCAGAATCGAACACCACTCATTCTGATTCCATCCGAATTCCAGCGGAATATTGACAATATTATTGTCCATTTCTATGATGAGAACACAGCCTGGGCGTTAATCGAAAATACAAAAGATAACCTGAATGATTCAAACTATCTTGTCTGGAGGACAGAAGACAGTGGACTGACCTGGATACCAAGCGATCCACTGCCTTTTCCATTGGGTCAATTTTACGCAAATCCTGGTGGTTTTTCGTTTATCACGCCAAAGATTGGCTGGCTGTGGATTCAAACTGAGATATCCCACATGCGTGATTATTCTTACTTGTTTTCTACCCAGGATGGAGGAGCTACCTGGAACCTGATCAACCGCCCGGGCAATGGCATGATTGAAGTATATCTAAACACCGGAATGGCATTTGCCAACGAAAATGACGGTTGGGTCACTAAAGATGGGCTGGGGAGTGAACTCGGACCCTTTATTGAACAGACCCGGGACGGTGGCAAAACCTGGGAGGTAATTTACCTCACCCATCCTGACGAAAACTCATGGGAAGAAAACCCTCAAAGCTGCCATACCATCAAACCTACCTTTACTTCCTCCCAAACGGGACTGCTCCTGGCTCAATGTTTCCTCTTTGATGAAGACAACCAATCTTTTAATATGGAAAATCCAGCCACC
>Ga0255372_10030_pt1 | contig 22068 bp, 18 predicted proteins | sample ANMaggSeSYBR01E8_FD_182092 | JGI IMG/M metagenome (GOLD analysis project Ga0255372, IMG submission 182092) | Sediment cell enrichment communities from methane seep in Santa Monica Basin, California, United Staets - ANME aggregate JGI... | ecosystem: Environmental > Aquatic > Marine > Cold seeps >...
TGATATCCATGAAAACCGAGGCATCGGAGCCATCATAGATCACCAGGTCATCCATGTAGACTGCATCTATCCACCAACCACCATAATGGGTCGCCCAATCAGTCACATGGCGGAAGGCTACGAGGATGTCCTGACCGGCATAGGCTGTCAAGTCATACGACAGAGTAACCCAATCAGCCACCCAACTCGTCAAACCCGGGAGATTGGCAATTACTGTCGGGTGTGCATTTGGATCGTAATCATACGTCGAGTAACCTTCATTATCCTCCAGACTTGTCCAAGTGTTACCTCCGTCAGTGGAGACTTGGACAAAAGCGAAGTCCCAGTAATCCTCCAGATCCCAGATTGTGTCTATGCTCAATACACCGCCACCTGTGGTCTCAAAGATAGCCCAGTTATCAACCAGATCTCCATTACCACCCCAGAGCACGTCGCCATCGGAAGTCCAAGCGGTGTCAAAAATCGTGTAATCAACTCCATTAAAAGTGAATTTGGCAAGATCGTCACCTTCGATCCAGATGTAGTCAGCTCCCCAGGGAGGTGCTCCGGGAGTGTCAAAGGCATCCAGGTTAGGATCTGCAGGCGTGCCGATGTCGATGGCCACATCCAGGGCTTCGAAACCATAGCGATAATTGGCCTGCTTCGAGTCAATCAGCACTGCCACAGAGAAATCGTGGTAAACATCGCTAAAATCCTTCTGAATGTTGAGGGCATCCAGTGAGGAGTTAACGCTGCTTATGCCATTATCCTGGTTCATGAACTCATGCTGGATGAATTCTGGCCCGAACTTCTCATACTGGTATACCTGGTACAGAAAGACTATGCCGTAATCGGACACGATCTCGCGGCCGCCCTGGTCACCCCAGGCAACTAGCGAGTTTTCTGGCAATTCCTCAAATGTGCTGTAAGCATCATTGCCGGAAATATAACCTGTCAAAAATTCTGCAAACATCGACAGGCTCTCATTAAACCAGGTTTCCTCATCACTGTCGTAGTCATCGTGCAGCAAGTGCTGGTATTCGTGAGCGAAGACACCCTCATAGAGGTAAGGACGGGAGCCGTCCGGTCCAACCCGGTTCGCCCAATCGTAGGCATCGATTGACATGATATTACGGTCGAAGTAAGCTTCGAAGGTCGGCGAATAGAAACCGGCGATGTAGTTGGGATAAGTAGGATCGTAATAATTATCATCCTCAACATTGGAAACCAGAACTACCTGGCGGCCCGCTGAGTTGGCATAATATCCAGGAGGCACATAACCCCAGGCCTCCAGGAGTGCAGAAGAGCCATCGTGGGGATCTGGAGGTCCAAAGAAGGCAGTTTCAGTTGGATACATATTGTCATCAAATTCACTGAGGAGATAAACAGCCTGTTCGCAAGTCACCATCGGTGTATCCCGTGGGTCACCTGCAGGCCAGCTTAAATCCGCCTGAACCCACATTTCCGATCCATCAGTTTCAGCTACCATATAATATGTGTCAAAGAAATAAACTCCATAATAGTTGTCCAACACTAACCATACCTTTACATCTAGGACGCAATCATAATAAGGAGTGCCTGCGGCAGCATCCATCGCCTCGGCTTCCAGAGCTTCAATTTCCTCTGGAGTTATCGCTTCTAATCCACCCAAGATGCGTCCAGGGGTTGCTTCCCATTCCCGCAATTCCGGCCCCACATCCACCGGCTTGTAGTCCGGGGGTGGCGGCGCGGCTAAGGCGAGAGTTGCGCTACCCACTAAAAGAGCCAATATAATCAATACAACAAAATATTTACTTTTCACAATATCCTCCTACTAATAGATCTGGTCAATAATAAACAATTTTTATTAAAGTAAGTACTTCTCTCTAAATGCTAGTTTCACCTCCTTTTCTATCCTGGCGAATCAAATCCCGCATTAACTAAAAACAGCCGCAGGGTTAATTGCAGCTGTCAAATAAGCGGGATAATGAATAATTAGTGTAGGTATCCTTAACCCAGAAGGAATGAAATACATCCATAGAGCTATTTTCCGTTGTTCGCTATAACCTTACAATTCTGTTAGGTGGGATAAACCTAAATGTATCACAGACAGAAAACACCGTCAAGAGGCTCTTGGGGGGTGATTGCAACCCGGGTTCTTCCTGCATAAAAACCTTGAATTCAAATTTGCTCTTGTCTATTCCCCTCCTTCCTGCCGTACAAAAAAAGAGCGGCTGGGGTTCCCAGCCGCTCTTAAGTTAATCAGTATCAACTTACTGTTCCACGATCACCGTTTGGGTCGGGTAAGCAAATTCGATACCTTCCTGTTCAAAGCGCTGGTATAGTTCCAGATTAATGATTTGCTGGGCCTCTAAATAAGAAGTATAAGCCGGGTCGAGAACATGGAAGACTATCGCAAAATTCAGGGAATAATCCCCCATGGACTTAAAATGAGCTCGCTCGAATTGAATGTTTTCCAGGGGAGAGATGATTTCTTCTATCATCCCCGGAATTTTTTTCAGTTTCTCCGCCGATGTGCCGTATGTGACTCCTATCGAAAACGAAATCCGTCGTTTTTCCAGTCTTTTGTAGTTCCTGATCCGGCTGCTCAATAAATCGGTATTGGAAAAGATCAATTCCTCGCCTGACAAGCTTCGGATCCGGGTGCTTTTTAATCCGATATCTACTACATCACCTGCAAAATCATCTACCTCAATAAAATCACCGATCACGAAAGGTTTGTCCAGCGTAATGGAAAGCGAAGCGAACAAATCTCCCAGGATATTTTGAAGCGCCAGGGCAACCGCGATACCGCCAATACCCAAACTGGCAACCAGGCTGCTGATTTCAATATTCAGGTTGTCTAGAATGACCAAGGCCAAGATTACCCACAAGAGGATTTTTCCCATTAATCCCAGGGCATCCAGGGTGGTTGCATCCTCACCATGGTCCTCTTTAACCTTATTAGCAACACTCCGGTTGACATAATAAGAGATTAAACCTGTACCCCAGAAACCCAACTGCAAGGTTAAGATCACTTGATTTCCCAACACCACCCATTGCCGAACTTCGGCAGGTAAACTCAATACCTGTATGCCAAGATACAGGCCCAGGGCAAGGAAAGAAAACCAGCGGGTCTGATTCAGCACAGGAATGATGAAATTGTCTATCTCGGTTTTTGATTTTTTAACCCGGTTTAATAATCGGTTATTAATGATCTGTTTGATAATGGCCAATATCAAAAATACCCCTACCAGAATCCCCAGGGCAAATAACCAGGTCCTTATTGAATTTTCAAATATGACATAGTTTAAAAAACCCATATATATCCTTCCTTTTACATCTTATAACCGGGTAATCTCACTGATCTACTTTAAGAGCGCCGGATTCCAATTAAGTACTCAGGTAGGTTGTAGATAACTTACTTTCGGTTTTCATTCATCCAACCCACAGTAAAATTAACCAGATCTTGCTGGGGAATCAATTCCGCCTGGGCGTTTCTAACTTGCCCGGCCAGGATCTTGCCACCTGATTCCTGATAAGCTTTTCCTATTTCTTCAAATTCCTCGCTGTTTTCTTCCAATTCGTCCAACTTAACCCAGCATCGAATCCCATCTTGAAAGATTGGCGCTCCCTGCTGAATTTCTTTTTTGCCCGGAAAATCTGCCCGGAACTCTGCCAAGTGCATGCTGGTATTGTTTTCATGACCCACACCCAGAAGTAAAATCCAACCTTCCAGGTCATAGACCCTGGCTAATGGCGAATCCTCACCCAATCCAAAATGGAGTCCATGACTCCCGGTAATGAACTCTGCGTGTTTTCCTCTAGCTGCAAACGAGACATGAGGATGATTGCTCCGGAGCACGCCGGCTTGCTTGCGAAAAGTTTCCGATATTCTTCCCATCCCGCGGGTAGGTGTAAAGTCAGGGTCAAAGGCCGGCATGGTTTGGCGGATAATTTCCTTCCACTCCTCAGGTACTGGCGGGTTTTCCCATTTCTCGGGATCGGTTAAATCTCCCGAATGGGTTGGCATTACCAGTGTTCCTTCCGGACCGAGCGCTTCCTCTAGAGCCAGGATAACCCCTACCGGTCCGCCGCTTACCCAACCCAGGGAGCTGAGCGAGGAATGAACCAGCAGCACCATTCCCTTCAATACACCAAGGTTTCCCAAGTCTTCTTTGATTGAATCAACCGTAACCGGTCCATCTTCGGTTCTTTTTATGACATCTAATTCACTCATCAGGTTCCTCTGTAATAATTTCTCATTCATCATACCAGAATTTCTTTTCCCGGCAGAATCTGCTGAGTAACCTCCACAAATAATTTCTGTGATCACTGAATGACAATCAACAATATTCTTTCTAGAGAACGCTGATCCACACCCGCTCAACAAGACGAACATATCCAATTAACAATAAATGCTGCAGCTGACTAGGTTCTTATGGCAGGAAAGCAGGGAAAGTTAATCTTAAGCCAGGTGAAGGAAATTAGTAAAAATGAGAAGTGTTGAATTCTACGAATAGAGCCTCAGATCCGCCAGGTCAGGATAAAAAGTGCGGTAAACAAACTACTGACGATTAATTGCCTGATACCGATTCTCGTAGGTTTGACCCCTACAGTCGGATTATAAATTCCCCGGAATGTCTCACCCCACTGAAGAAGATAAGGGGCAAAAATCCAGGTCGGAATAATGCCCGCAGCAGATAGCAAAATTGCCGCCAGGAGGTTAAAACTTGAGTACAGTGCAGCCCGCCAACCCAACCGGAAGCGATCCTTGAGAGAAGGGATTTGTTTTTGTTCCCGTTGAACCAACTGCAAATAAACATAAACGATGGATGCTGCTGACTGGAACCAGGTCAATCCCCAAAGCCACCAGCCCAATCCGGAAAGCCCGCCAACGCCAATCCAATACCCTGCCGGGGCTGAGAGTGCCAGTACACCGCTGGCTACAAGTTCAATACCCATCTGTCCGCGCTCAGCCCGATTGTAAACCAGATACAAGTACCAGATAAAAACAAAGATGCCAGGTACAGCGAGAATCAACAAATAACTTAACCCCCGAAGAACTAAACCCCCAACCATTAATAACCCCACAAAACCATAAATGAGTATCGCCCATCCCGCCGGTCGCAGATCTGCTTTCGATCTTCGGCCGCTTAAGACTTTCACTGCTATCGTAATCGGATGCCGGATTAAAAATCCAACCAGTGCACCTAAAACAAGAATTACCGCATCTAAAGACCAGCTTTGCCCGGCAAATATCCCGATGAATAGCGGACTGAGGAGAAAAACCCAGGATCCGTGTTCGTTAGTGATGAAGATTTGCCGCTGAAATATTTTCTGCTTTTGAGTCATGGGATTTATAACCAAATAATATTGGAAGTTGTTAAGACAGTATACTATAGCCCTATTCTGAAATCATCTGGTTTGCCAGCTTTTCAAATAATGCGTAACTCCTTCAGAATAGGACTCTTATGGTAGGATTAACAAGTTCATCATTAACCAAACTATTTTCTTTTCTTTGAGACATGGAATTTTTTTCAACAACTTTTCTAGTACTATTAATTCTTTTCCTGTCCACATTTATTCGGTCAGCCCTGGGGTTTGGTGACGCATTGATCGCAATGCCCCTCCTGGCACTGGTAGTTGGCTTGCAAGTAGCAACCCCCCTGGTAGCGATGGGTGCATCAACAATAGCCTTTACAATCCTTCTGAAATCATGGCGAAAAGTAGAAATCAAAGCAGCTTGGCGTCTGGTCCTTTCAACCTGGATCGGAATCCCAATCGGAATATATTTCCTGAAAGCAGCCCCAGAACCTCTCGTAAATTCCCTTTTAGGAATCCTCTTGATAGGATTTGGATCCTACAATTTGTTTGTCCCTACTCTCCCCAGATTACTTAATGAAAAATGGGCTTATTTAACCGGGCTCATTGCAGGAATATTGGGCGGCGCATATAACACAAATGGACCGCCGGTGGTTGTCTATGGCATTTTACGCCGTTGGGACCCAGAAAAATTCCGGGCTACCCTGCAGGGATATTTTCTTCCTACCGGCTTCGCCATCTTAATCACTCATGGTTTAGCGGGAATGTGGACTTCTGAGGTAGTTCGCCTCTATGGATATAGTCTGCCTATCATCATCGGGGCGGTTCTGGTGGGAGAAAAAGTAAACCAGATCATACCCCAGGGAAAATTCGATAAAATTGTCTATGGCTTTTTAGTTGTAATTGGATTTTTTCTAATCATACGCTAAGCGATACCTCAAACTCAATAAAAACTTGATACCCAAACAAAAACCTCCCTCTCTTATAGAACAGAGGAAGGTTTGAGCTAATTTCCAGGGAAACTAATTTAATGCTGTAAGATTTGAGACAAAAATAACTTCGTGCGTTCTTCTTGAGGATTGTTGTATATTTCCTCTGGCGTACCACTTTCAACTATCTTCCCCTCATCAAAAAAGTACATTCGATCAGCTACTGCCCGGGCAAACCCCATTTCGTGAGTAACCACAATCATGGTCATACCGGATTCAGCAAGATCAGTCATAGTGTCAAGAACTTCCTTGATCATTTCCGGATCGAGAGCAGACGTTGGTTCATCAAAGAGCATAATCTTGGGCTGCATAGCTAATGCTCGCGCGATGGCCACCCGCTGTTGTTGTCCACCGGAAAGATTTCCAGGAAACTTAAGCGCTTGCTCAGGGATCCCAACAAGTTCCAAAAGCTCCATGGCAACCTTTTCAGCTTTCTCTTTAGGCCATTTCCGCACCCAAATCGGCGCCAGGGTGACATTTTGCAACACTGAAAGATGAGGAAATAAGTTGAATTGTTGAAAAACCATCCCCGTTTCCATCCGGATACGCTCAATATTCCTCACATCATGTGAAAGTTCAATGCCATCTACGACAATTTGACCCTCCTGATGCTCTTCCAGACGATTGATGGTCCGAATAAAAGTGGATTTACCAGAACCGGATGGTCCAAAGATTACAATTACTTCTCCCTCGAAAACATCCATGTCAATACCACGCAAAGCGTGAAATTCATCAAACCACTTGTGGACATTTCTACAATAGATGATCGGTTCTTCGCTCATATTGTGTTCTCCTACAAATTGTCACTAATTCCCATTGCAGTTTCTAATCTTCGGCTGGCCAGGGACATCAAATAACTAAAAATCCAATAGATAAGGGCAATGAAAATATATACTTCCGTCCGCAATTGAACAAATTCAGGATCAGAATTGATAATTGAACGTCCAATGCCCAGAAAATCATTGATACCAATAATAACCACCAGAGTAGTATCCTTAAACAAACTGATAAACTGCCCTGCAATGGCGGGAAGTACCGCTCGTAATGCCTGGGGTAATACGATAAATACCGTTGTTTTTAAGTTGCTCATTCCAAGAGCTTTTGCGGCTTCTATTTGCCCCAGGGGAACAGATTGCAAACCACCACGTACATTTTCCGCAGAATATGCTGCACTAAAAACTGTTACCGCCATCAGGGCTCGAACCAGGCGGTCGATACGGGATTCAACAGGCAAGAACAAAGCCAGGATGATGGAAAACATAAAAAGAATCGTGACCAGCGGAACACCCCGGATAACTTCGATGAAAATGGTTGAGAATCCGCTCAATACAGGCAGATCCGAACGGCGTCCAAAGGCTAAAGCAACACCTAAAGGAAAGGAGAGCAATATTCCTCCCGCCGCCAGCAGGAAGGTCACTAATAATCCTCCCCAGAGGGTTGTGGGGACATTCGGGATTAGCTCACTATTCTCGATTCCCGCTAACAGGACAACGGCGCAGATGGGGATGAGGAGCCAACCAACAACAATAACGCTGGCTTTAACGGCTTTTATCCGCCCTATGAAATAACCTATCAGGATCATGACTGTATTTGATCCTAAAAACAACCGCATACCCTGGTCAAGCTGGGGATGTTGAACTGGCAGAAGAGCAGTGACAACACAAACAAGCCCGGCTGCGAGTGAGATTGATCGGAGCAATCCCCCCCATCGACCCCAACTGATACCAAGGAAAAGGAATATGCTTGAGAGAATAACACCCACCCGCCAAATCTGATCCCGTGGGTATTGACCAACTGTGTACAACAATGGAAACTGGGTGACTGCACGCCAATCGGCACTAAACAACGCCCAACTAACTACTGAAAACAAGAGATAGAAGACAATCGGGATTAAAGCGACTGTCATCACGGAATTAAAGATGCTGCTGAAGAGATTTTCCTTCACCCACTTGAGAGGTCCTGGAGGTAAGGGGGGTTTAATCATTTCTTGTTCAATTTCTGTGTTAATCATGATCACCTTGTCACAAATTGGATCCTGCGGTTATAGATATTGAGAACAAATGAGGTCAATAAACTTAAGCTAAGATATGTAAGCATAATCAAGGCAAAAACCGGTACTGCCCGCCCAGCCTGATTGATGACAATTTTTCCAACAGCAAAAACGTCTTGAAAACCTATTGCCAGAGCCAGGCTGGAGTTTTTGGTGAGGTTGAGATATTGACTGATCATCGGGGGAATAATAATTCGCAAAGCCTGCGGCATAATAACGAGGCTGAGAACCTGCATTGGAGGAAGCCCAATTGCCCGGGCTGCTTCAATTTGACCCTTATCAACTGCCTGGATCCCGCCCCGGACAACTTCAGCGATAAAAGCTGCTGTATACAAACTTAAACTGAGGAACATGCCCGCAAATTCAGGAGTTAACCTTAATCCACCCTGATAATTAATACCCGTGAAAGAAGGTATATCCATTTGGAATGGGGTTCCCCCTGAGAGCAACCACCCGAATAGGAAAAAAACGATTAACAAACCAAGACTCGCAGGCAAATAATATGTGGCCTTTCCGGTTATTTTTCGCCGTTTGCGAAGTATGATAAAAACGATAATGGAAACCAAAATACCGATAGCTGCCATTATCACAAAAATGCCCCCTGTCTCCGTCAAACGCGGCCAGGCGATATAAATTCCTCGCTTGTTAAGGAAAATCGGACCAGGCCATTTGATACTTTCTTTCACCTGTGGAACCATTCCGAAGACCACGAAATACCAGAGAAAAAGCAAAACCAGGAGGGGAATATTCCGGTGAAATTCAATGAAGACTAGCGCGATTCGACTTAATATCCAATTCGAAGATAGGCGGGCGAGCGCAACTAAAGTGCCAAAAATTGTCGCAAAGATTATCCCCAGCCCAGACACCAACAAAGTATTGACAAGTCCAACCTGGAAGGCCCGGGCAAAAGACATAGAAGGGTCATAATCTATTGGGGGATTACTGATGGGGAATCCCGCAGATTCTTTAAGGAAGCTAAAAGTCAGCGTCATATTGCGTGCATCAGCAGCCTTGAAGAAGTTAATAATCGCCCAGATGAGAATGCCTACGATTATCACAGCAGAAAGGACTTGAGCAAAAATCTTGATGATACGTTCATCCCGATAAAAAGGGATATTTGCTTTATCAGAAATTAATGGTTGATTGTTAGTCATCACCTGCTTCCATTTATAAAAAGGATGCGGCTGGAGCCGCATCCTTTCTATTATATGTTTGTAGCTAAAACATTATTTAATTGGCGGGGCGTAAATCAAACCACCATCATACCAATTCAAATTTGGTCCACGGGGCAAAGTGAAGGATATTCCATTTGGCCCCATATAGCGATCGTAAATCTCTCCATAGTTTCCAACAGCACTGATAGCTTTTGCCAATGCATCAGGAGCAAGACCCAGGTCAGTATAACCCCAGTCACCCTCTTCTCCTAAGAGACGCAGAACATTGATGTTATCACTGCTCTTCATCTCCTCAACATTTGCCTGGGTAACCCCAAGTTCTTCTGCATTAATCAAAGCAAAGGAGACAATTTTAACGATATCAAACCAGGTGTCATCTCCGTGTGGGACAGCAGGAGTGAGCGGCTCTTTGGAAATTGTGATATCAAGTATGATGTGGTCATCCGGGTTCGCGAAGCCACTTCGTACTGAAGCCAATTGGGATTTATCACTCGTGGTGATATCACAGCGTCCCTCTTCATACGCGCTATAGACTGCCGCTGTTTCCTCAAAGATTACGGCTTCATATTCCATACCGTTCTGGCGGAAGAAGTCTGACAAGTTCTGCTCTGTCGTGGTTCCGCTGGTCACACAAACTGTGGCACCGTCAAATTCGTCTGTGGACCCAATGCCGCTATCCTTCCGAATCATAAAGCCCTGGCCGTCATAGAACATAACATTAGTGAAATTACCCCACTGAGCATCACGGCTTGAGGTCCAGGTAACATTGCGGGATAAAATGTCGACTTCAGCGGTCTGCAGGACTGGTCCTCGGTCTGATGCTGTGAGAGGAACTACCTCAACAGCTTCGGGATCACCCAAAACTGCGGCGGCAACGGCCCGGCAGAAATCAATATCAAATCCCTCATTCCTACCGTCTGCGTCTAACATACCAAACCCTGCTAAATCTGTGCGGCCTCCACAGACAACTTTGCCGCGGTCCAGGACCCGGTTGAGAATATCTTCTTCTACTGCTACAACTTCTGCTGGTTCATCAGCGGCAGTACTTCCGCAAGCGGTAAGAACAAGCGCTAAAACTATGAAAATAGCAAGGACTGGAAAATACTTTCGATACATGTTTATCTCCTTTGGCTTTAGAAATAACAAAAGATCAGATAGAATCTTGGCTGATAAAACCTCCTTTATTTGATTATCAATTAGAAACCAGAAGAACAAATTTCCCCCAATGAATCAATTATATGTTAAAAATTAATTCGTGCAAGGATTGCATTCTAGTGTTTTTCCCCAGTGGACTGCCTGCATCCTTCCCAAAAATATTTCCTGATGAAGTAAACAACTCATATATCTAAGTGATTAATGTGCAATCCCACCTCATGATAATTTACACCTAAAACCATGGATCCAGGTCATAAGAATCAAGAAGAAATCTCCATTTAGCGGTGTGGTATAACTAATAACCATGGAGGAAAGTAGAATATATTACCCCCCTAAACGGATTGGTACAATTGTCCACCTCCTGCTGATCTTGTTCTTTTCTGGTGGAGGAGCTTGGAGCATCTGGGGCGCATCGAATGTCCAGGTTGCTCCTCAACTGCTGCCGTACCTGGCCTTGATACTGCTTTCCCTAATCACAGTTCCCTTTTTGATTTATCGTTTATATGCACTGCACCGCTCCCAATACTCCCTGGAGAGAGGGGGCATTCAACTGCAGTGGGGCTGGAGATCGGAAAAAATACCTATGGACAAGGTGAAATGGGTCCACAAGGCGGAAGATCTGGAGATTCCACCACAGCCTCCGCTGATCCGTTGGCCTGGTTCAGTAATCGGATTCAGACGTTTTCTGCGGGGCCCGGTAGTAGAATTCATGGCTTCGAGGGAAAAGGGGCTGGTAATTATCGCCACCGAGGAAGGGTACTTCGCTATCTCCCCCTTCCAGATAGAAGACTTTATCCTCTCGTACAATTCCCTCACCGAACTTGGATCAATTTCTCTGCTGACTACCCAATCATCCCGTCCTGCTCTTATCCTGACTGAAATCTCTGGAAAAAAACCTCTGCTCTGGACATTCCTGACCGGGGCGATTTTAAACATCACTCTCTTAATTTGGACTCTGCTGATCATCCCCTCCAGGGAGAAGGTATCACTCGGGTTTACGCCGGGGGGGATACCACATGAACCTCTGGAAAGTGTGCGCCTGATTCTGTTCCCAATCATCAATACCACGGCGTATCTAGGTAATCTTGTTTTAGGTTTGTTCCTTTTCCGAAACGAGGAAAACCGGGTGCTGGCATATATTCTCTGGGGAGGAAGCCTGCTCATTGCAATCATTTTCCACATCAGAATGTTATTTATCCTCCAGTAATCCCCAGTTTATCCCCAATTCAAGGCGGTTATCCACAACTATTCCTTATTTATCCCCAAATTTATTCAGATATTCAAACCTGAACATTCTTTATCTCCTGAATAAGATTTGGTACACTAAAACAAGTTCCCACCATTGCGAGAATATTATGACTTTAGAGATGTGGATCACCATTGGTTTATTGTCTGGAGCAATCCTGCTATTCATCACCGAATGGCTGCAAGTGGATCTGGTTGCCCTGGGAGTGGTGATAGGTTTAATGCTGACCGAAATCCTCACCCCCGATGAAGCCCTGGCTGGATTTTCCAGCCCGATCGTGATCACGGTAGCCGCCCTCTTCATCGTTGGGGGTGCTGTGATGGAAACCGGGCTGGCGGAAACCATCAGCCAAAAGATTGTTCAATTTGCCGGAGAGAGCAGATTCCGGCTGCTGGTTCTGATCATGGGTACAGTTGCTCTACTCTCCGGTTTTATCAGTGATACCGGGACAGTAGCAGTAATGGCGCCGGCAATCATCAGCATCAGTCGGAAAAAAGGCATAAATCCTTCAAAATTATTAATCCCGCTCTCCATTGGATCACTGCTTGGCGGCTCAATGACGTTAATTGGAACACCTCCCAATATCGTTGTCAGTGATCTCCTAATGGAAAATGGCTACGCCCCTTTTCAATTTTTTGATTTCACGCCCATTGGATTGACACTATTGATTTCCGGGATCCTTTTCCTGGCACTCACCAGCCGCTGGCTTCTACCAGACCATAAATCTAGGATGGAACTGCAGCGAGTGGATTCCCCGGAAGAATTGGTCCAGGTTTATAAGCTTCCGGAAGACCTTTACCGTCTGCGGGTACGAATCCAATCACCCCTGGTGGGAAAAACTCTTCTACAAAGCGACCTGCGAAAAATCTTTGAAGTGACAGTGCTGGAAATCCTGCGATCCGGGTCAAGGACAGGAAACAAACGTTTAAACCTGCTTGAGGATGACTCAATAAGTATTAAAATATCTCCCGATACAATTGTTTATCCAAACGATATCTTAATCTGCCAGGGAAAAGTCAATGATATCACCCACGCTGCCGCAACCCTCCAGCTCGGTGTGCAGCCTGCGGAAGCAGAAGATCAGAAAGCTTTGGTCAATAATGAAGTAGGCGTAGCTGAAATTCTACTGCCGCCCCGTTCCCGCTTGATAGGAAAAACGCTCGTATCAGCCCGATTCGGCAGCTTATACCAATTGTCGGTATTAGGGATCAACCGCCCCGGAGCTGATATCAGTTTATCTCTCAAAGAAACGAAACTCCAATTTGGTGATACTTTGTTTGTTCAGGGGCCCTGGAAAAATATCCGCGCGCTTACTGATCAGCGCCGTGACTTTGTGGTTGTGGGTCAACCAGATGCGTTAAAAGGTACCCCACCACGCTCAAAAATGATCCTATCATCCTTGATTTTGGTCGGGATGTTAATCTTTTTAGTTACAAGTTGGCTTCCACTTTCTACTACAGCGTTAATTGCCGCATTCTTAATGATTGTCACTGGCTGCCTGGACATTAAAGATGCTTATAACAGCGTAGATTGGAAAAGCATTATCCTAATCGCCGGCATGCTGCCGATGACTACTGCCTTGCAAAAAGTTGGGCTGGTTCAGGTTGGCACAGATTGGATGGCAACCACACTGGGAGGATTAGGTAATTTGCCTACCCTGGCAACCTTGTTCTTGATAACTGCGCTGTTTACCCAGGTGATATCCAACACAGCCACAACTGTGCTAATCGCCCCCATTGCATTCTCTCTGGCTCTCCGTTTGGGATATCAACCCCAGGCATTCCTGATGCTGGTTGCCATTGCGGCATCCACTGCTTATGCCTCGCCAGTTGCATCCCCCGTCAACACACTGGTAATGGGATCTGGCAATTACCGCTTCCGGGATTACTTAAGAGTCGGGGTCCCGCTAATTTTGATCTCAATGGTAATCACAATCCTGCTGCTCCCCCTGCTGTGGCCGTTGAGTTAATCATAAACGGATCGAGTCCCTCTGGGGGACTCGATCCGTTATCGGTCTATTTTCTTACTTATCGATCTCCCTCAAATGAGGAAATAACAATACTTCCCTGATCGTTTGTTGATCTGTAAGCAGCATTACCAACCGATCCACTCCCATGCCGAAACCTCCACTGGGAGGCATTCCGTAGCGCATTGCCCGCAGATAATCTTCATCAAGCGGATGGTGTTCATCATCAGCTTCTGAATAGGAACGGCCCATTTCCAGGAAGCGCTCTTCCTGATCCAGAGGATCGTTGATTTCTGTAAACGCGTTGCAGAGTTCGAGTCCACCTATAAATCCTTCAAACCGCTCTACAGTCCCCTGGTCTTCTTCTTTAGTCTTTGCCAGCGGGGAAATTTCTCTCGGATAATCATATACAAAGGTGGGTTGGATAAAAGTAGGTTCCAGGAAATGACCCAGAAGATCATCGATAAGTTTGCCGCGGGGAGCTTTAGGATTAAACTCCATATCCAGGGATTTCATTGCTTTGGCAAGATCTGCAGCAGTCTCATGTTGATGAAAATCAATCCCGGTCTGTTCAATAATACCTTCTCTAAGGTCTACACGCCGCCATGGCTGGTCCAGCCGGATTTCCTGACCTCTATAAGTAAAAGATTTCGTTCCCAAAACCTCTTCAACCACAAAGGAAAACATCTCTTCAGTAAGCGACATCACGTCCTGATAATCAGCATAAGCCCAGTAAAATTCCATCTGGGTAAACTCAGGATTGTGTTTAAAAGAAACGCCTTCATTCCGAAAATCCCGTCCAATTTCATACACCTTCTCAAATCCGCCTACCAATAATCGTTTTAAGTACAGCTCAAAGGAAATTCTCAGGTAAAGGTCTTGTTTAAGCTGGTTGTGATGGGTGATGAACGGTTGCGCGGCTGCTCCACCATAAATGGGCTGAAGAATCGGAGTTTCCACCTCTAGGAATCCCTTTGAATCCATAAAATGCTGAATAGCCCGGATGGTTTTTGTCCGGGTACGGAACACTTCTCTCACGTCCCGGTTCACAGCCAGATCTGCATAGCGCTGCCGGAAGCGGGTTTCGGGATCTGTCAGGGTCGCATGCTGGACAACCTCGCCTTCCACAACCTGGTCTTTAGCTGCAGGAAGCGGCGTGATTGCTTTTGCCAGCATGGCATATTCTGAAATCCAGAGTGATACTTCCCCCGTCCGGGTACGGAAGACTTTTCCAGCGGCCTGGATAAAATCCCCCAAATCAAAATGATCCTTAAAGAAAGTTACCTGGTCTTCACCGATATCATTGGCTCTAAAAAAGAGCTGAATTCTTCCGCTGCCATCCTCGATGTGGGCAAAAGTGACCTTACCCATCGGGCGCACAGACCGGATCCTGCCAGTCAGTGTTGCCTGGACTGGTTCATGATCCTGAACTTTCTCAATCGCCAGGAAAGCCTCAGTCGCTTCCTGAATTGTGTGGGTCCGTTTTGTCCGCCTTGGATATGGATCTACTCCCAGGTCTTTTAATTGGTTAAGCTTTTCCAGACGAACTTTTTCCAGGTTGGAATAATCTGCCATAAGTACTTCCTTGTGATAAAAAAACCCCGTGCGGTGTTTCAGCGCACGGGGGAGAATTCAAATCAAACGGTTCAGCCAATTTTCAGGATTTTCACCGTGAAGACCCCTCCCGGGGCAGGAACATCCACCTTGTCCCCTTTAGCATGTCCCATTAACGCGTTTCCTAATGGTGATTCATAGGAAATTTTCCCTTCCACTATATCTGATTCCGCGCGGCCAACAACTACGTAAGTGTCCTTCTCTTTATCGGTTGTTTCAATCGTTACTTTGGTCCCTATCTGAACCACATCGGTTTTTGACAGGTCATCAACGATTTCAGCCTGCGCGAGAATACTCTGCAGATATTGGATTCGGCCTTCTACAAAGGCCTGGGCGTTTTTTGCTGCCTCAACTTCCACGTCTGCATCCACGCCGAGAGGACTGCCATCCAGAGCTTCTCTCAACCGGTTAGCTACTTCCTGCCTTCTTTCCGCTCGGAGGTATTCAAGCTCTGTCTTTAGTTTATCATACCCTTCTTGGGTCAATAGTGATGGTGCCATAAGGTTTCCCTACCCTTTCCCGGGATTTCGACTATTAATAGAAAAAGAGCTTTTATAAGAGGTTTTACACCCTTAAAAGCCCTACCCTGTAAAAAGTGCGCTAATTCTATCATAGACAATCTAAGCCCGCAAGGGAGAAAAATATCTTTACTAATTATTCTTCTTCTACCGTTTTCCACAACCTTACTCCCCCCATAGTAGATGAATATGCCTTGATTTCCTCTTTTAACGATTCCTCATCCTCCCAAAATATGGGATTTTGGGATTGATAAGCCTGCGAAGCCTCTTGCCAGCCCTGACTTCCTTTTCTGGAAATAAGGAAGTTTTCCTCCTCCCACTCTTCAGATCTTGCCATAAAATTCAGGATTTCCTTCCCCTCAGTTTCCCTGGCATAGGGATAATCTGCATAGTAATAGAGAGGAATTCCCAAGCGGCTGGCAGCTTTTCGGGTTAAATCGTGATCTACATGATTTCCAATGCCAAGGGGGACAACTATCCGGGCCCCGGCAGGCAGTTGGTCTTTCAACTCTTCAGTCAGGGTATTAATTAAGTTTTCCTCACCCGGATCCAATCCCCCAAAGAGCTCCTGATCACTTAGATAATAATAATCACCTGAGTCTGATTTCCGATAGATGCAATCTAAATATGAAAAATAGCAAGGCATCGCACCAACAATCTGACTGGCCTTCTGATCCTCTTCTCTGCGGATCTGGACTGCGTTCTCCCTTAACCCCCAGTTTTCATGCAGGGTTTCAGCAAAGGGCGATAATGGTTCATCTGGAGGATCAGCAGCACAAATGGTCCAAATTTCAACTTCCTCGCCAGATCGTGTTTGTTCCCAAATTAACCCACCGCAGGAGTAAATTGCATCATCCAAATGAGGGGAGAGATAAATCCATTTCATGGTTAATTTGTATCACATTCAATCCAGCTTTTCTACCTGGACCCACATTTGTACCCCGTCAGTTGTAATCTGTATTGACCCATGTTGGTCTGTCCGCAGCAAGGAATATCCCGCCAGCCGATCAATCAACCCTCTGTCTGGAAGCCCCAGACTGTCTTTTATTCCCACGCTTAATAAAAAGCTCTGGGGATTCAGGTTTCTGATCCACCTGGAAGGATTGCTGGACTGGTACCCGCTGTCTGCCAGCAGGAGCAGGGTCACCTCCCCCAAATCACGCCCCATTCTCGTTTCCTCACGGTATTCTTCCGTGATTCCAAAAGGAAATATTGCTCGAAAGTGTTTATATTCAACCAGGAGAGTTCCTCCCCGGCGGCTTTCAGAAAGCACGGTGATTTTTGCACCATCGCCCAATTCCAGAACTTGCCCGGGTTCCCCATAGATTGGCTGAATATTATTCTTCTCCAATTCATTTCTCAGGTTTTCCGCTTCCCAGCAGAGAGAATCTGCCCCCAGCCAGTACACTTCATCCGGTGGAAAACGGGGAAGAATACCAGCAAGAGCATCGATGTCCTGTTCCAAAGGAGAAGCAATCAGGAGATAATTCAACTCTTTTTGAAAGGGAGGCTGTCTGCGTCCCAAATGATCGGACAGGCGTTTTGGACTGGGCCCTCCATTAATCAGCACGTTTTGTCCTGAAGGAGCCACGATATATAACGCACTGCCGGTCCCTACATCCGGTAAGAAAATATGCAGCATTCCATCCGGCGCGTTGAATACTGCCCGCCAGCTTACTATCAGAGCTAAACCCAAGCCAGCTGCAATCAATGATGGAGTTAAAACCGCGGCAAATCGGGTTAAGAGAGTTCCTCCAAAAGTTACAGCTGCCAAAACCAGGTAAATCAACACCACCCATCCTTTCCCCATTTCTCCAGTATAAAAAGTTTTGAAAGGTATTGTGCTGAACCACTCCACTACCCGAATTGTATAGAGCACAAAAGGATAAACCAGCGGAGCAGTTAGCTTGCCCAAAGGGAACCAGATCAATCCCAGAATTAGCGCCAATCCCCCTGCCAGCATAATGGGCGGCTGTACAGGTAGAATTGCTGGATTCGCCAGGAAGGTGCTGAGAGAAAAGGAATGAAAATGAAACAACATGACGGGGAAGGTTGCCAGCTGTGCTGCAAAAGTAAACAAAATATATTCACTAACAGGTTGAGTGATTCGTTGAGCAGTTTCCAAAGGTAAAACCCTGGATGAGAATTCTAAAAACTTCTGAGCAAATGGATCAGCATATAAAATCAATCCTAAAGTTGCAGAGAGAGAAAGCTGGAACGAGACATCCCAGGGAAGTTGGGGATTCAACAGAATCATGATCAAACTCGCCAGCGCAGCGGCATTTAGACCGTGCTGGCGCCGTCCTATTTGCTGGGCAAAGATGGATAAACCACCCATCACGGCTGCCCTGACAACTGCGGCATCCGCGCCCACCAACAGGGTATAAACCCCGATCCCGAGCACAGCCGCAACAGCTCCCTGGCGGGGATTTAGCAGCCGGCTAAAAAATCGAGAAAACAATCCTGCCACAATAGTGATGTTAAACCCGGATATGGCAATAATATGCGAAGTCCCAGTATCCCGGAAAGCCTGCTGAACATGATCGGGAATCCCGGTTTCAACCCCTAATAAGATTCCCGCCAGCAGGGAAGCTTCAGGATCAGGCCAGAGCTGGTATAAAACAGCCATCGCCCTGGATTTCAGCCCAAAGATACCACCCATTAGAATATTCCCCTGGCCTGATTCCACTATTTCAACTTCCGCATTGGGCAGATAAACATAGATGCCCTGGTGTTTCAGATAATCCCGATACGAAAACTCTTCTCCTTCTGGTGGTGTTTCCAGATATCCTGTCAGGACTACCCGATCTCCGTACTGAACCTGTTCCTCTACTTTAATTTTCGCCAGCAGCAGCCCATGGACAATGAGAACTTCTCCATCCTTGGTGATTTGAATGTATTCAGTTTTTACCCGGAGGTTGGTCATTTGATCTCGAGAATCCGGAAAATCAATAATCAAACCAGTAAGAGTTACTTGTGAAACTTTGTCGGCATAATTTGTTAGATAGCCTGGATCCTGGAAATCCGGCAGTGCTAAAAGGTACCGGATACCGCCGGCGGTAAACGCTACAAAAAGGCTGAGGATCAAGACCTTTGGCACATTTGCCAATCTCTGGTAACCGGGAAATTTCAGCCAGAGAAAGCCGCCGAGGGTCAGACTGCCTCCAACACCAAAAAGAATCCAGGCAAAAACACCCCAGGAAAGGGCATCAGCTGCTATAACTCCCGCAAAAAAAGAGCTGGTTATCCAGATAATCGGCATCTTTTTCCCCCATCGCCGTGGACTTAAAAAACAAATCCCCCTAAAACCTAAAAGTTTAACTGTCGTAGATTTTATTCAATATTTACCAGGATAAAATTATCCCGTAGAACACGCTTCTCATTATTTGCTTCATTGGCCCGATACATCAATTGCTGCGCTAGAATCGCTGTTCCAAACACAAACAGGCGCCTGGGCGAGGGGTTTTCTTCTTGCAAAATCACCTCATCCGGGATTTTTAATCTTTTACAAAGGTTCTTAATTTCCATTTCCGCGAAGTTGCCTTCCCCCATATCGCGGATAAATCGGTTCCGTATGTGCCAGATCAAAACCAGATCATGATACTCTGTCTTGCTGATTAAACCAAATCCAAAAGCTGCTTTGATTCTGGCTTCAAAAGTACCCAGTGGGTTTTCTTCCCCCAACAACATCTTGGAAATCTTTTCGTCTTCAACAATAAAACACTCAAGCAGCCGAGAAAGATGGGTATTCAAATAGGTGGTTCCTAGAATTGCCACAGCCCGGTCGCTTTTCTTTTGAAATTCATCAACCAGCCGTTTCCATTCCCGGATAGTTCCAGATTTCAGTTCTTCCATCATTGCTTTCCTCAGATAAAACAATCAGTTTTTATCAGGTCTATTCATTATACATGACAACTTGAGTTCATTGCCAGTGGAAACTGCAATCCTATCGAATTTATTCAGCGGACTTTCCCTTCACTGAATATCCATTCAAATTCTCTTAAATAAATCTCCGCAACTTGCTTACTGTGAATCACCAACGTGTTCTCGTCATTTTTTATTTCCGCGCTGCGGGTAAGATTGTAGGAGCCGGTGACCACAATCCGTTCATCCAGAATAATCACCTTATGGTGCATCTTTTCCGAATGCCCATCTAGTAGAACCTCCAGGTTATGGTCGCGCAATCGACCATATTCAGATCCCAATCCTGAACTCTCCTGGTAAGCATCAACCACACCCCGGATAACAATTCCCTGGTCTGCCTGATAAATGAGCGCATCTGCAATTGGGTCTGACGTGAACGCATAAAACATAAATTCAATTGACAGTTCTGCTTCCAGTATCAGCTCAATAATCCGTGCAGCAGTGGAATCATCCGGTGAAAAATATGTTTCCATTTGTATACTGTCAATAGTTATCACCGGATGGGGTGTGTTTTCCAGGATTATTTCTCCAAAAAACCTTTCCAGGTACATTTCTTCAAACTCAGCCGTGTAATTTTCCGCCACCAGGACAGAACGGATCCGGACCAGATTATTAAGGTGGCGATAAGCGCCGTTCAGGGTCATGTTCATCGAGCCAGTCCAAACTTCTGCCTGGTCAATGATAATAAATTTATTGTGCATTAATCCTTCAGCCTGATCCGGAATAACCGTGATTCCGGCAGCAATTAACTCCTGTATCTCAGGCCGGTCCATTGAATCCTCTTCCACCACTATCCTGACAACTACTCCCCTTTTATGAGCCCGGATAAACGCATTCCTTATTGTCCACAAGTTAAGATCATACAAAGCAGCATCAATTTGATACCGGGCGGCATCCAGCGAGTCAGCAAGCAGCTGGTCTGGTCCATCCTTGAAATCATCATTTACTGGCGCTGTAAAATAGACACTAAAAAACTGATTGGGAGAAGAAAACCCCGCCGGCGTGGTACTGGGAACAGGCTCCAGCCAGCTGGCATCATCCGGACGGCATGCTCCAAGGAAAATCACCAGGCAAAATAACAAACCGGTATAAAGAACTAGTTTTTTTTCTGTTTTCCTGAAATTCAATCTACCTCTCTCAGTCTGCTGATAAGCAGCGGATGAGCACATTTCTCCGGTGAGGTTGAGTTCTGTGTTCAAACAGGTATACCCCCTGCCAAGTCCCAAGATGAAGCTCTCCCCCATCGACAGGAATGCTTAAACTGGTTGCTGTCAGTATGGATCTCATGTGGGACGGAGAATCGTCCCTGCCTTCCAGGGTGTGACGGTACCAGGGTTCCCCCTCGGGTACAAGTTGTTCCAAAAAAGCTTCCAAATCCTGCCGGGCGGTTGGATCATAACTCTCATTGATCACCAGGGAAGCGCTTGTATGAGGGATAAATAGATGGCAAATGCCTTCCATAATTCCCCAATCCTGGATCAATGGGGAAATTTGGTGTGTAATTGGATAAAGTCCTTTCCCCCTGGTTTCTATCTGTATCGTTTCCTTAAACCAATTCACAATCTTCCCTCCTTCTTCCAATTGTACCGGAAAATGGGAATTGAATCTAAAAAGGGCAGCGAGAGATCGCTGCCCTTTTGCTGTTTTATGTGGATTAACTAGGACTAGTCGTCAGATTCGTCGTCAGACTCTTCGTCAGATTCGTCGTCAGACTCTTCGTCAGATTCGTCGTCTGACTCTTCGTCAGCTTCGTCGTCAGCTTCGTCGTCGAAATCGCCGTCGAAATCATCATCGGAATCTTCATCGGAATCATCGTCAGAATCAACACTGAAAATGTCTCCGCTGTCTTCCGGTCCGGCGCTGAAAGAAGTTGCGCTCTCACCCAGGGCTTGAACGTCCTGTGCTTGCGGTCCCTTATCGCTTTCAACAACATCAAATTCAACCCGCTGACCTTCATCAAGCGTTTTGAATCCGGCTCCGTTGATCGCGCTGTAGTGGACGAATACATCGCCTTCACCATTGTCGCGTTCAATAAAACCGTAGCCTTTTCCTGCGTTAAACCATTTTACAGTACCGGTCTCACGCCCTGCTGAGTTCATTTCATTTAGTTCGAAGGAGATTTTTTATGGCAGAGCGTGAGACCGGTAC
>Ga0255372_10008_pt2 | contig 21548 bp, 19 predicted proteins | sample ANMaggSeSYBR01E8_FD_182092 | JGI IMG/M metagenome (GOLD analysis project Ga0255372, IMG submission 182092) | Sediment cell enrichment communities from methane seep in Santa Monica Basin, California, United Staets - ANME aggregate JGI... | ecosystem: Environmental > Aquatic > Marine > Cold seeps >...
GCACTGATGCCGCAGAGTTTATTGAACTCTATGACTACGGAGTGGGAAATACGGACCTGTCAGGGTTGGTTCTGGTTCTTTTCAACGGCTCGGATGATGCTTCCTACCTGGCCTTTGACCTGGATGGTTTCTCAACAGACGCTGATGGATACTTTGTACTTTGTGGAGATGCAGCCAATGTCGCTAATTGTGACCTGGACGTTTCCCCAAACACTAACCTGATTCAAAATGGTGCCGATGCGGCAGCCTTAATGGTTGGCGATGCTGTTGATTTTCCCAACGATACCCCGGTAACAACAGACGGTTTGCTTGACGCTATTGTGTACGACACTTCCGATAGTGATGACCTAGGTTTGCTGGTTTTACTTAACGCCGGACAGCCGCAGGTCAATGAGCGTGATGGAGGCGATGGTACAGCACACTCGAACCAGCGTTGTCCTGACGGCTCTGGCGGAGCGCGCAACACGGATACCTACGCCCAGTTCCTGCCTACTCCAGGTGCGGAAAATGCCTGTGTGCTGCCGCCGCCCGAAGTGATCATAAACGAGGTGGACGCTGACCAGGTGGGCACTGATGCCGCAGAGTTTATTGAACTCTATGACTACGGAGTGGGAAATACGGACCTGTCAGGGTTGGTTCTGGTTCTTTTCAACGGCTCGGATGATGCTTCCTACCTGGCCTTTGACCTGGATGGTTTCTCAACAGACGCTGATGGATACTTTGTACTTTGTGGAGATGCAGCCAATGTCGCTAATTGTGACCTGGACGTTTCCCCAAACACTAACCTGATTCAAAATGGTGCCGATGCGGCAGCCTTAATGGTTGGCGATGCTGTTGATTTTCCCAACGATACCCCGGTAACAACAGACGGTTTGCTTGACGCTATTGTGTACGACACTTCCGATAGTGATGACCTAGGTTTGCTGGTTTTACTTAACGCCGGGCAGCCGCAGGTCAATGAGCGTGATGGAGGCGATGGTACAGCACACTCGAACCAGCGCTGTCCTGACGGCTCTGGCGGCCCGCGCAACACGGATACCTACGCTCAGTTTGATCCCACCCCTGGTGCGAAGAACACCTGCCTGGAATGTGGGCTTGCCTACACCCCGGTCTACACCATACAGGGGGATGGATTTTCCAGCCCGCTTGATGGGACACAAGTAGATGTGGAAGGTATCGTTACTGGGGACTTCCAGGATGGATCCTCTGTATACTGGATGTCGTAGATCGGTGTGTAAGATGGTTCACTCGATTCGAAGTTCTGCCCAGTATTCACCGCGCCGAAAGTATTCGCTTGGGGGTTATCCCAGGTGAAATCGTCATAGCTTGTTCCCACGCCGATCAGTTGAAGTGAATCGCCTACGGCTGTGGTGTAGGGTTCGGAAACACCAATGTCAACACTCACCTCGCCTGCCGCCGGTCCATCAACGGCAGTGAATGATCCCTCATAACTAAGAAACTGGACAACCGTGCTGCCATTGACCAGCGCTACTCCATCGGGTGATCCATTCTGGATTCCATTGACCGGGTAGGTAAATACAAGAGTCCCAAATCCATTTTGTTGATCGGGAATAATTCCACTTAAATCATTTGTATTGTAAATCGCGCCTCCATTCCCGTTATAGAGCACCAGGCTCCAGCCCGATAGATCTGTCCCAGCGGGACCGGCAATCTCAATTGTCTCACCCGCGTCTGTACCATCATTATCATAATGAATTTCATTAATAAACACGCTCGGTCCCGTCGCAAAAACCTCTCCCCTGGGGAGGGCACTGAACAACAATACAAAGATCAACAAACCAGTAAGTAGCAGCTTGATGGGGTTGTTTCGAGTCATCTTGTTTTCTCCTGTTTTTTGTCAGTGAACTAAAAAATTATTAAAAATTGGTTCCCAACGTTAGGAATTTTTATAAAACAAATGTCCCCCATCATCCAGCGAAATTAAGTTTTCACACCTCCTAAATAGCTTGGAAAAAATAATGGAATAAACCTTAAATGTATTCTATGGCAGACCTAACAAAATTGCAAGGTCGGGGTTTGTCAGAGCGTATTTTAGACGGAAAAAGAGTATAAAACTAAAAAATTTGGTCCGAACAATATTTATCGAGAACGGGGAAACCAGCATGGGACAAGTTGAATACTACTGCCCGCCGCTTTGCGAAGCGTCCTGAGTAGCATGCGCCCTTCGACTACGCCTGTCCTGAGTGGACATCGAGGTAAGCCGAGATGGAAATCGAAGGGTTCTGGGAGTTTTTAACAAAGGTATCTTAATGACAGATTAATCTCAAAGTCTCACTGTCACACCTTCTCCCCGTCCTGAGTAGATGGCGCACTTCGCTAAGCTTGTCCTGAGCGGACACCGGCGCCGAGCGTAGTCGGGGCGAAGGTGGTAGTCGAAGGGCTCAGTATAAACTCCGCGGCGGCGTATCGAAGGGCATTCAATCATACAAAATCGATTACCCCCAATCGGGCCAACTCATCGACGATGTCCTGGACCTCAGTCGAATAAGTTAGTTCAACAGCGGCTTTTTCCATCACAGCAGCGATTGAGAGCGGCTTGGCCTGGGGGAAGGGGAGGTGGAAGAGGAATTTTCCCTGCGAAGCGGTCAGGTTAATGTTGTGCACTTCCCGCTCGCGCCCTTCTCCTTCCCAGATAGTAACGGAGCTGAAACAATCTCCGCTGCGGGCAACGGAATAATTTGCCCCGTTATTTTTCATTTCCCGCACCAGGCGCTCCAGCCCTTCTCCCGGGTTTTCCTTTTTGAACGCCCCCAGGTCCACTTCCAGTTTTAATTTAGTAGTGGCCAGGTTATAACGATAATAGGGTCTCTTCTTTTCACGCACTTCAGTCTTATTGACTATACCCAGTGCTGCCAGGCCGTCAAGAAAATCTTGTGCGGTTCGGATATGCAGCCCAAGCCGGGAAGCCGCTTCAGAGGCTGATATATCCTGGTAGTTTACCAGCAGGACAAAAAAATCCTCACCATAGTCCTTTGCCAGGTATGAACTCATTAATGCAGCAGTTTTGTAATCCATCAAGCACCTCAACTTACATGAGCGGGTTTAATCTTAAGGCATCCATCATATCAATGATCCGCGTTTCCTGTCCACTCTTGGAAAACTCCAAAAATTCCGCGAAGACATCGCCCAGGGATTGGCAGAGTTGATCAAAATCCAGATCCTGTTTGAATAACAAGTAGTCTTCCTGGGTGATATTCACCGAAATATTTCCTTCATAATCAATCGCCACCCAGGTATCGTTTATATAATCCTTTTTAATTCCCAGCAAGTAAGGCAGGTCATTCCCGGGTAAGGTAAGCACAAATACCACCCTGTTTTCCTCAGGAAATGCAAACGCAATTAATTTTGTGGTTAATACATCAACAAACCGGATCATTTCAGTTTTGCTGATCGGCACCTGTCCCGCTGGCCGGGGTCGAGCAGTGAAACTATCCCCAGTATCTTCCACCGGCATGGCTGCTAACTCAAAAACCTCTTGTCCCCGCCATTTGAGCTTCCTGTTTAAAGTCAGGTAACCGGTAACCAGCATCGACGCATACATCCCCACAAGCAAGACGGGAATCAGTCCAATTTTACTTTTATCATCAAATGCTGGTGGAGCGCTAACACAAACCAAACCGGCAAATATTGTAAACATAGTGGCTGCCAAAAAACCATTGTTTTGGGTCCTCCAGAAGGTGAGGAAAGGGGAAAGGGATAAAAAGAGATAAATCCCTCCCAACAAATAAAACGCCGGTTTAGGACCAGCTATCGATAAAACAACAAGAAACGCTGTAATCGTCACCAGTGGAACCCAAATAACTTTGAGAATATTCTGATCTTTTGTTTTTCTGGTAAACATCATCTTGCACCTCTTTTTTCCTTTCTAATCTATTGCTGTATACTTCATTCCAATTGAAGTATATCATATATTCACTATATGTCAAGGGGGGTTAAACAAAGAAATTCTGATTAAAAGGAACCAAATAAAGATAGGTTCCCCTCAAGTTCAGTCAAGTTTTGCTCACTGGGCCTTAAAGGCAAAAAGGAAAGACGATAAAACCTTCAGAAATTCTCGGAGATGACGCCCGCCTCCCCGAGATACTAAATATTTCTACTATTTACTTTGTTTTTCGGTGCGAGTTATGGTTAGGGAGTGGGCGGCGCTTCAGTTGAGGTGGCTTGTGGGTCTTTAACGTTTATCTCCACCCAAACAGGATTTTTATAAGGGCCGATGCCGAAATGGACGCCAGCAGCATTTTTCAGCGCCCAATAACCTGTATATTTACCCCCTTCCTCTGGCGCGATCAAATCAACAGAAACCTCTATCAATGTTCCAGGAGAAACCGGTATGGAAATCATTCGTTGACTATCAGGACCTCCCATTTTATTTCCAGAATAAAAATAGAGTTTGTAATCACTGGTCCAAGTGCAGGTTCCATCATTTTTTAATCGCCAGGTCTTTGTAAACTTGGCTCCTGGTTTTAATTCAGTCCCATCCGGAATAGTGACATCGACCACAAAACCGGCAATATCACAACCGTCCGGGGATTCGGTCTCTAAGCTATCCGTAGCGGTTGGGGATTGAGTTTCAGTGATGGCGCTGGTGGGCTCAAGGGTTGCCGTTTCACTGGGCACAGGTGATTCTGTGGACGTGTTTGGAAGAACGACCTCAGATTCAACTATCTCCGCAACGGTTGCCTGGGGCAGATCCCTATCGAAGGTTTGATTGTTATTGGAGAAGACTCTCACAGCAAACATAATTATGAGCACTACCAAAGAGCCGCTCAGGAGGAAAATGGGATAAAGACGATATCGATCCATAGTAATTTCTCTCGTTTTGATTATAGTCTTATACCATAAGAGCTGTCCTGGTCAATTGTTCTGTCCAGGAGTTGGATATGTTTTAGGACTGCTCCACAAACGGAACATCAAATCTGCGCTCAAAGGCATCATTTTCTTTAAGCATACTGTCAAAATACCCATGGGCAATCGGCAGGCGGAGGAATAAGCGAAAAACCGGATTCAGGGCAAGTGGATAACACTCAGGTTTGGCAATCTCTTTTAAGATTACAGAATCCAATTGACCGCTGGAAGCAAAGCTTGATCCCAAGGAAATTAGTTTCTCAAATAACCCCTGAGTCGCTTCGGGCGGCATGATCCGGGTACCTTCTCCGCCGCCTTTGACAATTGTGCCCAAATAAGGCGAACCGAGCCTTAAAGCCAGCCTCTCCAGGTATCGTTCCACATAACGGGAATGCAGCCCTTCCGGGAAACCAGACTGCACCAGGAATCCAATCGGCGGATTGTTCTCGCGTCCTCGCAGCGGTTCCAAAGCTTCAATGAAGTTTTTAACAATCCCCGGCATGGCATCGGTGTACAGCGGGAAACCAATCCAGACGCACTCCGCCTCCTGGAAGGCATGAACTTGTTGATCACAATCCTTCACACGAACCAGGTGATGAATTTCGCAGTCACCGCCGAAACCCTTTATGAATTCTCCCAACATGATGGGTGTATTGCCCTTCTTGCCTCGCGGTGAGCCGTTAAAGACGGTGATCCTATTGGGAGGGGCTATCTGAGCACCCGGCACCGGGCCCAGCTTCCTCTGGAACAGATGTCTCCCTTTTCGGGAATTGAGAATCATTATTATCAGGTCTTCAACTGCCAACTCCGTGGTCTCAAGAAAATCCAGCTTTGATTTAAAGTTTAACGCAGTCCGGGAAAAAATATCTGTCAGGATCCGCAGGTCTTTCGCATCTGTATCCTCTTCTTTTTCTATCAACATCCCCACTCGGGGATAGATTTTATATCGTTTTAGATGATGGGCTTCGTTCTGGTCCACCACCATGTAGGGGTGAATCAGTGGAAGATGTTTATCAAGCGCCATTTTCATCAGGGCGGCAGGAAAACCCATCTTCAGCGGTGCAGCCCAGAGAGTAAAATCCGAGTTGATCACCGCCCGATCCATCTCCTGGGAAGCATCATCTGCATCGCATATTCCAGGCGTCTTGACCCAACAGTCAAAACAGCCAATGCAGTATTTTAATGGCAGTTCCCGCAGATCAATCCGGGTCACTTGATGATTATTCGTTTCCAGGGCTGACTTCAGCACTTTCAGATATTGATCAAAACCTGATGGTTCTGGGTTTCCATTTAAAATGGTGATTTTCATCTTGATTTCCTTGTGTTCTTTAGGAGCATCATCTACCACTCATAACAACCCCATTGTAATGTATTCTGCCCGCGAAGTAATGATCTCAGGTGAGAATTTCAATTACTAAAATCATGCTTGATTCCCGAAATTAAACCAAGCAAATCTTGGTTGCAGGTGATTCTTTCCTCAACACTTGATCTGGAAATTTTAAATAAAAAAATACCCCGGGAGCATCCGGGGTATTTTTATCAGGATTTAGAAATATTCTTAGAATCCCTTCATAGTGTTGCCCAGGAACAATACAATATAGGCTACAACTAAGAACCAGAAGGCATACCCGGAGACAAACGGGATGCTGATAAAGCTTCCCAGGATGCCTAATACTGCCAGCACAACGGAAACATAAAACACATTCTTGGTTGGGGGTGTAAGATTCATTTGTTTCTCCTTTGGAATTAATTACATGTTCTTCTGACACCGTAATTAACCGCCGTTTCACGTTTTAGTTACGTGAGATTTGGTGTCCCCTCCCAACTGTTCAGTCCCCCACAAGATTTTCCTCTTTCTGGTAGTTGACAGGGTAAACATACCATTGTGTACTCTGATATCGAGATTTCTGCGAAAAAAACTTATTCTGTCTTAACCGCTGATTGATAGAAATATCGCTCCCAAAAAGATCAGGATAAAAGCCAGGATCATCCAACCAAGAACAGCCGAGTAATTTTTAGGATCTATTTGATCATTATTGTCCATCTTTCGAATTAATGGAAAAAGACGCCAAAAGAACGAGGAAATCGAAACAGCCAACGCGGCACCGGCAAGTACAAGAGTTTGATCATCCGTAGAAACAAGGATTACGATTAACAACAAAATGAATATAAGTTTCGTCCCTGCGACCCAATTGACCAGATATTTAACCAGATTGTGTACCTCGGGATTCTGCTTCGATTTTTCCCAGGGTTTAAAAACACCCATGCTGTTCGCCAATTTTGAATCCGGGAAAAAGTAAAGCGCCATCACATTGGTGGATTCTAAAATGAGAAACCCAATAATTACAATCTTTAACACATTCATTAATTCTCCAGTCTCTTTCTTACCCAGCCAAATTGAAAAACATAGGGCTGAAATAAGGTATCAGCCAGATCGCCCAGACCAGGACGCTGAATTTGTGAAAGTTCTGAATGGCTTTTTCATTTTTTCTTTTCAGCACAACCGCTGCCCACACAGCATGAATAAACATCAGGATAATGGCAACCAGACCGGAGATACCGTGCAGGTCAAATGTCATCCCGCCCACGAATTCCAACATCATTCCAGTTCCCCAGGTATCACAAATCAGACCCAGGACAAAGAATGCCAGGTGCCAGGGTTTTAGCCTGCCTTGAACCCGTTCGCTCCACACACCGATGGAATAAAAAAGAAGAGCTGCAGTGATAATGATGCTTGCTGATGAATCCATTTATTCTCCTTAATACTATTTGATAATATATTCGAATATACCATAGCTCTTTCTCATCGATGATCTTAAATTGGAGCACAAATTAATATTGATAACCCTCATACCCTCAGGAGAGAAAAGTTTGTCGGGTTAGCCTGAAATATCCACTTAAGGACAACCTGGGACCTTTGAAAGTACTAGAAAGTGTGCAGCGAGCAAGATTGACGGTAGATAATATTCAACCCATCCCTGGGCGTAAGATTAAAAAACAGCTTAATAAAATTTTGGGGGATAAAGGTAATCTGGAAATCATGATTGAGGTTTCCAATCCTATTCTGGAAGGTGCCTTTTATCCCTGGCAAGATAGTAAACGAAGAATTTTTTAAACGGCTTTGGGCAATTTGTTCAAAAAACAGATCACAGCAATCCTTTATTCCTGAATCGTCATTGCAATGAACAGTTGGTAATACCTGCATCAGAATAAAAGTCTGGGGGTCGCTGGAGAGAGAATTTACCCTGATTTTATCGAAGGGCCCAGGATGACAGAAAGGGAGAGCTGCCTCTATAAAGCGAGCAGTCAATCCTCTCTTCGACTACCACCTCGCCTCGACAACACTCGGTTCCGGTGTCCGCTCTGAGAGTTAAGCGCGTTGGTTCTAGCAAAGAAACTTAACTCATTGAGCGGAATGAAGCCCGTTGGGCTGAGTGCAGTCGAAATGCTGATTTACAATCCATCCTCCCTTCAACTAAGCCTGTCTTGAGCAAAACCGAAGGAATGAGTAACTGTGACTCTCCTAATTCAAACACAGAAAAACCGCTTTGAACAAAGCGGTTTTTCTAGTAATGAAACTCTTGCCGGAGATGAATTTAAAGGACCACGCTTTCAGCATAAGCAGCCTGGCGACGATAAATACCTGCCAGGATAGAGAGTAATGTAAATAGGGTTAAGATAGAAATTGCGGCCGCCAGGACTTCGGTTTGATTCTGCATTAAAAACAAGCGCATTTCCTGCCACATCAACAATATTTCCACCCGCAGACGGGCTGACCAATAGGAGGATCGAATGACCTGCTGAATCATGTTCAGCAATAACCCAATGATCACTGCCAGCACAGCGCTGAGTGAAAAATCTATCCAGGAAAACAGGAATGCGGGTTGGGAGATCGGGCGTTCAATCTGCGCCAAAATCCCTTTAAGGACCCGGTCCGGAACAGGTTCCAGCGGGAATGTCCGCAGGGCTTCTTTGACAAGTTGATCGATTTTTTGTTCCTGGTCATTCATAACAACACCCTTTCCTCGAAATATTGGTAAACCGCATCCTTAAGTCGCTCCCGGGCCCGGAATATCCCGGTTTTAACCGTGCCCAGCGGTACATCCAGAATTTCTGAAATCTCCGCATAACTGCAGCCCTGTTGATAACGAAGCAAAAGCATAATCCTGTACTGATCCGGGAGGTATTTGATTTGTTGTTGAATAAAAGTTAATGTTTCCTTGCCTTCCAGACGTAAAACCGGATCCATATCCAGGTTGGTATCGCTCAGCTCTAAATGGATCGAGTCCTGATCCAGGGCATTAATGTCTTTCCTCAGCCTGGGCAATTGGTTATAACAAAGGTTCATCACAATCCGGTACAACCAGGTACGGAATCTCGAATCATGCCGGAAGCTAGTGAGTGATTCCCATACTTTCACAAAGGCTTCCTGCACGATATCTTCCGCATCCTGGGTATTATTCAAAGCCCGCAGAGCTACGTGGTAGGCAAATTGCTGATGCGCCCGCACTAACTCCGCAAAAGCTCTAGTATCACCTTCCCGTGCTTTCTGCACAAGATTATCTTCTTCCGCTAAATTCAATATCAATTCTCCTATCCTTTAGACCAAAATTATCAGTAAATGTTTCAAAAGTAAACTTAAAATCTTTTAATATACTTATCTATGAAACTTATTCTGCGAATCTCTGTCTAAGGAAGTGATAATCAAATTGGAGGTAAGAATGAAAAATAAGTGGTTGTTTATCAGTATCCTGATTGTAGCCGAAATCCTGGTCCTTACTGCAATTGTCTTTGTGGTTTGGCAGGGAGTCAGCCAAACAGATCTGGGGACTTTCGGTTTCCGGCTGAGCAATCCGGATTTATTCTCCGCTGAATCGGAAGAAGAGTGGGAATTCGAAGCCGGGGAGATTACTGAGGTCGTTCTGAATTCGAGCGGTGGCGATATTCTTATTGAAGCCATCAAATCGGATAATTTCTTAATCACCGCTCATAAAACTTCCTGGCATTCGACCAAAGCCAAAGCCCAATCAGAATTGGATGATCTCGCAGTCACTGTGACCCAGACCGGCAATAAGATCGTTGTCAAATACAACCGGGATCCAAAGATGTTTTTTGCCGGACCACAACAAACCGACACAGTCGATTTTGTCATTTCTGTTCCTGAAGGCACAGAAATCAATGCTCAAATCGATTATGGGGATATTTACCTTAACGGCAAACTCGGTGACGGGCTGGTCTCTACGGATTTTGGAAACATGACCCTCTCTGGAATCCAGGGCAACCTGGAAGCCAGAAGCAACAGCGGTGACATCGCCGCAGAAGGAATTTCAGAAGAAGGAAGCCGCATCAACTTATCTTCTGATTTTGGGAACATCACCCTGGAAAAATCCAACTGCGGTTCTGTTCAGATTCACTCCAACAGCGGCTCTGTAATTCTGCATGATGTTAATGCCTCTGAAAAAATTGAGCTTTCAAATGATTTTGGAAAGCTGGAATTTAGGAAAGGGTCTGCGGATATCCTCACCATGGAAGCCAACAGTGGAAAAATATACTTATCAGGAGTTACCGTAGAGAGCAATCTGGTCGTCCGCAACGGTTTTGGGGACATCATCCTGGAAAATGTTACCGCGAATATTTTTGACCTGGACACAAACCGCGGGAAAATCATGCTTGAGTCAACCGGGGGAACCATCAAAGCGGTCAGCGATCACGGCGATCTGGAAATCAAGGTAACAGATCAAGCAATGCTGGATCTATACGCCAAAAGCGGGAATATTGTATTCTCCGGCCTGCTGGGGATAGGACCGCACAGCCTGGTCACTGATTTTGGGGATATTAGTATGTACCTTCCCAAGGACACGGCCCTGACCTTTGATCTTGAAACAGATTTTGGTAAGCTAAAAACTGAGTTTCCAATCACTCTAGAAGGTAATGTAAAACAGGATCATTGGCGCGGTACTCTGAATGACGGCGGCGCTGAACTAACAGCTACTACTAACAGCGGTGATATCTCATTTGAATTTCTCACCCGCTAAGGTATCGATGAGTAATTTGGAGGTAATTAGATGAATATCGTTTTTACAATCATTGGATCAGCAGCTGTCTTTGCGATAGTATTTGGCTTTGCAGCCTATACCCGCTATTTGCAGCATAAAGAGACCATGGCCCTCGCCGAAAAAGGGCTGCTTCCTCCGGAAAAAACAGGAGGGAAGGAGAAAACCTTAAAGCAGTGGGGCATGATCTTCAGCGGTTTAGGGGTGGTCCTGGTTATGGTGCTGATCCCTTTCGCCTGGGATAATTTCTGGCTACTGCTGCTGTTTGGACTGCTTCCCCTGGCTCTGGGACTGGGATTAATACTAATTTATCTGTTTATGCAGGAAGGACCCCAATCAGACGAAAAACCGGCAAAAGAAAAAAATAAATAAAATCTGAATTTCAGACAGGAACCGTAATTAATTAATATAAAAAAAAACCGGAGCATTGAAAAATTGCTCCGGTTTAGCTAAGAGGATGTCTTTGCTTTTGAAATTTTAGTTTCATTAAATTGTGCGCTTTGAAGCGGTCATAGCCATTTCAGCACAGCGGCACTGCAGTTGGCTGCCCCACTGGACCAGCCGGGACCCCACTGCATCCAACATCCGAATGCTCATCTTTGTAAAATTTGATTCACAGGCTTCTGAGCCAGATTGAAGCTGGCGATATTGAGCTGCTTGAGCAATCTCGTTCTGTCTGCGTTGTCTTTCTATGTAATAGTCATTCCTGGTAAACATGGTATTTCTCCTTTTAGCGTTATAAGTAAATATTTCTTCAAGTACTGGGTTCTATTTGAACCATTTTGCTTCAATGAACTTTTATTTTGATCTCACCATTTTCCACCTCCAAAGTTTTAACTAATCGCAGAGCAAAAATGCCGATACTGCTTTCAACGTATCCTGAACCCGCTCGCCATTCAATGAATAACATTTTGCGCCCGAACATCGCCTTTCAATCAAATAACCTGTGGCACTCAACTGATTCAAGTGCCGGGATGCAGCTGACTGGCTGAGCTCCAACCTCTCCATAATTACCTGCGATCGCAATTCTCCTTCTTCTGCTATCAGCTTCAAGATATGAAGCCGGACATCATCTGCGAGGGCGCTGAGCCGGATGGTGATCTCATTGATGCTCAGATCCGGAGCGTGTATCTTTGTATCTTTTGGCAGGCGGGCCCCAAAAACCACACCCAGCGCGTTTTTATATTGAAACCTTCCCAGGTAAGGACCTGTATGGGTGCTGGGCACAAAAATCAGCTGGTTGATTTCCTCCGAATTTAGATTCCAATGCTCCTCATCAAAATCCTTTCCGGTAATATATTTAGCGGCTTCCTCCCGACTCATGCTGCTGAAATCAATCTCTTCAAAAGCCATCACTGCATCAGTCAGCATGGGTGTAATTCGCTCCCATTCCATCTGGTAGAATTCTTGCCACATGAACTTCAAGTGGGAGACAATCACCCCCTGCATTTTGCCGGGGTCATTCAGCAGTTGATGGGCTTTTAGTTCAATTTCCGGATCAACTAAATCTTCTCCAAATCTTGTTCCTAAATATTCCAGAAAATAATCCGCGTCAGCCAGGAGTGATTCCTGGTTCCCTTCAATCTGTTTTCCCGCATTTCCACAAGGCTCATAATTGAGGTAAAAATCTAGTACCTTATCCCGCAGAATAAGAGGATCACTGTTTTCCAGGTGAGCCAGATAAGTTGGAAAATCCTTCCACCGGCGGGAAGGTATTACAGCGTAGTGGAATCCGATCACTACTAATCTATGCGTAATTTTCTGCTCAGCTGTGAGTGCGCCGGCTGTCTCATAAATCCAGGGGCTGAGACCGGAAAGATCTTCACTCCTCACCATCAGGACCAAACTTTGAATGATAGCTTGGACTGAATCGAGCCGAACATCGACTGTGGCTACGCCTGGCATTACAACGGATTCTGGTTTAGACATTGCTCTCTCCTGTGTTTCTGACTTATTCGGGTTACCCGTTCTATCGGGTTATGTTCATATCATAGCTCATGAAAATGCCTTTGTCAAGACCCATTTTGGGGAGTTTAACCCCTAAAACTCCCTTATTAGCGAAAAACTGACCGGGAGTTTATGGATATTTTGTAAAACCGTTGAAAAAAGTGAGAAGTTGTGTGTTACCTGCAGAATCTTAATTTTGCGATAATAAAATAGTTAAACTCCCCCATTATTTTATTTTCAGGAACCATCAACCATTTCAAAAAACGCTTCAATCACCTCGGGGTCAAACTGGCTGCCAGAGAGCTTCTTAATGTAATCGGCTGCTTCGGCTTTGGACCAGGCTTCCCGGTACGGGCGATCTGATTGCAACGCATCCCAAACATCCACCACGGCAAAAATACGGGCGGCCAGGGGGATATTCTCTTTAGAAATCTCCCTGGGGTACCCAGAGCCATCCCACCATTCGTGATGGCAGTAGGGAATATCCAGTGCGGGTTTTAGATATTGAATAGAAGAGAGCATCTCATAAGCATAAACCGGGTGTTTCTTCATAATCACCCATTCTTCATCCGATAATTTCCCGGCTTTTAATAAAATCCCGTCAGGAATGGCCATCTTCCCAATATCATGGAGTAGCGCTCCCCGGCGGATATGAATTAATGCTTCCCCAGTCACCCCCATCTTTTGAGCCAAATTCAATGACAGATTCACGACCCGCCGACTATGCCCTTCAGTATCCCCATCCCGGAGTTCAATGGCTCGTGCCCACCCTTCAATCGTGGCATCATAAGCACCCACAAGTTCAACATTGGACTTCTCTAAATCATTGAATAAATTAAGACGGTCAATTGCAATCGCCGCAAGTCGTGCCAAAGCATCCAGGAAATTTAACCACTCCAGATCTGGTTCCAACCGGCTGCGGTCAAAAACCTCCAGCACTCCAACAAGTTCACCCTTCGCGATTAATGGATTAGCAAGATAAGTAATAAACTCTTCCTCTCTGAAGAGGGGGGCTTTTTGTAGACTGGTAGGCTGGGTGGTTAAATCAGGAATATGGATCAAATCGCGTTCCAAAGCCGCCTTTCCCGCCAAACCTTCGCCAAGCTTGAGGGAGGTATGTTTTAATGATTCTGTTTGGAAACCGCTGGCACTAACATAATCCAGGGTTTGTGTGTGCGGATTGTAGAGAAGCACACAGGCTGCATCCACCCCCAGAGTGCCGATCAACTGGCTGATTAGTACTTCCATAGTTATTTGGATATCAACACTACCCGAGATCGCAAGATCGATTTCCCGCAAAGATGAAATCCTCGATAACCTTCGTTGGGCTTCCTCAAACAAGCGGCTGTTTTCCAAGGCGACAGCTGCCTGGTTGCCCAGTAATTGCAATAATCTGCGATGATCATGGTTGTATGCTTCGACCTGGTAGGACTGCACTACCAGCGCGCCGACCAACCTGTCACCCACCAATAAAGGAACACCCAACCAGGAATGGATAATTTCCCCTTCTTGCAGCGGTTGTACCGGCAGCGAATCAGTTTCCACGTTCCCGATCAGCAGTGGGGTTTTCTTGCGGATTATCCAGCTTAATAAAGAGTTCTTTTCGTTAGGGGAAATTTGAAGGCCCTCAACTTGCGTCTGTCTTATTCCAGCTTCTGACGCGAAAGATATCTGGATCATTTCCGAGGTTGAATCGAGGGTTGCCAGCATAAAAGCATCCGGCGCGAAAAGGATTTCTGCCTGTTGGTGAAGATATTCGAATAATGCGTCAGGGTGCAGCTCCTGGGTCATATTCAAGGCAGATTCGTAGACCACCTCCATCTCTCTTGTGTGCCGCTGGATGTCTTCAAACAACCTGTTATTTTCAATCGCAACCGCTGCCTGGTTAGCAAAACCTCGCACCAATTCTGCATCAAGCTCTGTATATTGTCCCGGTTCATAATGATCGAGAGCAATCATGCCTATCCGAGACCCTTTTATCTCTAATGGCACACCAAGCCATGATTGTACATTCTCCATCTCCGGACCCTCTAACCATTCCAGATTGTCACTTCCCTTTTCAAGAAAAACGTTCTTTCCCTCTTTCAATATGGGATGGCATATTTTGTTCCCGGAAATATTAAAAGGTGTCCCAATCACTAACTCTGGATGATCGGTTCCTCGAAAAGCCTCTATCACGATCTCTTTTCCCCGCACAAGCTGAACGGATGCACTGTGATAAGGCACAACCTTTTGAAGTGCGACCAGGATCAAATCCAGTAATTCTGTCCGATCCATCATCCTGTTTATCAGCATTCCGACTTCTCTGAGCGTTTCAGATTCCTGCCGCCGCTGGTTTTCTTCCCTGAACAAGTGAGCATTTTGGATAGCAATTGCCGCTTGAGCAGCGAAGAGCTCAAGCATCTCAATATCACTCTTCGATAGGGCCTCAGAAGGATCAAGAGCAACTTCCAGCACACCAAGCAACTCTTCACCCCAGCAAACAGGAATGCCAGCAAGATAAAAATTGCCCATGGGCACCCAATCCTGGGATCGTCCCTCCCATTCCGTATAGTTATCAACGATGATTGTTTCCTGTTTTTCCCAGACTTTACCTGACAAACCCTCACCAATCCTTAACTCAGTATTCTCAGGTAATTTATCAAAGCCCGTATAAGCAATATATTCCAGGACATTTCTGCTCTGGTTGAGGAGATAGAAACCGCTTGCGGCAGCATTTACGATCAAGGATGCTTTATCGGCAATGGAATAAAGCAACTCATCCAGGTTTAATTGGCTGGTGATAGATAGCTCAACTTCTCGGAGAGCCTCCAATTGGGCTTTACGTTCAAATATCTCCTCTTGGACCCGGCGACGTTCAAAAATAACCGCAAAATGATTAACGATGGTTTCAATCGCCATCGGGTGATTTACCTGAGACCCCTGCTTAGTAAATAAAACCAAACCCCCAATGGAATTCGTCCCCAGGCCGAAGCCTGCAATATAGACCTCTCCGACTCCCAATAACCGCTCTGCCGATTTACAGAGTTTTTTAGGAATCATCCCTCGAGTCAAATCATACAGACCGCCGGGGACCTGCTCCAATTTCCCACTTGTATATAGAGTATTAAGATCGCTATCAAGGTCATTCTCCATTACTTTCACCCGGAGATTTGATGGTTTTACACCCAAGATGCTAAATACCCGGTCTGTCATTTGACCCAATCCGGCTATTGCCCGGACGCGAATGTCATCTACCTCGGGATCATAAAGGGAAACCATCACATAAGAGTCGGGATTTGCTTCGTGAATCTTCTCTGCCAGGAGCTGGCTTATGTCATCAGCATTATCAAGCCTGCTGCCTTCCACAAAGGTTTTATAAATTAGTTCCAGTTCACGAATATTTAATTCCCGGTCTTTTTCCGCTTGCACCCGTTGGATTATTCCACTTAGTTGTTCCGCAATGGCAGCAAAACGAGCCTTATCTCTATCAGAGAAAACCTGGGAACCGGACATATCAATGATCCCAACAGGTTTACCAGCCATCATTAATGGCACTTCAATTATTGACCGAATTCCTATAAGTTGGTAGATATGAGGTATGAGCTTGCCGATCGTTTTCTTTAAACTCTCGGGCAGGAATGCGGCTGCTAAAAAGGTAGAAATTAAATCAATGATCACTTCTTTTTCAACCAAGATCTGAGGCTTCCCGGAGCTGAGTATTTCCTGGTAGACATCTCCCGACCCTATCGACACCTCCAGCCGATCCGGCAAAGTCACTTTTATTAATTTTTCTATCTGTTCTCTAAAGCCCTGGTCTAGATTGTTGAGATCAACATATAGATGATTTCCGTCCTCACTTAATAAATATACGGTTGTGTTTTTACATCTAAAGATACGCTTCAATTCCTCTGAAAGCAGGGAGAAGATTTCCTTCAACTCTTTTCCCTGGTTGGCAGCCACATTAAGGGTATTAAGCAGCGCCAGGTCTTCCATTTGCTGTTTTAATAACCTTTCTGCCCGTACTTGTTCGGTAATATCACGGACCGTTGCCTGCAGGAAATATTCTCCCTCAATGTCCGCCCTGTTCAACTGAACCGTTGCGGGGAATTCTTCTCCATCAGCTCTCTGGTGAATCCAGTGGAAAAAATTTGAACCTTCTTCAACAGCGATCTGGATCATCTTCTGGGCTTTCTTTTCCGATCTCTGTCCGTCAGCCTGGTATTCAGGGGAAAGCTGCCAGGGTTTAAAGGCCAGGAAGTGCTCCTCATCCTTTAATCTAAACATTTCAAGCAGGGCTGAATTCCCAGAGGTAAAATTCCAATTTGGTGGAGATAAGGTCATCAGAGCATTGTGGGATGTTTCAAATAATTTCAGGTAGCGTTCATTGCTCTGTTTCAGCGCTCTGGATGCCTGCTTGCTATCCGTGATATCTACCGCTATTTGCATTCTCACCAAACGCTGATCGGTCCAAATTATTGCTCGGTCGTAATTTCTGTACCAGCGATCGGTCTTCAGATTCTGCTCTTCCCAAATATGCACTTCGCCTGGATTATTCTTAAATTCTAGGGTTTGAGTATCTGTGCAGTTGGCGCATTTCTTCTTTTTTCCCCGGAACACCTCGTAACAAGTCTGTCCAGTAAAATCTCCACCAAAATCCTCGATCATTCTTTTGTTCATATAAAGAATTTCAAATGTTTCTAAATCGGCCACATATACATGAGCGTCAATCCCTTCCAGCACGCGTGTCAGGGTATCATGGGTTTGGACAAGATTGTCCGCAGCTTGTTTGCGCTCCGAAATGTCACGGGCTATTCCCAATAATACAGTTTTTCCACCAATCTTTACTGGGTGAGAGCTAATTTCCACCTCAATGAAACTGCCGTCCTTTCTGGTAAGGATAAATTCTTCCGGGCCAGCGGATTTTCCGATCAGGTTTTGCGCCAATATCTTCGCTGTCTGCGGACCTTGAGATTTAGAAAGCAAACCCGCCTTCAGGAAATTCTTTCCTATTAATTCCTCCCGATCATACCCGCTGATTTTCTCGGCCGCACGATTTCCTTCAATGAAATTTCCCTGCAAATCGCTAATATAATATCCATCCGGGGCATGTTCAAATATCATCTGCAGCTGCATTTCACTTAACTCTAAGTCACCTGCATATTCAGATTTCTCAAGAGCTAATGCTACCAGGAAAGCAAACGATTCCACCAGGTGCTGGCTTGGGATCATTTGTGGCCGTTTGGTGAAAATATAGAAACAGCCCATCGCCCGCTGATTTCCCTCCAGTCCAATTGTGTAGACATCCTCAATTCCCACAGTTTTCGCTATTTGTCGGCTAATTTTTGGGGGCACATGGTTGGCAGCAAAATTTTCCAATTCCCCTGGATGTAAGGTTAACCGACGTTTGCTAAAAGCATCCTTAGTGTGATCTTCGATTGGAAATGTTCTTCCTGTTAAATCTCCCCCGAGCAACTTCCAGGCTTTTAAGAGGAACCGATTTTCAATCCCATAAACCCCTTCCAACCGGAGAGTTGACGCGTCGCTATTAGTAAGCGTCAAAACAAGACAATCTTCCAGTTTCTCCTGGAGCGCTCTGCCCGCGAAATCCAGGATATCTGATCCCTGATTAAGCGAAAGCAACTCTCTTCCTTGCTCACTTAACCAGCGCAAATCCTCCAATTTGTTTTGTTGCCCTTGATCTTCAAGGTCATGGTTAAGAGCTGAGATATCTTTCAGCGTCCAAATGATTTGGGAAACAAATCCGGTGTCATCCTGAACTCCCGCGCCAGAAAGCACTACATTTATGATCGACTCATCCTGCGTCACTAAACTAAAGACGCTTTCCTGCGATTTGTTCCCCTGCAGGATGGATTGGCATAAGGTTTGATAACTTGGTATTTGATCAGGGGAAATAAATCGTTCAAAATCAGATCCCAGAACCTGTTCCTCAGTTTCACAGCAGAGCAAGTCAAGGGTATCTTGATTCGCATATTGGATAATGCCTTTATCATCCAAAATCAAGACAGCTGCAGCTATTTGATCAATTAAATTCCGATAGGTATCAATTTTCATTAAATCGGGTCTTTTCACGCTAATAAAAAATTAATCGCGAGATATATTTTAACGAGGGAAATGAGAACAATTAATAGTACATCCATTTTACTGTCTAAAGGCTGAATCATACAATACAATACTTTACTGTTCTGTAAGTTACAGGAATACAATAATTACTCCAAACATGGATAATCCTCTTAGGGCACTTTATCTCATCGGGCCTCAATTATTCTACAGAGTATTTTAGTATACAATAAACAAATATGCTCAAATAGAGCGAAGGGGCTAATTATTCCACAATCACGGGGCAGGATTTTGTCCTGCGCCATACTAATCAGGATTGTGGTATAAAACCCATAGACGGTAAATCAAGCTTTTCCGCAAGGAGTCCAAGATGATCACTCAAACAAAGCTGTATCTAGCAGTATCCTTACTTTTACTTGGGGCATTTTTCCTAACCGGATGCGCGGGATCACCAGCCGAGTTAGACCCTACACCATTTATTGAAAAAGCTGAGGGTGAAGAAGGGGATCCTTTCATCGGTACACCTAACCCGGCATCTTTTTACTGCCAGGAAATGGGGTATGAATTAGAACTAAGAGATACCGACAAAGGCACCCAGGGTATCTGCATATATCCTGACGGAAAAGAATGTGATGAATGGGATTTCCTGGCCGGCCGCTGCGGCTCTGAGTATTCATTCTGCCAGAGACAGGGATACACCATCATAGCTGGCGACAATACCGGAACCTGTGTCTTCCCCGATGGATCATCCTGCCCGGAATATGATTTCTTTATCCAGGAATGTGAACCACCCAAATGAGTAAATTGTACTCCCCGTGGTGATTTTCTCAGCATGCGAACCAAATCAGACACAACAAATATTAAAGCTTGTTGTGTCTGATCTTATTACACATCCCATCTCCTCCCAAAATTAAGGAGAACACCCCATGGCTTCTAAACAATCTCCCCAAGACAAGGATCTGCAGCAAATCATTGAATCGGCTCAACGGTTAGGAATTGAGTTGAACGAATCAGATGCCCTGCAGTGGCTGACTGCAATATCCGCTACCCAGGAAGAAGATGATGTGGTTTTTGATGAACGAGCCGGCGTATTCGGCCACAAGGTATCGATGCTTGATTTCAGTTCTGAAGACCTTGCCCACTTTAGAAAATTGGGTCAGCTGGTTGAATTTATTGATATTCCAGGGAAAGTTGAGACTGCCCTGGCTCTTTCTGGATCCGCAGCCCAATCTAAAATCCAGATCTATCCAGGTGATGCGGATTATTTTGAGCGCATAAATATTATTGCCGAAACTCAGAAAGAATCCTGTCAGGTGTTGGCTGAATTGATACGCGAGAAAGCGCTGTCAACAGAATCGGGACCAACTTTCCAGTTAATGGAAGTCCGTTTTGGATCTTACCCCATGGATGTCATTAGAGGAGATCGCGCCTATGCAGCTGGCAGTTCTATCTCCTGGACAGTTGATCAAATCCGGGAGGGCAAGATCAAGGCAACTTCTCCCTCCGGTGATCCGCTGGTTATTGACTGGTTTGAAGCCTCCTTGGACTCCGGCTGGTGCAAATTGGATTGGGTGGTTGCGGATCCCATCCGGGGAGAGTTGGTAAATGCCAGCAATATGCTGGATGTTACCTGGGAAGCTCCGGATGGATCAATCACCCCGCTGGATGGTTTCCTGGATCCTTATTTCCAGGAGATTTACCTGGACGAAGGTTCAATTCCGATCTTTTCCAAACTCGCCCAGCATGTCTCCGCAAATGCCCTGGACCAATATGTCACCCAGCTGGAGAAAGAGGTTAACAAATACCTCACTAAAGACATAAATTATGGAAAAGCTGCCAAAAGGATGTACAACATATTTCGATTAACCGGCAAGTACAGCGAGGCTGCCTTGATCCGGGAGCTGTTCGATGAGCCTTCATCTATGCTTTACCAGGTCTGGGCGCTGATCCGCACCATGGATGAATGCAGTTTTCCTGAATCGAGCATCTCGATCGATAGTGTAAAATCCCAGGCTGACCAGCTAATTCTGGAAGTAGTCCGGGCGCTGGAAGGAGATGAAGAAACTGTTGTAGTCCAGCATTTACTTCAGTTAAGAGGTACACTGGAGGATCAAAGACAAGGCCAAAACCTTCCTCTCCATGTGGAAGCTGCCCGGGATGAAGTAATCAATATCGTAAATAATTTCTTTTACGAGAAATTGACCACAGTCCCTGAAATAAAAAGCTACATGGATGCCATCCAGAACTGAAAAGCCAGAGAGGAAAAAACCTGCTTTAAGTGTCTGGGTCCTTGCTGCCAACTTGCTTTTCCGGAAAAAGACGCTATAATATCCAGCAACAAATACAACGCAGTGACCGGGACGAGTAGCGGAATTAGTCCTCAACAGGGAAAGAAAGTCAGAGACTGAAAACTTTCTTGGCAGACTATCTGTGAAAACCCCCCGCGAGCGGAAACCTGAACCCCATTAGTGGATAGTAAGGAGAACCGATTGGCCCCGTTACAGGCCCCATGAGATAAGTCCGGCGGCAGTCTAAGCTCTGGCTTAAATCTGGGTGGAACCGTGAGAAACTCTTGCCCCAGTTGGCAGGAGTTTTTATTTTTATGGAGGTGTGTTATGGCAA
>Ga0255372_10063_pt1 | contig 21349 bp, 18 predicted proteins | sample ANMaggSeSYBR01E8_FD_182092 | JGI IMG/M metagenome (GOLD analysis project Ga0255372, IMG submission 182092) | Sediment cell enrichment communities from methane seep in Santa Monica Basin, California, United Staets - ANME aggregate JGI... | ecosystem: Environmental > Aquatic > Marine > Cold seeps >...
ATGTTTGACATGAAATAGCTGCAAACAGGGTGATATGTTTTCGCATATCTTATCCACTTTTCATCTATCTCAATTGCGGACATACGGCCAACAGCACCTTTTTCATAAAGTCTGGAAAGCAAATATCCTTTACCACAACCGACTTCAAGCCCATTTAATGATGATGAATTGATTTTTTTTAATATTCTATATACCTTATCAAAAAAACGGTTTGCCAGCCATTTAATCAGCAAGTTTTTTGTTGTATATATCTCTCCAACTCTATTTTCCGGTTGAGTTCCTACTTTCTGACCATTCATCAATCTGACCTATATCTATTCACGAAAATTTAAGTAAACGACTCAAAAAAACTATTTCTTCTTTGGATGGACACTACTTAAGATCCTTATTCGCCTCCATATCAAACCACATGGCAAAAAGTGTAAACAGGCTGGCACTCATGAAAGAAAACATAGCAGCAAGCGAGCTGGTTGGAGGGAAAATACCCATTGAAAATTTATAATATATAATTCTGGAAAACAGCAGTATGGTTGACAGACTGAAAAGCCCGCCAAGGGCATAAAAGAAAATTAATGGATGAAAATCGCGGATAACATACTTCTCTTTCATTCTCCAGAGAAACATTTTCATCAGCATCCAGAATATTGTAAAAACAACTTTTCTTATTTTTATGCCTGATGATTCACCTATATTATAAACAGGTTCAACAGGAACATCAGTAACTTTAAAATTATATATGTTCAGTCTTACTAGAAGATCATTGGGCTGACCATAGCGCTTGTACATTAAACTCCAATCAATTGTGTGAAGCGCATGTTTATTTATCACAGTATATCCTGACTGGGAATCAGCCACATTCCAGTATCCGGACGCAATTTTTGTAAGCAGTGACAGGAAAGCATTCCCGAAATAACGAATTTTTGGAATTTTTTTGTACGCCTCACCGGTAAAAAGGCGGTTTCCTTTTACATAATCTGCTTTTCCTTCCACAACAGGATTCAAAAGTGCAGTAAGATCATCAGGATTCATCTGACCGTCTCCGTCCATCCTGACCGCCACATCAAAACCATTATCCCTGGCCCATATATATCCTGTAGCGAGCGCCCCCCCACAGCCCTGGTTTTCATCGTGCTCAATCAGCACAATTCTATCATTATTCTGCTGATATTGCTTTACTGCTTGAACTGTTTCATCCTTACTGCAATCATCCACGACAACAATCTGGTCAATATAATTCGGCATGGTTTCAATTACCTTGCCGATTTGTGTTGCCTCGTTATATGCCGGAATTACTACGCAAATTGATTTATCTCTATACATATTCTTCGTTTCCATTAGACAGGATTTACCCGGTTGATCCTGTCAGATAAGAATGGCATTAAACGGCCATCCAATAATATTGTTATATTCTAAACAAGCCTACATACACTGTCAAGGGAATTAAGTATCTTCAACTGATTGATTTTTTAACCGATATAACCCATGTCCGTTTTTAGTAAAATTTAGATTGGTATGCTTTTTGAAAAATTTATTAATTACTTCCTTTTCCCTATTATTATAATTATCCTGTAACCACTTATTATAAAAATCGTATCTAACAAGTATGTGTGTTATCCTTCTTCTTTCAAGATCAAACAATATCTTATCCGATGAACCTTCTTGTAACACGACCTTTGGAACCAAATCGAAAGTAAAAGCAATTTCTCTGTCAAAGTAGTATCCGCGGTTCCCAAGAAACAAACATAATATTCTTGCATTAACCGAAACATTATGGTTTGCATAATTGATGGCAGCATATTCAGGACGATACTTTTCAATATATTCATCCCGCCCTACCCTGCCACTTATATAACTCATCGGTTGAACAATTCTAAACTGACTAATAATATAAAAAATATTAAAACTTACCAGAAAAACCACAAAAGCAAATATACTTCCTTTTAAAAGCGCTCTTGTATTTTCGGAATATTTCTTATTTATAACAGTAGTTATTTCATTCAGGCCAAACACTGATAGAATAACCAAAGGTGGAATTATTGGAGCAATATACCTTATCCTCATATCCGTTTGTACAAAAGCATATAATAAAAACAATAGCGCAAATGTAAGAAATATTTTCTGTTCAGTTCTTAATTCATTAGATTGTTTTCTAAAATTTATAAATGCAATAAATGTCAGTAAAAATAAATAAGGGTTTAGTCTTCCATCAAAAAGCTTGGGATTATTATCCTTGCCCTGAAAGAATACTCTTACAGGAATTGCCGCCGTTTCCCACCATTTTTCGCCATAAACTAATTTTCTTATAGCAAAAGGCCCCCAGTTACCTTTTGCCTTATTCGAATTATTGATAGAAGTACTTCTTGTGCTATCAGATGAATGTGAAGCAATTTTTTTATTTGAAACTTCTTTACCATGATTAATCAAGTTATCATAAAGTGGATATATTGGATTACTTGTCCAGATATAGTTTTTTATCATCCAGGGCGAAAATACTATAAGCGAAATAATCATAAAAACTGCACTATAACAGATTGCTTTGCTCTGACTTGCCGTCTTATTCTTAAAAAATCGCAAATATATAAACGGCACAAAAAGTGTTAATAAAAATAATAGAACTAAGCCATTATACTTTGTCCCAAGTGCAAGTCCGCAAAAGATTGCAGAATAAATTAGATACTTAATGTCAAAGTTTTTTTCAATCCATTTCAACAGGTAAAGTATAGAAGCTGTTGAAAAATAGATTAACCCCAAATCAACATAAACCGTAATTGAAAGTTTTATTATTACAGGAAGAGAAAGAAATAAAAGAACACCGAAAAGTGCATAACAGGTATCAATCCGCTTCTTCAGATAACTAAAGATTAACCAGGCAGTCAGCAGAGCAAATGAAAAATGAATGAACTTTGGGATAATATCGTTTCCAAAATAGAGTGGAATTAAATATAAAAGATCAAGGTTCATGGGGGAGTATGAACATTCTAATTCCGGGATTTCATAGATGCTGCCATGTTTCAGATAGAGCTTAGGAACTGCAAGATGATGGGTCAGCGCGTCTCTGCTTACTGGTGGAACATAGGAAAGAATAATAATAGATAGAATAAGTGGTAATAAAAGTCCGATAAGTAAAATTTTAAAATATTTTGAAAATGATAGCATTTTAGCATATTCTGGATTAGCCACAGACACACACAGAGGGACACAGACTATTTTATCTGCCGAGTCGGCAGATAAAATGTTTCAAGCCTGCGGCGCAGCATAACATTATTTTTTAATGGGAGCTCAGTTATTTTAGCCCTTTTTGTCAGTGTGAGTCTGTGTGGGTCTGTGGCTAAATTATTTTAAGAAATTGAGTTAGCATTAATTAACGCTATCCCGGCCAGTTTTTGGGCATTCCATCTTCCAGAAGGCAGGATATTCTTTCTTTTTGAATCAATCTATGTGCCTTCTTATCAAACGTAATCCATTTCCCTTTTAAGTCCTTGGCGAGAGCAGCATAGCATGCATCATATCCTGTCAGTCCTAATTTAACGAAATGATTTGCTTGAACTGCAAGATTATCTGTCATCGGTTGTCGAAATATTCCTAACTGAAGGAGTGGAATGATTCCTTTTCTAAATGCTTGAAGTCCATTAGGATGAACACGCTGCAATACCGAAAACACTTCAAATGCAAAAAGCTCTGGTACTGCAAATCTCTCAGGCTCATCAATTACCTTTTTTAAAACTTTCTCAGCACATGGATGTATTTCCTCTTTAATTAACCACTGCAAAGCAACTGATGCATCAATAATCCAAATCACTACTTATAACCTCTCAACTGACGTAAGACAGTCAGACTGCTTAATTTTTCTTTCCTTCCTACCTTTAAGCTCTCAAACGTTTCCAAAAACCTTTTTTTCTCTTCCTCAACCTGCCAGTCTAAAAAGCGCTTTTCAAATTGCTCAAGGGTAACAAGCACTGCTCTCACCTTTCGACCTTTACTTATAAAGATAGGTTCACCCCTGTCGTTCAACCTGTCCAGTATCTCGCCTAAATTGTTCCTGATTTTTAAAGCGTTAACTTCTTCCATAATGCACCTCTAAAAAATGATTTAAACTATGCTAAAACATCTTAGTGTGCATGTCAAGTGTATACATGCATATACATATACCAATTGAACTATTTTCTCACACAAAGCCGCAAAGCTCACAAAGATTTATTTTTCAAAATTGGATACGAATGGATACTGTGCAAGGCAATAAATTGTGTTTGTACAGACCTGTTTTATAAATTTTTCGTTTCGCCGAAGGCTTGTCCGCCTGGAGGGCATTCACCTTTATTTCTGCCGAGTCGGCAGAAATAATAGTCTGTGTCAGTCCGTGTGAGTCTGTGGCTAAACAAAAACTGCCTGAGAATATTCAATCCAAAACTCTACTAAGTATCTCCGGTGGTATCTGCCCTAAATATACTTTTCCATCTATCACATATCCCGGTGTACCGTTAATTCCCAGCTTCATTCCAATAGCAATATCATGCTTTACTTTATATCTAATTATTTTATTATTTATTGAATATGAAAGCGCCCTGTAATCCAGCCCGATTTTTTCCGCCAGTTTTCTAATATTAAGAACATTCGTACTCCCCACAATAGCAAACAGCACATCGTTCATCTCCCAGAACTTACCCTGGGTCTGGGCATATTCTGCAAAAAGCGCCATTGCCCCTGAACCAACATGAAACGGCTCCTTTACCATTGGATTGTACTTATGGTCCATGGGAAAGTGACGATGAATAAGCCTGATTTTATCATAGTTCTTTTCCACAAGCTTTCTCAAGAAAAAATGCATTTTTTTGCACTGAAAGCACTGGTAATCTGTAAATTCCGTTATTTCAAGTTCGGGGTTTTCTGCGCCAATCCATGGATACCCATCGTCAGTAATCCCGCTGGGAATACTTTTCGATAAAACCGGCGAAGAAAATTTCCAATAAGAAGGAAAAGATATTAATAAGAATATTATAACACACAGAGTTGAAAGAAAAATGGGTATGGTCTTTTTTTTCTTATCCCATAAAAAACCTATATCGAGCATCAGTCCCTTTATTATGCCTATTTTACTAAATCTCCTTCTAACAAGCCATGTATAATACAAAAGCAGAAAATTGATTCCAAAACTGACAATGCACATCATGCAATAGCTGTGAATATAAAACGTAGAAATATAGGCAAGAATTACGCTGTAAATACTAAATGCTAATGCTATAAATAAAAGAATGGGCCATATTCTCTCTTTCTGGGCGTCTTTACTCCGAGCAAACGGTAAGAATAATAAAAAAAAAGAATACCCGATGATTCCCCAGATTGGAACCGGAATGCCGATAAATATTGAATATGGACTTTGTGAAACCGTATCGCAGTTAATTGATTTGGAAATGGCGCAGAAGCTCTCGTAAGCTATATCAGTATATACCCGGTAATGTGATATGGATAGATAGATTGAATCTGAGAAGCCGAAAAATGCAAGAAAGGCTACAGTCCAATAATAAATTGGAAATGGAAGAGAAATTATTTGTTTGTTTTTTTCCATCACAGTTCAATGTTCTAAATAAGTATTGAAATTTTTTGTTCTTTTTTACTTATTATCCTACTACTTATTTTGGGCATTCGATATACATTTCATCAATAATACTGTCGAAAAATAACGCGGCATTATTTTAGCATCAAGCCATACAATTATCATATAAAACCGATTGGTCCACTTAAATAAAAAACTTACAACTTTCATTATTTTTTTTGTTCGGGCTTTTTTCACATTTTCTTTTTTATATTTTCGCGGTATAATCTTCTGAAGCATGGAAAAACAGATGACAACAATACACATGGTCACCTTCTCTAAAGGCCCTAGTACCTTTTGTACAGAAATCGGCTTTAAACCGCACTCTTTTAACTTATTATCCATTTCTGAGATCTCGTACCGACGATAATGTTTTACAAAACGATCATCTATGGCAAAGTAAAACTTTCTGTGAGGAAAAGTAATGATAAGACGCCCAGCTGGTTTCATGACTCTGGCCAGTTCTTGTATGGCTGCCATGTCATCTGGGATATGCTCCAGTACTTCTGAACAGATTGTATGAGAAAAAACATCCTCTTTAAAGGGCAGCTTTGTGCCGTCAGCAACAACATACAATCCTTTTCTATGGGTATGCCTTAAAACCTGAATAGCAGTAAATGACAAATCTGTATATATGATATGATGCGTCTTTGTCATCACTGGAGAAATCCCGCTTCCAACCTCTAAAATCAGCTCTGGCGTGTCATGTTTAAGATTGTTTTCAACAGCCATTTTTCGCAGAAGATAGTTATAAAGATAGTTTTTTAATAGAATATATTTCTCTTCTTTAAAAAATTCCTGAAAACGATTATTCTCAGCATGCTCCATAAAGGCATCCTATGATTTCTGCAACTTTAAGTAATTATCTTCTTATTGCCGGAAATAGCTTTGAATTTATTATTTTCATCTTCGAAAGGCGAAATATTAATGCAGTATGGAGACATCCAAAGCCGTATTTAATGCTCCGATATAGATTAATTGATGAGGCTTCTGCAAAGTACTTTGTGGGGCAACTAACCTCGGCAATTGTATATCCTGACCATATTATCTGGGCAAGCATCTGATTATCAAATATAAAATCATCCGAATTGTTATCTATAGGCAACTGCTCAAGCAGTTTTCTGGAAAAAGCACGAAATCCTGTGTGGTATTCGGAAAGCTTTGCACCAAGAAAAATATTCTCCACAAGGGTAAGAAATCTATTAGCTATGTACTTCCATACAGGCATCCCGCCCTCAAGTGCATACCCTCCAAGAATCCTTGACCCCAGCACGCAATGATAAAGTCCGTTGCCAATCATGGAAGCCATCGCAGGAATAAGTTTTGGTGTATATTGATAATCAGGGTGAACCATAATAATAATATCGCCGCCTTGTTCAAGTGCAAGCCTATAACAAGATTTCTGGTTTCCACCGTAACCCCGATTTACTTTATGGGAATGTACAATAGTATTGGGTAGTCTCTTTGCAACAGACAAGGTTTCATCCTGGCTCCCATCATCAACAACAATAACCAGATCTACAATCCTCTGAGCCATAACTTCATCATATGTCTTGCGCAAGGTCTGTTCAGCATTGTACGCAGGCATTACTACAATAACTTTTTGCTCTTTAAACATTAAGATCTTATTCCTTCCTAATAATCAAAAGACATCTTATTATTTCTTCATGGCCGCTAATGTATTTTTGAGATTATTTTGAGCTTCTTTGTAGTCAGGTTTAAGTTGCAATGCCTTTTCAAAAAATTCTATTGCCTTTTGAATTCTACCTGTATGAATCATTACGGCTCCTAAACCATTATAAGCCTGCTCAGAATCAGGATCCAAACGTAACGCTTCCGAATAATTACTGATAGCATCAGCTATAAGTCCCTGCCTTAACCGGGCATTGCCCAGATTAATGTAGGCTGTAATAAAATCAGGTTTTATGCGCAAGGCTTCATTGTAATGTTCAATAGCCGCTTCATTATCACCTCGGCCAGCCAAAACAACACCTATGTTAAGATGAGCCATCTCAAAGTCAGGATTTATTCGTAATGCTGCCAAATAATGCTTAACAGCTTCAGCAACTCTGCCTTCCTCCTTCAGTGCAAAACCAAGATTGTTATGAGCTACATAGTTGTTGTCAGTAACTTCAATGGCATGTTCAAATAGTGAAATACTGTTTGACCAGTATCGAACCTGAAACCATGTGGCTATTGCCAGTATTAAAATAACTGTTGTTGCTATTGGAATAAACACAAGATTTTTATAGCTCCATTTTGATAGAATCTCTGTAAAACCCCATGCAATTATGATAAAAAGGCCGATAAGCGGAATATATGTGTATCGATCAGCCATGGACTGTACACCGACCTGCACCAGGCCAATCACAGGAACAAGAGTTCCTAAATACCACAGCCATCCAACGCAAAGCCATGGATATCTCCTTGAATATTTAATCACCAGAAATGATATCAATACCAATAAGAGGATAGCTCCTGTTACCTTCCACACCGGTAATACACCTGGGTGTGGGTAGAATACAGATAGGTTGACAGGCCAAAACATCTTTCCGATATATTCCGCATAAGAACCTATTGTATTTGCTATCCTTACTTTTAAAGGGAACACATCCAGAGACCCGATAGCTCCTCCCTTTTTTTGGACAAGAAAAGTTATAGCACACGATGCCGCAGAAAGAATAAAAAAAGGAATTTTTTCTCTGATTAAGGAAATTATAATCAGTTTTTTTTGTATGTTCCGCGAGCCATCCTGATATCTGAATTGAAAACGTCTCAGAGGCCAATAATCAAGCAGAAGCAATACAAACGGTAATGTTACTAACATCGGTTTGGACATAAGACCCAGCATAAAAAACAAAAGGGACAGTAAATACATACTCCTTCTTGAACGCTCCGCATATAGAGCATAACTACACATTGTCAGCATCCAGAAAAAAGTGCTTAACACATCTTTACGTTCCGCAACCCATGCTACTGACTCTACATGAAGTGGATGTAAGGCAAAGAAGGCCGCAACAAAGCAACTTTTCCATATCTCACCCGTCATCCTTCTGAATACAATAAACAACAACAAAGTGTTAACTATATGAAAAAGAACATTAATTATATGATGCGCTCCAGAGTTCATGCCAAAAAGCTGAACATCAAGCATATGCGACAGCCATGTTAATGGATGCCAGTTGCCTACAAAAGTTGATTTAAATGCCCAAATGACGCTTTCCTTTGTTAACCCCTTTTGCACATTTGAATTCTCGGTAACGTAGCTGTCATCATCATAGTCAACAAATGTATGATCTTTCACTTGCGAGTAGACGCAAAATGTTATTAAAATAAGAAAGAAACAAATCAGAATGTCAATGCGCTTTTTATAAAAGCTTCTATTATAAGCAGTCATAGCCTAATCTTTTTAAATAAAATTTATATAGAGCCAATTTCAAAACGTCCCCTTTCGAAGTCTGCGCTTATCTGCCCAATCTCTGCGTCGGGTTCAAATTTTAATCCTCGAAATACTCAATGTATTCCTCAGGTTAGAATTTTCACCTTCCTTGACCTTGGACAAAATTGAACATTTTGAAACTGGCTCTATAAGATAATGTATTACCGACTAGTACAACGTTTCATTAATACTTTTACATATTAGCTTGTAGTAAAATCGAAGTTCTTCCAGCAATGGACAACGGGCTCAGCGTTGATTTCTTCAATTCCCTTGAGGATTCTTTCTTTGAGCTCCTCTTTTGATTCAACGCGAATATATTTTAAGAAAGTTCGCGCGATCTTTGAAAAAAATGTTTCAATCAGGTTAAGCCATGACCCATGTTTGGGAGTATGCACATAGATAAACCGGTTCGGCTTAGTTGCAAGATAGGCCATGGTTTCTTTTGATATATGAGCAGAGTGATTATCCAAAATGACGCGTATTGCACAATCTTTATGATAATAACTGTCCAGTTCCTTCAACAGTAAAACAAACTCTTTACTACGATGCCGGTCATGGACTTGGGCAATTATATGACCATTGTGCAAATCTATAGCAGCTAAAAGCGAAAGGGTTCCGAGTCGTTTATATTCATAGTCGCGTCCTATTTGGGAATATTTTCCAGGTTTCGGTGGCAAGTCCGGTGCAATATTTTTGATTGCCTGGATACCTGGTTTTTCATCGACTGATACTGTAATGATTTTCTTGTCCTGTTTGTTTTGATTTTCGTTTATGGCGTTTACTTCCTTATAAATAACAAGAATTTCTTGCATCTTTTTATCAAATTTTTCGTCACGCTGTTCCAGATAATAGCGTATTTTATGGGGCTTAAGTGGTTGAGACTTAAGTATTCGATAAATAGTTGCCTTGACTGCACGGTTCAAACATTCATGATTAGCAGTAGGAGCATGTTTCCGTGTATGCTTGGCCAAATGTGATAATGTCCATATCTCGGCTGCATAACCATGATCTTTCGGCTTGGTGCAGGCAAGGTTAACAACCCAAGCCTTTGCTTCTTCTGTGATGACGGGATCTTTGGGCCTATGATACTTATCCTTTAATCCCGTTTCGACACCGGCAGCCAAGGCCTTATCAATGCACTTATATATTGTTGGCCTACTGACATTTAGTTCTTTTTTGATCGATGAAATTGTTCTGCCAGCAACATAACTCAGTAAGATACCAGCTCTCTGAACCTCCCGTATCGGAGCGGTACGAGATTGGCTGATTTTTATTAATTCTTGATGCTGGCCTTTGTCTAATTGTAATTTGGGTCTTTGGCTCTTTCTTGGCATAGCTTCCTCCATAGTTTTTGAAGAAGCTATATCACAAATTATATTTTATGTAAAGGTTTTAATGAAACTTTATACTAGTTGTCAGGATTGTTTCGTCTTTTTTTTCACTGAACAAATAGGAATTTTTTCAGATCGGAAGTTCTGATATTTCTTTCGATCTTTCCATTATTTTTTTTCACTGATTGTCAGCCATTTTGATCTTGTATAAATTGGATCAACAAATCATTCGAAAGAGATATAGCGCTTTTGTCTTTGGATATGTTTTTTACAAAAGTGACTATGGTATCATCGCTAAATAATCTGCGAAGATTTTCTAAATATTTTACAGCGCTTAACTTGTCTCCAGCTTTTAACCGATTTTCAACAATGCAAAGTAGTACTATCATATCATTTGAGGAAACCTGATCGGCCTTCTTTAAATACCTTTCACCCTGTTGATAATTTCCCATTAGCCCCAGTGCTATACCGGCATTTAAATTCACATTTCTATCATCTGGTGCTATTTGCAGAGCTCTGGTGAAATATTGCATGGCCGCTTTCGGCTCATTCTGTTTTAATAAAACATATCCTTTAAGGTTAAGACAATTATAGTGATTATAGTATGTTGGAAGAATTAAATCGATATGTTTTAATGCAGCCTCCCATTTCCCCATTTTTATCAACGCTAAAACCAGGTTAAAACGAGCCCTTTGCTGATCAGGATAAATATGTAGAGCTTTATAGTAATATCTAATCGCTTTTTCATATTCACCTTTGCTTAAATAAATATTGCCCATATTATTGAAAGACAGCGACTTAGATTGATTCGGTCTTTCTTGATATGAAGACAGCGACAACTCATATAATTCCAGAGCCTTATCCATTTGACCAATGCTCTTGTAATAGGCTGCCATGTTTTGAAGTGGCTTTGCATTCTTTGGTGCTTTAACCAATGCATCCTCCCATAAGGTTTTTTCGGTTGCCCACACCATATTGCGCAAACAGGTCATACCACACAAGCATATAATTAAAATACTAACAAAAGATATTTCCATTAAATAGATGAAGCGTTTTTTTTCACGATAATAATTTGCCACCCTTACAAGTGCCGCTGAAACTGGAAAAAACAAAAACATAGTCGGTAGGTAATTGCGATGCTCAAAAACCATCTCCAAAGGCAGTATGGTCGATTCTACCAGATGGTTAAGAAAAAAGAAAAGAAGACCAAATCCCAAAATCGGTCTTTTTTTTAATTGCGTTAAGCCAAAACCAATGAGAAATAAAATAACTACAATGGAAACAAACGTTGTCCATGGTTCAAACAGTGATCGAGAAATTACAACGTCGTGGACAATAGACAGGCGATTCGGTAAGGGGAAAAAAATCAGGGAAAGGTATAACAGGATAACCCTGGGCTGCGTCATCACTCTTTCTAAAAGCGAAAATGGCCGTTTTTCATAAAGTGAGTCTATGTAAGCAATAGGGTTTTTTTCCATAAACAGAAAAGCAAGTGTCACGGTTACTAAAATTGACAAAGTAATAGCGAGTACGGCTCTGGAAAATACTTTTCTATCATTTAATTGGTTTGACTCTTTAAAAAATGTGAATTCAATGAGAAGAAGCGCTATTGGAAAGGTAACCGCATTTTCTTTGGAGCCCAAACTAAAGGCAAAGCTCATAAAAACAGCAAGAAAAAGAAGTGTCCGATTTCTCTGAGAATCACTGCATTTCCATTTTATGTAAAAGTAAATACCAAGAATATAGAACATGCCGGACAAAGACGACATCCGCTGCACAATATAAGTCACCGCCTGAGTTTGAATTGGATTGAGCATCCAAAAAGCAGCCGAAAGAAAAGCAATGGTATATTGACTGTTTCTAAATTTATTTTTAAGATTTGGTGATTTTAAAAGGTTTAGAATCGTTAGGAAAAGAATCGAAGCGGTTGAAAAATGTATAAACAAATTAACAATATGATAGCCGACTACATTATCCTTCCCCCAATACCAGTTCAAGGCAAATGTCAGACATGAAATCGGCCGATACAGAACACGGCTTGACTCCGGGTGGGCAAAAAACGTTTTCAACAGGGAAAAAGAATCGATACTGCGAAGGTGCAACTGAGCGTTTCGTATAATATTTGGATAATCGTCAAGATGCCAGGCAGCTTGAAATGTGTTTGAATAAGCAGAAAAAACAAAAACAAATAACAGCCCGATATTAAAACATGGCCAAATATAGCCGTGTGCGGGATGTTCATTTGTCATATGATAACTGCGGTAAAAAGGGAGGGATATTAATCCCTCCCTCAAAGTTGTTGATTAAACTTAAAAAGGTCAGCAAAATCTTACATGGTTTTTGTAAAAACGAAACCAGCCCAATCGGCGGCTGGAGTCGTATAAGAGGTAGGGCATCTGCCTGAGCCATCGGTTACAGTGATGACAATGGCGTCGATGAGACCACTGACTGTTCCAGTATTAATATTACCAGCTGAACCGGAAAGGGTAAGACCGAGAGCAGCAGGCTGGACCGGAAAAGTGATGTGTGAAGGAACTGCATAATAATCAGCTAATGCGCCTGCAATTTTGCTAGCATCTGATTCTGCCGCACTGCAGAATGCCTTGTTTCTGTAAGAGATAAAGTTAGGTATGGCAATGGCTGCCAAGATGCCGATGATGGCGATAACGATCATCAGCTCGATTAGTGTAAAACCTTTTGAATTGTTTCCTCTTAGTTTTTGTAACATTTTGGATCCTCCTTGATATTAATGATTTATTTATGTTTACTTTATTTTATTTTACGATTTTTTTTAAGTCGTCTTAAAAGTGCATCCTCCTTTATTTTGTCTTTCCACCCCCTTTTTAATGTATGTTGATCATAAAGTCCATTTTTTCTTTTTGTTTTGAACTTAACAAATGCAAGGAACATGCCATTTCTTTTATTGTGGTATTAATATTTACAACATGCTGTTTTACCAGAAAATCACATTAAATCTAAAAACTGTTGCAACTTTACAGCCAATATAAATGACATTATTTTACAAATATTGTTAATTCTTGACAAAAATTGTCACTTTTGTATGATTTTAGCCACCCCGGTTAAATCCGCCCCAGTTAAACAAAAAACCAGATAATTTTCATCCCGGTCCCATCTACTAGAGCTACGGGGCGGGCGGGGTAAACTTCGCTCCTTTTCTGCGAAAAATTTAACAGGACAGGCCCCAGTACCATCTTCCGGAGCTACGGGCAGGCAGAAATAATGGTGCAGGCCCTCTATGCGGAAAAGCTTTCGGTGAAATGAAAAACACTTAGAAACCAGATCTATACAAATTCTAAAATAACTTGCCTACTTTTCTATCCCCAGTTTTTCAAGACGATACCGCATAGACCTTGTAGTTATATCGAGCAGCTCAGCAGCCTTGTTCTTGCCGCCGTTTGTACATTCCAGAGCCTTTTTTATATATGCCCTTTCAATCTCTTCTATAACAGTATCAAGAGAAACGCCCTTTGCAACTTCATCCACATCAAACCGCCTGTTTTCAATTCCCTCAATCCATCTGCGTTTGTGGATGGAAAGTGTCAGACTGTCGGGCAGAAGAATGTTTGTGCTGGTAAGGGCGATGCTTCGCTCCAGCAGATTTTCAAGTTCCCTGATATTTCCTGGGAAATCATATTTTTTAAGAAGCTCTATGGCATATGATGATACTTTTGTAATATCCTTTCCCATTTCATGGGAATATTTATCCAGGAAATGCTGGGCAAGTGCTTTAAGGTCGCTCTTTCTTTCCCGAAGCGGCGGCACCTTAATCTCTATTACGTTCAGGCGATAGAAAAGGTCTTCTCTGAAATTTCCGGAAATCACCTCGTCTTCCAGTTGCTTGTTGGTTGCAGAGATGATTCTTATATCAACGGAAACATCCTCATTACTCCCCACTGCTTTAAATACTTTTTCCTGCACCACTCTGAGCAGCTTTACCTGCAACGAAAGGCTGATTTCTCCGATCTCATCAAGAAAGATAGTCCCTTTGTCTGCTGTTTCAAAAAGACCCTTTTTGTCATTGTTTGCCCCTGTAAAAGCACCTTTTTTGTGGCCGAAAAGTTCACTTTCTATTAAATTTTCCGGAATGCCGCCACAGTTAATCACAACAAAGGGTTTGTCGCTGCGATCACTTTCTTCATGTATTGCATTTGCTATCAATTCCTTACCGGTTCCACTTTCCCCGGTAATCAAAATATTTGTTTTTGTTTTTGCCACCTGCCGTATCATTTTATAAATGTGCAGCATGCCGGGACTGCTGCCTACGATCTTTCCGAAATGCAGATTTTCCTTGAGCTCATCGTCAAGAATCTTTTTTTCATGTTCCAAGGTTTTCAGGTCAAGGGCATTTGCAATAGTCTGTTTCAGTTCTTCATTATCAAATGGTTTTGGAACATAATCGTACGCACCATCATTCATCGCTTCCACGGCAGTCTCTGCCGTGGTATAAGCTGAAATCATGATAACTATTGCGCCGGGATCCTTCTTTTTTGATGCCCTTAAAACATCCAGACCGGTGATATCCCCCAGCCTGATATCACAAAGCAAAAGATCGAAATGATTTTTTTTAATCATTTCGATTGCCCTCAGGCCACTTTCAGCACACGAAACCTTGTATCCTTCTCTGGTCAGCAGGAGTTCAAGTAATTCGCGCATGCTGAGTTCATCATCTATAACCAGGATATGGTTTATTTTGTCATTGGTCATTGAGCATCTACCATTTATCAATTGATCATTTTATTTTATCTTCAAACACAATCTTTCCGCCAACCATGGTAAGCACTGCTTTGCCTTTTACTTCCCGGCCGTTAAAAGGTGTGTTACGGCTAAGAGAACAAAAGTTTTCTACATCTATTGTATATAATATGTCCGGATCAATGATTGTAATGTCAGCAGAATTGCCTGCTCTTAAGCCATTTTCAAGTTTCAGAATTCGTGCAGGATTTGTGGACATTTTCTCAACCAGTTCGTCTATTTTAAGCACACCGTCTTCAACCAGTTTCAGGCTTAGGGAAACTGAAGTTTCAAGTCCGATTATACCGTTTCCCGCTTGATCGAACTCAACTTCCTTTTCGATTGAAGAATGAGGTGCATGATCAGTAGCAATAACATCAATCGTGCCATCTGCAAGTCCTTCTCGAACTGCTTCTCTATCCTGCTTTGAACGAAGAGGCGGGTTCATCTTTGCATTTGTATCATACTGTCCTACATCATCCTCTGTAAGGGTAAAATAATGGGGAGCAGTTTCAGCCGTTACAAGTACGCCCCGTTTTTTCGCAGCTCTTATGGCACGAACCGATTCCATTGTACTGACATGGGCAATGTGAACAGGACTCTCTGTTAACTCGGAAAGTGCAATATCCCGCATTACCATTACACTTTCACATGCATTCGGTATTCCAGGCAGACCCATCCTTGTTGCAAAAGCGCCTTCGTTTACAACCCCTCCCGCCAGTAAGTTCAAATCTTCACAGTGTGATATTACAGGCAAATCGAATCCCTTTGCGTATTCCATTGCTCTCCGCATAAGCTGACTGTCTGAAACAGGACACCCGTCATCTGAAATTGCAACAGCGCCCGCATCTTTTAAATCTCCATACTCGCACAATCCTGTTCCTTCAAGTCCTTTGCTTATCGCAGCCACAGGATAAACTCTAACCGTATCTGCAATCATAGCCCTTTGAAGAATGAACTTTGTTACCTGGCTGTTGTCATTAACAGGGTTTGTGTTAGGCATGCAGCAAATCGCCGTAAAGCCGCCTGATGCCGCAGCCAGGCAGCCGCTTTCTATGGTTTCTTTATATTCATGCCCGGGCTCCCGCAGATGGACATGCATGTCGATAAGCCCTGGAGTTACAATCTTGCCGGTGGCATCAATTGTTCTGGATTCTGGTTGCTGGTTGCTTGTTGCTGGTTGCTCGTTGCTGGTTGGTGGTTGCCGGGGGTTATCATTACTCTTTATCTTAACTATCTTTCCATCTTCAACGAGAATATCCGCTATGGCATTAAAGTTGCCGGGGTCAATAACTCTTCCGCCCTTAATCAGTATCTGCATTTCGCGTACCTCCTGCTACAAGATATAAAAGGGCCATGCGAACGGCAACACCGTTTGTAACCTGATCAAGAATAATGGAATATGGGCCGTCAGCAACCTCCGGTGCTATTTCAACGCCTCGATTTATGGGGCCGGGATGCATAATTAAAACGTCATCTTTGGCACTTTCCAGCCTTTTTTTTGACAGTCCGTACACTCTTGCGTACTCACGTTCCGATGGAAACAAAAAGCTTTTTTGCCTCTCTTTCTGGATCCTGAGCATCATAATAACATCTGCATCACAAATAGCATCTTCGACATTATGTGTAACTGACACACCCAGAGTTTCAATGCCTTTTGGAATCATTGTCTGCGGTCCGGAAATAATAACATCGGCTCCCATTTTTGTGAAACCTATGCAATTTGACCTGGCCACCCTGCTGTGGGATATATCACCTATTATTGCAATACGCAGTCCTTTTACTTCTCCCTTATTTTCTCGCACAGTCATAAGGTCGAGAAGTGACTGGGTTGGGTGAGCATGCATGCCGTCACCTGCATTAATAATACAAGGTCTTACCATGCGTGCCAGCATATGGGGAGCACCTGCGGATGAATGCCGCATCACGATTACATCAGGATTCATTGCCTCAAGATTTCTGGCAGTATCTATAAGGGTTTCTCCCTTGACCATGCTGCTTGAGCTTGCAGATATTGAAAGGCTGTCAGCACTCAGTCTCTTTGCTGCTATATCAAATGAAATACGGGTTCGCGTGCTGGGCTCGTAGAAAAAAAGGACAACGGTTTTGCCCCTCAAGGTAGGAACTTTTTTAACAGGTCTTTGAGAAATCTCCTTCATACTGTCTGCTGTATCCAAAATCGTGGATATCTCATCAACAGAAAGGGATGCCATATCAAGAATATTTTTTCTTTCAAGCTGCATTATACACCCTCACTTCAACATTTTCCCAACCCTTTTCCATCTGATACCAAAATTATCCTTATCCCAGGACCAGTAGATTATAAATGCTTTCCCGTTAACGGCTTTTGAATCAACAAATCCCCAGAATCTACTGTCAAAACTTTGATCCCTGTTGTCCCCCATGACAAACAGTTTGTTTTCAGGCACTTTGATCGGACCGAAATTGTCTTTGCGGCATGGTGCATCCTGTCTGATTCCGGGCGGACATCCGGGGACAATAAAAGAATCGGTGAATTGTGCAAAGCTGCTATCAGCTTTTACATTATTCACAAAAACCTGTTTGTTGCGAATTTCCACTTTGTCGCCTGCAAGGCCGACAACACGCTTAATGAAATCTTTTTCAGGATCCTTAGGAAACTTAAATACAATTATATCCCCATGTTTTGGCTTTTTAACAGGAATAATTGTCTTTCTGGAAAATGGAACTTTAACTCCATAAATAAACTTGTTAACTAAAATATGATCTCCGATCTGAAGAGTCTGTTTCATTGAGCCTGAAGGAATTTTAAATGCCTGAACAGCAAAAGTGCGTATAAATAAAGCAAGGAGAACTGCCACAAGGACTGCCTCGATATTTTCCCGGATACTGCTTGTCCTTTTTTCTACGATATCCTTTACAGGCAAATTGTTTTTTTTCAAATTCTCTGAGACCTTTTATTTATGAATTTATAAGGTTTAAATTTTGGGTATTAAGTTTTCGTTTTGCACGAATTTCACGAAATCGGAAAAAGAAAAAATATCATCCTTAAAATAACATTAGCTATAATTCCTGCTGCTATATCATCTAACACAATACCAGCTCCGCCTGAGATACGCTTTTCGATATATCTTATTGGAAAGGGCTTTGTAATATCAAGAACCCTGAAGATAATAAAACCGGATGCAACGTAAAATACATTAAATGGCAGTCCTATAAGTGTAACAGCCATACCGGCAATTTCATCAATTACAATACTGCCGGGATCCTTTCTCTTTAGTATTTTTTCGGCATCATTTGTAATCCATATGGAAAAGATAATAAATATTATTATGCAAAGAATAGCGGCCAGCACGCTTGTTTTAGACAAAATGAAGCAAAGCAAGATTCCAGCCAGAGATCCAAACGTGCCTGGAGCAAAAGGAATCTTCCCGATAAAGCAGCCTGTTGCGATAAACATAACCGCTTTTTCTTTAAAATTCATGGCTCGTGTCTATAATCCAGCGCTTTATTTGTCAAGAAATTATAATAGATACTGGTTACTCGTTGCTGGATTCTCGTTGCCGGTTACCCCGCATTCGGCGAGCCTTTTCCCATTTCCTTGCCGCGGCGTAGCCGGAGGCGAAGACGGGTGCCTTTCCCTTCCGCCCTTCCATTCAACATTCGATGTTGGACGTTCGATGTTCGATGTTCATTTTTTTACTGCCTTTCCGACAATAGTATCATACACCTTTCTTATGGGAATATCCTTTTCAACGGCGATCTTTCTGCAAACTTCGTATTCAGGGACTATCCTGACACTGCCGTCTAAATTTTTAACCTGCTTTACATACAAACTTCCGTATTCTGTTTTTATTTTTATTCGTTTCCTTTCGAGAAAACGTCTTTGTACATAATAATATCTTATGCCTAACGATGTGGTTTCAGATAAAATCCGGTCTATAACCATATCTTTTATTTCATCTCGGCACAGTACCTGAATCATAGTCCCCGGCCTGTTTTTTTTCATAAAAACAGGAATCCATAAAACATCAAGAACGCCGGCTGCAAACAGACGATCCATCAAAAACCCGAAGATTTCAGGATTCATATCGTCAATACATGTTTCAACTACCACGATTTTATCCTTTTGATATTCGGTGTAATTTTCTATCCGGCTGTCTGACGCCGCTCCCGTAATTACCCGTAAAAGATTCGGCCTGCTCCCTATGTCATTTTTTCCTGCACCATAACCGATCTTTTCAACAGTCATTTGAGGCATTGCTTCGAATGAATCTGCTATGGATACAATAATTGCTGCTCCTGTTGGAGTAACCAGTTCATGCTCAATTTCTGTGCCATAAACAGGAATATCTTTCAGTATTTCAATGGTTGCAGGAGCGGGTATAGGAAGGGTTCCATGGCTGCACGAAACAAAACCTCTGCCAAGGGGAATTTTTGAAGCAATTACCTTTTTAATTCCAAGAAATTCAAGACAAAGAGTTGTACCAACAATATCAACAATTGCATCAATCCCACCCACTTCATGGAAATGTACTTTCTCTACGGAAATCCCGTGTATTCTTGCTTCCGCATGTGCAATCCTTTTAAAAATTTCCAGGCTTTTATTTTTTACACCTTCAGATAATGGACTTGCTTCTATCAATAATTTAATTTTTTTATAATCCCTGGACTTTCCATCATCTTTCACATTAACATACACATTTTGAGCCTTAAGTCCGTTTCTCAGTATCTGTTCAACCGTAATGTCAAAAGCTTTTAAGGGAATTTTCTTAAGTCTTCCTTGCAGCCATTCAACCGGTACCCCAAGGTCTATTAAAGCACCAAGGGTCATGTCACCGCTTATACCTGAAAAACAATCAAAATATGCAAGCATAGAACCAATATAGCTCATAGCTGATAGCTCATAGTTGATAGCTCATAGTAAAATGGAATATCCTTATATACTATCAGCTATTTCCTATGAGCTGTGAGCTGTAAGTGCTATCTCCTAATCAACTGTTCGCATGAAGTTTTATAATTTCAATCAAAAGCTCAGTCGCTTTAACCATATCATCAAGCTTTACATGTTCGCGCACAGTATGCATATCACGCATACCCGTACCAAGCACACCTGTTATGATACCTGTTTCAAAAAATATATTTGCATCCGCGCCGCCACCGGTGGTTTTGCAGATTATTTCTCTTCCCAGGTTCTTTCCAGCCTGCAAAGCCATTGTTACAACATAGTGATCCTCAGGAATATCAGTGTTGGGGAAATCCTGTTCAATAGAAACTTCCAGGCGGGGAAGATCGTTTTCTGAATCAATCTTTCTGAAGCTTTCAACAACATCTTTAAAGGATGATACAATATCATCCGTCACTTTTGCCAGCTTATCTTTATCGTGGCTCCTGACCTCTCCCTTTACCGTTACCAGGTTCGGCACGATATTGGTTGCTATTCCCCCTTCAATAATACCGATATTACACGTTGTCTCCTTATCGATACGGCCTATTTCAAGGCCGGCAATTGCCTTGCTCGCCAACAAAATAGCGTTGATCCCTTTTTCCGGGGCAGCGCCTGCATGTGAATCTTTGCCATGTATTTTAAATTCTAGTCTATTTGCCGCAGGCGCCCTGACAATTATACCATCTACATCCGTAGCATCCAGTGCATACCCGAATTTTGCATCTATAAGGCTTGAATCAATATGTTTAGCGCCTAAAAGCCCTATCTCTTCACAAATTGTCAGGACAAGATCAATAGGGCCATACTGCAACTCATTCTCTTTTAACACTCTTAAGGATTCTAAAATAACTGCTATTGAACTTTTATCATCTGCTCCGAGTATTGTTGACCCACCGCTTGTAAAAATACCGTTTTTTAATACCGCTTTTATCCCTTTTCCGGGCTCAACCGTATCCATATGTGCATTTATGAGCAAAGGAGGCGCTGCCACATTACCTTTGAACTTTGCGACAAGATTGCCGGTATCACTTCCGGTCTTTTCTCCGGCACCGTCAACAACTGTTCTGGCTCCCATCGATTCTAAAACTTTTTTTATTTCTTTAGCAAATTTCCCCTCTTCCTTGGAAACACTGTCAATCTCAACTAAATATTTAAAAGTTTCTGCCAGCCTGTCTTTATTTATCATCGTTTTTCTCCGCTTTTTTCATTGGTAACAGTTCCGCCACAAAGTCACGAAGACACTAAGATTAAACTATAATTCAAATCTTTTCTTTGTGCATTTGTGGCTGAACTGTTACATCATTTTCCAC
>Ga0255372_10065_pt1 | contig 20991 bp, 26 predicted proteins | sample ANMaggSeSYBR01E8_FD_182092 | JGI IMG/M metagenome (GOLD analysis project Ga0255372, IMG submission 182092) | Sediment cell enrichment communities from methane seep in Santa Monica Basin, California, United Staets - ANME aggregate JGI... | ecosystem: Environmental > Aquatic > Marine > Cold seeps >...
TAGAAAAACTGACACTTTCTAGGTGTTTATTGGAATTTCAAAGCTGTTATATCCATTTTGCCAGAGGCTCATTTATAAGAGAGATTGTAAAAAATGAAATTATTTTCGTTCCTTTAAGCTGGAGCCCTTGCATACTAATCCAGTCATACTCCACATCATCCTAAAGGTCCTGGCTCATGACCCATACTCCTCTTAAAGCGCCCTTGTACAGCAGCGTACAGCTAGAGTCACAATGTGTACAGCCTTGAGTGCTTCCAGCACACCTGCCCCATACTTGCCAGTGGTTACCAGATCAGCAGCATCTTTCAGGGCAGGATGAGCATTTCCCACTGCCACACCCAGGCCAGCCGCTCTGATCATTTATAAGTTATCGATAAAAATTTGGAGGATATAGTAATGAACAAAATATTTACAACGAATCTCAGGGATAAACAGGTTGTCAGCTCAGATGGAGTGATCCTTTGAGTGTTGAACAATATTATAATAGACATCCGCAGCGGTTCCATTGAGGATCTTGTGGTCAAACCTGACATCGGGCTTGAAAAAGTGAAATATAACACAAACAACATTCGATAACTTTGTTAAAAATCTCGACGAGTTGGTATCAGTTTGTCCACAATGCGGAAGTAAAATGATATTTGATAGATATGAGAAGGAATCTCCTAAAGAAAGTGAAGCATTTGGAAACAAATTACCAGATTGGAGCCACCCAATGCTTAGCCATTGCTACAATTAATTTGCACCTGAAGGGGGCTTTTTTGATTCTTTGATTTTATTGTTATCTACGTCAAAGCCAATGACCTTTAGGTATCTAGAGAACGTAAGTGCAAGCGGCAGTCCGACATAACCCAGGTCGGTGATACATATGGTTTTGTTGTTCAATTTTTGATCCACTCAAAAACCTCTTACTCTTCTATTCCTAAACTCAATTTCAATTTTTTATCGATTTTCTTTATTGTTTCATCAGGTAAATGTCCCAACTTTCTAGCAACCAGTCCCTGTGGCACGGTCATGATGTATTCACACCGTACTACCGATGTTTTTATCAACCCGGAATATTTAAAATCCTCCGTTCCCTCAACAATCCTATATTCCGTCTTTTTCATATCTTTAACAATTCGAGATGTTATTCCAACCATAATCAGATCATCAAAACGCCTATCAATCGAATGGTCAGAGATGATCAGCGCGGGTCGTGCCTTCTGCAATGCCCCTTCCGAAGTTACAAATGGAAATGGAACAATGACGACATCGCCACGATTATAATTCATAGACATCTTCCTCTTTGCTATCCCAAATATTTTTTAGTGCTTGTTGTTGTAGCAACAAAGAGCTCTCATCGACTTGAGTCTCATCTTCATGTACAAGCCTTAAAACCAGAACATCTTCTTCGTCAGCCAACAATTTGAACCGCATGCCAGTCTTCAACCGCATCTTCTTGATGCTCTGCTTTGGAATTGATAAGTATCCCTCTTTCGTAATTTTTGCATATAGCGCCATATTTTATCCCTCTACCTCTAAGTTCAGTTTATAGCTCCTCGTTTTTAAACTTTGCATACTGTTCCGCCCCGAAGGCTTCCAAGATGGAGATATAGATTTATTGTAATTCAATTTCTGGTCTTCCTGTAATGACACTGTCCCATTTTCCAGTTATTTTCAAGACGCTGATTCACCAGATTTAAGCTGATTTAAGGTTGCATCTGCGTTAATCACCGTAAATCTGCGTATAACATAATTGTTGAAATCACTGGATTTTGGAATTGAGCCATGGGTGAGTAACACTTCTTTTTATTGTGTTGTTGATTTGGATGTTATGGTCTTTGCCGTTTAGACACTATCCTCAATAATAGTTTTCAAATCCTTACCCTTCGTCTTTTCATAATTTTCTTCTCTTACTTTATGAATCCATTCCAATGATCTGTATTTCCACTCAACCAAATCCAATCACTTCCATAGGCGTTACAATATCTACTTGTCTATATCCTAATAAAAAGTTTACTGCATTGAACATTCTTTTTTTTTCAATGTTTGCCATATGCCGACAATTCAAGGTAGTAGTTAAAGTTTGGTATATCTCGGATAAAGTCATGTGACACAATCCAAAGTACCCATATACAGCAGTGTACAGCCAGAGTCACAATGTGTACAGCCTTGAGTCCTTAAGTGCTTCCACCACACCTGCCCCATACTGGCCAGCGGTTACCAGATCAGCAGCATCTTTCAGTGCCGGATGAGCATTTCCCACTGCCACACCCAGGCCAGCCGCCCTGATCATTTCAATATCATTGGCCGAATCCCCTATGGCAACAAAGTCCCCTGTATCAAGTCCCATCATTTCTGCTATCATTACCAGTGCCGTGCCCTTATTCACATTCACGCCCTTTATGTGGACGGCAAAACCTGTGTCCACAAGTTCTATATCCCTGATGTTCCCATCCACCAGCACCTGCCTGGCAGCATCTATGTCAAAATTACGCCGCAGTGCCAACTCTGATCTTCTTTCCGCACCGTCCAGTTCCTCAAGGTCAAAATGCTCCCCGAGTATCCCAAGGACTTCCTGGCAGCGTGCCTTATTCCCACCGACATAGACCGGGCCGTCAAATCCCATGGATACTACGCCGCCGTTCTCTGCTATCATGATATCAGATGTACCGATGAGTTTTGCGGCACATTTTACAAAGCCCAGCACATTACCACTGGCAAGGATCACAGGTACGGTCAACTCACGTATGGCAGCGGCGGCTCTTAAGTCAAGCTGACGCTGCTCATCTGTCAGTGTTCCGTCTATATCAATAACTAATGCTTTCAATCTGTCAGTCCTTCTGTTGTTACTGAGAAAACCGCTTCACCTTCAGGCAGGCACGGGGAATCCACCAGGCGGGCTATACGCTTCTCGCCTTTGGATTTGCGAAGGTACAACCTGAACGTGGCAGTATGACCTACAATATGGCCTCCGATGGGTTTGGTCGGGTCGCCGAAAAATGCATCCGGTTTTGACATTACCTGGTTGGTCACAACGATAGCTGCATTGAACAGGTCACCGAACTTCAGCAGTTCATGCATATGCTTATTCAGTTTCTGTTGCCTGTCGGCCAGGGTGCCGCGGCCCACATATTCTGCCCTGAAATGAGCTGTAAGCGAATCGACGATCAACAGGCGTACGGGCTTGCAGCTGTCTTTTAGTTCCTCTGCCAATTGTGTGGCTGATTCTGCCAGTAGTATCTGGTGATTGGAATTGTATGCCCGGGCCACATGGATATTGTTAAGGATCTCCACCGGGTCCAGTTCCTCACCAGTGCGGTGGGATGTCCCCTCTACCATCTGGGCGATCCTCTCGGGCCTGAAGGTATTCTCAGTATCGATCATTATCACTGAGCCGTCCAGACCGCCATGCTCCTCCGGGAGCTGCACATTTACAGCAAGATGGTGGGCGATCTGGGTCTTGCCGCAGCCGAACTCCCCGTAGAATTCGGTAATGGCCTGGGTCTCGATACCGCCGCCCATCAGCTCATCAAATGCCTCGCACCCGGTCGTGAGCTTGCCTACCAGTTTCCTGCGTTCCAGCACCCGGTCCCCTGTCTCAAAACCGCCCACATCTGCTGCACTCCTTGCAGCTATGATGATCTTGGCAGCCGTTGCTTCTCCCACTTCTGCGGTCACTGACAGGTCTGCAGGTGATGCCACTGCTATGGCCTCTATGGAATTGAATCCCGCTTCCCTCAACTTCTCTGCTGTAGCCGGCCCTACTCCGGGCAGGTCTTCGATCATAGTGATCTTTTCATCCATCTTTCATATCTCCTGGTGCACTGGGTATATTTCGTATTGGTGCACAGTTTTACAATTGTAATACTATTTAGATAAATATAAACCTGGGGTAAGCAGGGTGAAAGTATTCATCGCATTTCCAGCAGCTCATTGTATATCTGCACCAGCCGTTTGGATGTCTTATCAATATCATGGTACTTTTCGGCAGACCTTCTGGCTGCACTGCCCAGCCTTATCATCAGGGCCGGGTCATCTGCCAACTGCCGGATGCAGGCATTAAATTCCTCTTCACTACTGCCCATCAGGCAGTCACACCCGTGGGTCAGCCATTCCCTGAATACAGGCAAGTCTCTGGTCACAATGGGCCGCCTGTTAGCTGCTGCCTCTACCAGGGCCAGGCCCTGGGTCTCATGCCTGGAAGGGAAAAAGAAAATATCACTGGCAGACAGGGCACCTGGCACGTTATTGACATAGCCGGTGAACATAACATTAGACGGCATATCTTTCATGATTGTGTTATTCTCCTTCGAGATTATGCCGTAAAGACTCTTAACACTCTGTTTCTTATGGAAACTGCCGCCAACCCACATAAAGCGCATATCAGGAAAACAGCTGGCTACCTCACTGAATTCACTCACACCTTTCCTTAATGTCAAACCACCCACAGAGCACACTACTGTCTCATTCTCTCCGATACCATACTCTTGCCTGAATGCCTGCCTGTCCTGATCTGAATATGCGTACTTCCCGAGATCGATACCGTAATTCAACTGCATGACATCCTTTCCAGGCAGTAACTGGCGATAATATTGTGCGGCGTACTGGGACGGACATAAGATTATATCAGCCTTATTTGCTAAGCTTTTGAGCCATTTCCGTACAAAATATTTTGTCTTTCCACCTACCACAAATGTATCTTCGGTCATGTGACCGTGGAATATGATGGGGGTGTTATTGCCGTTATTGTTTTTACAAGACATGCGGTAGGCCAGGGCCATTGGAATATGTATATGCATCAGGTCATAATCCGAATCTTTGTCAAAGACCACGTCAATCCCTTGCTCTTTGACACGCCCTGCTATTGATGGGATATAGGAATCAAGCCATTTACGGTTAGAGGTTAGTCTATTCACAAATCTATTATCAATTATATAATTAACAACAGTCATATGTGGGTAAATTGTTCTTGCTTATCATAGAAAAATTTTGTGTAGTATTTTTGTAGTGTCTCAGATGTTGTATCCCACATGTTGAATTTTACATGTTGTATCTAACATGTTGTTTCCCATATATCACGTATTATACTACAAGCCTTGCTACAAGCATCCCCACATCAAGCCCCATCTCATCTGCAACCACCTTGCATTTTGTCCTGAGCATGTATGCAATGGGACTGTACCCGTATTCTGACATTGTCTCATAATTTGCCATACCCTTACTGATGATCAGGGTTGCTTCATCAAAAGCTTCCACAAGTTCAGGAGGTGCCTCATCCAGACACACGCCTATTGCATTGGAACCAGTGGTCAGTACCCTGTCAACCATTTCGTTGATGCCATGTATCTCTACATCCTCCATTGTTGCATCATTAAGAATCGGTGCCCCGCGCACCACAAGTGTCACTTTGCCGCCCATGCCCCGTATTTGTTCGATAACCAAAGTATCAAGCAGGATCTCCCCGCTGTTATCTACTAAATACACTACATTATCCAGTAGAGGCACCATCATCTCAATATCATCTACATCAAGCCCTTTGTTGAACATTTTCTTAAACTCAGCTTCAAAATCATCTTCCCTGACATCGAAGCCATCCACACCAAAATCAAAACTATTGCCAATGGCACCTGCAAGGACGGCACGCCTAAACCCTTCCATCGATATCTTATCACCCACCAACGACCGGACCACGGGCATCAACCTAGCAGCTATCTCCCTGCTCTGTATCTTCTTTTCAAGATATGGGTCAGGATCGCCAAGTGCCTCGTACGACCTGCGGAGGACTATTGTGGATACCTTTGAAGATGGCACGCCGGGCTTAAATGTCTGGTGCAGGGCGTCCAGTGCTGCCATCACGGCCTTGTTCACGATTTGTGGATTTTGTGTACTCAAGAGAGCCTGGTAATGTACTCTCGATAGCAGACAATGGGCACATCTTGGATTGATCTTCAAAACTTATTCACCTTTTTTAGCAATATTAATATCAATGGGATGACAATAGTTCATTTGGTGATAAATATGTCGGAGCAAGAACCTCAAGATACAACTGAGTGGGAAGCCTTTGCAGATAAAAAGTACGGTGATATTAAAAAGGCAATGAAGGACATTGAAAGTAAAGGTTCTTCCCAGCCACTTGAGCATAACATTAGGGATGTTACAAAAAGTTTTGGTGATATGTTAATCTCACTGGGTGCCCTTGCTTATGGTGTTACCAGTGATGTGGTAGAGAAGACATCCAGTGAAGAAAGGGTAGCATTCCAGGATGAGGTGGGGAAAAAGGCCAGTTCGGCCCGTAATATAATTGCGGATGAACTGGATAAGGTCTCCAGTGCCCTGAGATCTAAAGCAGATGTGTCAGAAGAGAAGGTAGAAACTCCTGACACGTCAGAAACTTAGGATTTCCTGTTGGGATAAAAGGGGGATGGAGGAACCGGAAGGAAAAATAATCCCATAAAAGTCTATATCGATAGATTGTTAGCGGTTTCACGGCTTTTTTCCTGCTGTGTTTTTGCAGCCCCCAGCAGCAAATTCCGCTCGCTGGCAATCCTTGAAACATCCAGGGTACTTGTATCAAGCAGTTGGGCGGCCTTACTTAGAGATATCCTGCCACTACCGTAAAGTTCAATCACATAGTCCTGCGCTCCCATATATAAAAGCTGTCTTAAGGCAGTAGATTTATCCACATGTTCCTCTTTTGTCCTCAGGTTCGCCAGTTCGATCAGGTTTTGCGGAATCCTTAACGGATAGGATGCTGCTGCATTCATATTAAACCTCCAAATTACGTCTTGCTGCATCATAATTTTGCCCGGACACATACACCTTGATCGCATCCAGGAAATTGATAGATTCATCTTTTGTTATCACTTTTAGCTCATTTAATCGTACAATAAGATCAGTTGGAATAATATAAGATATATTATTCCTGTCAAGCAGGTTCAGAAATGCTCTGTCATCTGTGACAATTACCTTTGCATACAAATTATGAAATAGGTGCAAAGTAGAACATTCTCCAACTCCAAAGGTACGGTTTTCAAGCATATTTTCTACCAATTTGTTATTTTTTATGTTTTCAACTTTTAGTTTACCTTCTTTTATCAGCCCGTTGATCTCGTATGCATCATCATGCGCACGTTCCATCCCACGGATAACAGTTTCGTCATAAACTTCTTCAGTTATCGAACACTGGAAACTGTTTAAAATTTTCATCAGGCAGCCTGATTTTGTTAATTTGATAAGACCATCTGAATCCAATACGATTTTATTCATTATTATACTATTTTATACGAAATAATATATATCAATTTTGTTCTGCACTTAAAAGTAGTGTCGAGTCAACCATACAATATTGCTAGATATATGATCTGACACTGTTCCATTTTTCAGTTATTTTTAGAGACTTTTTATTATTTACTGGGACGATTCAGAAAACTGCAGAGAGCGCAGAGGCACGCAGAGAAAACAACACGTCTCTGCGCCTCTCTGCGACCTCTGCGGTGAATCTTTTTTGCCACGATCTATTTATCCAGAATAAATTAAAAAGTCACTATTTTTAAGACGCAGATTTACACAGATTAACGCCGATTTAAGGTTGCATCTGCGTAAATCAGCATAAATCTGCGTCTATTGAGATTATTGAAATAATTTTATTTTAAAATTATGCCATATGACCTATGCCCTTTACAATCTGACACTTGAAAGTTGACACAACAGTAGTGTGTTGGAGAACTCAAAAAGCATAGCCAGCTTAATACCGCACAACCGCACAGTTGCATGAGCATAATGGCTGATGCTGAAAATTCTCATCAAAATCTATATCAATAAATTGTTAGCAGTTTCACGACTTTTTTCCTGCTATGTTTTTGCGGCCCCCACCAGCAAATTTCGCTCGCTGGCAATCCTTGAAACATCCTGGGTACTTGTATCAAGCAGTTGGGCGGCCTTACTTATAATAGCAAGAGAGTTTATGTTTTGATAATTCATATATTAATTGGGTTGTTTGATGGTGTTTTTCACTACATCTTACAAAGTTAGGTTAAAGCGATAGACAGTTGAAAATTTCGTGATAATCACCATGATCATCATTATAAATTTTTGAGATAAGTTTATATATTATATATTTCCTTTTATAATATGTGTTCAATAATAATGATGATATATTTGTGTATCATGAATCTTTTCACCATATAAGAACAGCTATGGTATGCCAGAGGTTTGCTAAAATATGGGGAGGATTTGTTAATTATCAATGTTTGAATTGGTTCATATTTCCAGTTAACGGGATGGTGCTGTACCAATGAACATTAAATCAGCACTATTTCACTCAACAATCATTATATCTGCACTTATATCGGCAGTCTTCGGTCACGAATTAATCCATGTACTACAGTTCATGTTTATTTACGATGAGCCGCTTCAAGATATTTCAATTCACTTTGCACAGGGTTATCCGGTGCTTACCCGATGTGTGGTGGATAAGCCAATTGGGAGTGTACAACAAACAATTGATGAAATTCCAGCATATGCCTGGACCTTTTGGGTTATTGGACTTTTAATATATAACTATACAACAACATTTTACAAAAGGCGGAATGATTCAAGTAATAAATAAATGTGGACTGGGTTTTAGAGTAATCTGCGATTTTCTCCATCATTCTGCATGTTTGCAGAGTTGTTTTTTGACAAAACTTCATCTTGAGGTGAAGCAGTTAATACCGCACAACCTCTACCACCATCCCCCCGGCCACTCCCATCACACCATCCAGTATCCCCCCAAACCCGGCAACCTCCATTTACATCCGGCCCCGTCCGCCCCCTGCCTCCGAATAATTCCTCACGCACCCGGCTCCCCTCAATATCGTCATTCCCGTGCGCAAGTCTGAATATCACAGAGGCAGGTGGAACATGGCTATAGTGGGTGATACGGAGAACGGAGGGAGCACTGTAAGATGACGGATTACTACTCATTTAACAGGTCAATTCGTGTTATGCCATCCACACCTTCAAAGTGCCTGTCATCAGTTACAATAATGGATATCTTATTTTTAAGCATGGTATTGAGATGTATGGCATCCCCCATCTTCCAGCCTCTTTTTACCATAGGGAGTGCTTCGACCAGGAATTCAGGTTCAAAAGCCAGAAGTATAACTCCATGTTCGTTTATCTGCCTGATAATATCTGATATTTTCTGTTCAGACAAACGTTTGCTTTTTAAAAATGCATATATCTCTATTATTGTATGAACAGAAGTTACCCCGATCTCCCTGCCTTTTGCAACATCTTGCAGGAACCTTTCAGAAACATCTCCCATCCGGTTGTCACCGATAAGGTTGTGGATGAAAATATTAGAATCAACATATTTCATCTGGACTCATCTCCCATCACAGCATACCCTTTCTCTATTCCCTCATCTATGGCTCCTTTATGCTTGATAATACCGTGAAGTTTTTCTACTGAGGCAGGGTCACCTCGTTTGGGGTAAATAACGGCTTTCTCCTGCTCCACAATGAAATCAACTGTCTCCCCTATTCTAATTCCAAGTGTTTCACGCACATCCCTGGGTATTACTACCAGATATTTATCATGCACTTTTACTTCAGTCATTGTGTTTAACGTTAAACGTTATACGATAAATATTTAATTATCTTTCCTATGCTCTTTGGTATCGCACAACGTCTCCCACCATCCCACTGGCCACTCCCAGTACACCATCCAGTATCCTCTCAAACCCGGCATCCCTTATCTCCATCCGCCCCCTGCCTCCGAATATCTCCTCACGCACACGGCCCCCGACAATATCATCATTTCCTGGAGAAAGCCTGATAACCACTGACCTGGACGGTACATGGGCATTATGGGGAATGCCGTACCTACCTTTACATGAATTAATTTATAATTAGAACACATTTAAATGTCAAACAAATAAATAATGATTAGTGATGTCAATGAAGCAGGAAATATTTAATTTTACAGTTCTTATTGAACAGGATGAGGATGGAATATACATCGCAAAAGTACCAGATATCCCTGGCTGCTATACTCAAGGTAAATCTATAGAGCAGGTCATGGAACGAATAAAGGAAGCAATACAGGTCTGCATTGAAGCTGAAGATAGAGATAATATTCTGCCTCTAAAGTTTGTAGGAGTACAGCATTTAGAGGTTAAAGTATGACACGTCTCCTTCCTGTTTCCGGCAGGAAGATGTGTAAAATTCTTGAAAAGATCGGTTTTGAGAAAGTTCATCGGGTTGGAAGCCATGCACGGTATATCCATCCAGACGAACGAAGGACTGTTGTGCCTCTGCATGGGAATGAAGAACTCAGTATTGGAATCCTTAAAGAAATCCTGAACCAAGTTAAGCTTTTAAGGGAAAAATACGAGATATTAAGACAAAAGGTTTAAAGAACTGAAGAAGGTTCTGCCATCAATATCTCACAACCTCTTCCACCAGCCCCCCGGCCACTCCAATCACACCATCCAGTATCCCCCCAAACCCATCACCCCCAATCTCCATCCGCCCCCTGCCTCCGAATATCTCCTCACGCACCCGGCGCCCGACAATATCATCATTCCCTGGAGAGACCCTGATAACCACAGAGCCGGGCGGCACATGGGCATGGTGCGTGATGCCGTCCCTGTCGCCGTCTATGATTCCTATCATCGGGATGCCCAAGCGGGTAAGCAGGTCGCCTGCTACTGCCGTGGTATCATCCCCTACTACTACTGCCATATCCGCATCCTTCGCTATCTCAAAAGTATTCTCTGCCGAATGGTCTATGATCACTGCATATCCCGATGCCTTGTGTTCAAGCACCCTGGGTGTGGTAACAGCATCCCTTAAAACCCCGGACCGTACAATTGCAGACGAGAGGTCAACATGCTCCAGTTTTTCGATACCATGTGGTTTGAGCCTGCCCCCATCCAGTCCTGTTATCCTGCCGCAACTGGAAATGATCTCAACATTATCAGACAAAACCTTTCCAATAACAATACCATTAACAGTCACATATTCCCCCGGCCTCACACCAAAAACCGGCCTTCTTGTAATTTCATTTTCCGTCACCATACCCCTGACTGCCGGTGGAGATTGAACCACACTGGCATCCAGTACTTGCTTCAGTTCATTAAAAAAAGGATGAAAAGTATTGTTCAACCGAATAAGTGAACATCCACCCGCAAACTCCAACTGGTATACAGGCTTTTCCAATACCGGCAGCCGCTCAAATACAAGTCTTCCAAAAGCCAGTCCCGTCTCTATGGACTTACCTTCATTCACCAGCAATACTACATCACATGAAGAGTTAAGGGCCTGGATCGATTCACCCGGTTTCAAGCTACTACTGATATCGATCAGGTCCTCCAATCCTGCATCGATCACAGCAGCCCTGCCCATGGCGCCGCCCAGGACAGGATGCACTTCACCCATGCCGGATAATATTTCAATAAGTCTCCCTGCCCTGCCAGAGTCGATAACCGCAGGTCCATGGATTACGACACCAATACGCAACATGATGTATATGACTATCCGCCAGATTCTAGGTTACTATCCTCAAACTTTACATCTTTTGCTTCTTCTTCTGCTTTTTCCAGCACTTCCTGTATCTCCTCTGTGGAGAATACACGCTCGCCCATCTCAGCCTTGGTTTCCAGTTCTTCCAGCACAGTAAGGGTTTCCAGCTTATACAGCAAGTTTTTGGTATCTATCGCGGCCCAGGCACCTTCGCTGTCACATATGATCTCAGTCACATGCCCCTTGGTGCCAGTTCCTCCGTATTTAACAGGATTGCCTACTTCGATAGGTTTACCGTTGGCATCCACAACCGGATAAGATCCTGATTCGCATTTAATTATTTCTGGCATATTCCACCTTTTGATTATGATTTACATCCAATAGTATAAATATTTCACGCGGGCTCATAAAAGCCGGTATCAAGTGTCTGTTACTCACCTTTTTTCAGCACAGCATGTGCAGCAGCCAACCTGGCGACCGGGATCCTGAATGGTGAGCAGCTCACATAATCCAGCCCGATGTTGTGGCAGAATATAACACTACTGGGCTCTCCGCCGTGTTCGCCGCAAATGCCAATTTTCAGGTCAGGTCGACTTGACCTGCCCTTATCCACACCCATCTTGATAAGCTGGCCAACACCATCCTGGTCAATAGCCACGAACGGGTCATTCTCAAGTATGCCTATTTCAACATAATACGGAAGGAATTTACCGGCATCATCACGGCTCAGGCCAAATGTGGTCTGGGTAAGGTCATTGGTACCAAAACTAAAGAATTCTGCCTCTGTAGCGATCTCATCCGCTGTAATGGCTGCCCTTGGAAGTTCTATCATGGTTCCTATCATGTAATCCAGTTCAACACCCTGCTCTTCCATGACCTGTTTGGCCACTGCCACGGCACTATCCCTTGTAACCTTGAACTCGTTGATATGACCAACAAGAGGTATCATCACTTCGGGCACGATCTCATACCCATCCTTTACTAGTTCGCAGGCAGCCTCAAATATGGCCCTTACCTGCATCTCATAGATCTCAGGATAGGTGATGCCGAGCCTGCAGCCCCTGTGTCCAAGCATGGGATTGAACTCATGAAGCGAATTCACCCGCTTTATCAGGTCTTTGATCTCACGAATCTTATTAGTGTCACCGGCAGCCTTTAACTTTGCATACTGCTCCATAAGTTCGTCATGTTTTGGAAGGAACTCATGAAGTGGCGGGTCCAGCAGCCTGATAGTCACAGGATACCCTTTCATTACCTCAAATATACCCGTAAAATCGCTACGCTGCATGGGTAACAGCGTCTTCAGTGCCGCCATCCTGCCTTCTTTTGTATCTGCCAGGATCATGTCCTGTACTATATGGATTCTTTCCTCGCCAAAGAACATATGTTCGGTCCGGCACAGACCGATGCCTTCGGCACCGAAATCCCGGGCAGTCCCGGCATCCTCGGGAGTATCCGCATTGGTCCTTACCCCAAGTGTCCTGACATCATCTGCCCAGTCCAGTATTGTGTTAAGGTCCCCGCTAATATCAGGAGTAATAAGTTTGGCCTGGCCTATAATTACCTCGCCGGTCGTACCGTTCAAAGTAATAAAATCGCCTTCCTTCACTGTATGGCCGTTCGCAGTGAACAGTCCCTCATCCTCGTCGATCTGGATTGCACCGCATCCCGCAACACAGCATTTACCCATGCCCCGGGCCACCACTGCTGCATGGGACGTCATACCGCCCCTGGCAGTAAGTATACCCTGTGCCACATGCATTCCGCCAATATCTTCGGGAGATGTCTCGTTACGCACCAGGACCACTTTTTCACCTGCTTCTGTCATCTCTTCGGCATGTTCGGCAGTGAACACCACCTTTCCGACCCCCGCGCCGGGTGATGCAGGAAGTCCCTTGGCTATTGCATCCACCTTCTCGTTGGGGTCGATCATAGGATGCAGGAGCTGGTCAAGTTGCTCTGGGTCTACCTTCAGTAGTGCCTCATCCCTGGTGATCAGTCCTTCGTTGAACATTTCGATTGCGATCCTAACGGCAGCCGCTGCGGTCCGCTTGCCTGTCCTGGTCTGGAGCATGTAGAGCTTCCCCTGCTGGATCGTGAACTCGATATCTTCCATTTCCTTGAAATGATGTTCAAGCCGTTCCTTGATGTCATCGAGCTGGGCATACATCTCTGGCATTTCCTTGTTCAGTGTCTCGATTGGGTGGGGCGTCCTGATACCTGCCACTACGTCCTCGCCCTGGGCGTTCATCAGGTATTCGCCATAGAATTTTCGTTCACCTGTTGAAGGGTTTCGGGTAAATGCTACACCAGTTCCTGAATTTTCACTCATGTTCCCGTAGACCATGAACTGCACATTTACGGCAGTTCCCCAGTCATCAGGTATGCCATTTATCTTCCTGTATTTAATGGCCCTGGGCGTATTCCATGAATCAAAAACAGCATTGATGGACATCCATAACTGGGCCATAGGGTCCTGGGGGAAATCCTGGCCTGTCTTTTCCTCGACCATTGCCATGTATTTTGCTGACACATCCTTGAGGGCCTCTCCGTCCAGTTCAGTATCATTCTCAACACCAAGTTCTTTCTTTTTGGCACCCAGGATATTCTCGAACTTCTTATGCTCAATGCCCAGTACCACATCGCTGAACATGTTGATAAAACGCCTGTAGCAATCGTAGGCGAACCTCTCGTCCACTTTCTCTGCCAGTGCCGCCACTGTTTTGTCGTTCAGTCCCAGATTTAGTACCGTATCCATCATACCAGGCATGGATATCCTTGCACCTGACCTGACAGATAACAATAATGGGTTTGAATTGTCACCGAACTTGAACCCGGTTTCTTCTTCCAGTTTAGCAAGCTGCTGTGCAACCTGTTCATCCAATTTTTCAGGATATTGCTGCTGGTTTTCGAAGTATTCTGTACACACTTCCGTTGTTATTGTAAAACCCGGGGGTACAGGTATTCCCAAATTAGCCATCTCAGCCAGGTGGGAACCTTTTCCACCCAGAAGATTTCTCATTGTTGCATTGCCTTCAGTCTTATCTTCACCGAAAAAGTATACATATTTATGGTCTGGCAAATCACTTCCTCCATTTTTTATCTAAATGTGGTTATGTTTCAATCAAGTAATTTGACCCGGAATTCGGTTAAATGCTTAATAATATTGCGATAAGATTCGAATAACAAATTGATTATTTTTGAAAAGTAGCCCTGAATGAAGACAGTAATTAGAAAAAATATAAATAGAATTTAACCAACCTTCAATTAGAATATTGTAAAGTTAACAATCTAAACAAGAGTGGTTTCAATGTCAGTGGGATTTGTATTAATAAATGTGACCCCGGGCAAGGAGCGGGATGTGTTCGACTGTCTGTTAAAAGAGCCAGATATTCCGGAGATTTATCCGCTGTTCGGGGAATATGACCTTATTGCAAAGGTTACTGTAAAGGATTTCGACCAGTTGAGCGATATTGTTTTTAACAAAATCCGCAAAATTTCAGGTGTGACCGACACCAAAACACTAACGGGAGGTAAGTTCTAAATTTAGTATTGCAGAAATCTGGAATCTTTGAGATAGATTTCCCCAAATTATAATTCACTGTTTTTCCTTGATCAATTTTACGATAGTCCCTGTACTGCAGGTATTGCACCGCTCATAGGCAGTTACCCTTACAACTTTCGCATTTATTCCCCTGTCCCTGATTTTTTCCTCAAGTTCTTTGGCATTGAAATGCTGGTCATGTCCAAGCACTACAATATCGGGTCGAATATCCTTGAGTGGCTTGAACATGTCATGATCATCTCCAAGTACAGCATGGTCCACCACTTTTAATGCGGCGACCATTTTTAACCTTTGGTCATCGGAGAGCACTGGTTTTGGTTTATGGTCCACCATGGAACTGCGAGCTACGATGACCCACAACTCATCACCCAGTTTTTTTGCTTCTTCCAGATATAACAGATGCCCCGGATGCAGAATATCAAAGGTCCCTGTGGCCAATACCCTAACCAACAAATATCACCGACAGTTAATTCTGTTGTTCTGCCATAAGGATTGCTAAGTTATAGTTCCACATTAATCATTATATACATGTGATTTTATACGTTTTTTATCAGGACAAATCCAAAAAACATATAAGTACATTATCCAATCTCACTTTCGTGATCCAATATGGCTAAAGTAGGATTTATAAAGTTAGGAAACCTGGGTATGTCCCAGGTTGTCGATCTCATTCTTGATGAGATTGCTGCGAGACAGGGAATAGAGGTTATGTCTTTTGGTACGGGAGCCAAAATGGGTAAGGATGAGGCTGCAAAAACGAAACACTTCAAAGAATTTGAAGCTGATTTCTATGTCATGATAAGCCCAAATTCATCTGCACCAGGCCCCACAGCGGCACGGGAGATATGGAAAGATAAAAAAGTTATCGTGATATCTGACGGCCCGACCAAGAAGGATGACCGCCAGGCCCTGGAAGATGCAGGATTCGGCTATATCATGATGAAAGTGGACCCACTTATTGGTGCCAAGACCGAGTTCCTTGACCCTGTGGAGATGGCCAGCTTTAACAGCGATGCCATGAAAGTACTGTCCACATGTGGTGTGGTCAGGTTGATACAGGAGGCATTTGATGCTGTTATTGCACAGGCAGATGCCGGTAAAGACCTTGAACTGCCTCATATAATGGTGACCGCACAGAAAGCTGTTGAGAGTGCCGGGTTCAACAACCCATACGCCAAAGCTAAGGCACTGGCAGCCCTGCATATGACTGACAAGGTGGCAGAGATCAACTTCCCTGCTTGCTTCATGATGAAGGACATCGAGCAGGTTACATTGACAACTGCGACTGGTCACGAGATGATGAGAGCTGCAGCCCAGCTGGCAATAGATGCCAGGGAGATAGAGAAGGGCAATGATGCAGTGTTCAGAAAGCCACACATGAAAGATGGCAGTCAGAAGACTAAGACCAAGCTGTACGAGAAACCTCAGTAAAATTTTACCATAAGGGGCAATTTTAATGCCCCTATCTTCTTTTTTAGACTTTATATAAAATGTAACTTGCTCCACCTGTTCCGTTCTTTTTAGCGCATAGGAAAGTATATACTTTCATACAGGCTTGGAAAAAACGAACAAAGTGAGCATTTTCTTGATATTAAGTGGGTAGATTATGCCTGTTATATTTTTCTCACGGTAGAGAAGTAGTTGGCGGCGAGATTGTTATTTAATGTGTACTTATATTGACTTTCTCAGATTAATGTTCATTACATAATTAATATTTGCTGATTCTTCTTAAACTGTTAAAACATTTATCTTAATAACTATACCCCGCAGCTCTACTGCGGTTGGGTGTGCCATCACAACGTTTGACTCTTCTGAGCAAACCCAATACACATATTCCTATTCCATCTTGTGACCTGTATCATATTCTTTCAATGCCTTTTTCGCATTTTGAATGAGTCTGGAAGTAACATATAATGAAGAAATATCCAAAAGGTCTTCAAGTGCCTTTGTTGCATCATCATAGGATATTATCCTCTCCCTGTATGCCCTGAGAAGTATACCTATGGAACCAATGGGTTGCATTCCCATTGATTTTAGAACATCCCTAACGTCCAAGTCATCGCTCAGGACGAGATTGATACCTGTGTACTTTGAAAGTGTTATTACGCTTCCATCAGGTATGCTGATGTCAAATTTTGTTGAAAAATATTCTATCTGGTCCTTTTTGTTTGATGCAATGTCAACTATTTCAAATATCTTTGACTCAATTTCAGTGTTCCCGGGCAGGTTGCAAACTTTGACTTCGTTGTAGACTTCTCTGGGCACAAGCACTTTGCTGAATAGTGAAAAACAGGTGGATGTTCCGATCTCTGAGAGATGTATGATGGGGCCAGCATCTGAAATTGCTTTAATCTCCATGAAGTCCCCATTGAATGTCTTCTTCAACTGCGGCTTCAAGTCTCGCCAATTGTTTCCGCTCTACCATGTTGCGCACGGCATCCCGTATGGCTTCTGAACGATTGGCATACCACCCTTCTTTGATCAAGGCATCGAGTTCTGCTACTAGTTTTGATGTCAATTTAGCAGGTATTGTCTGCAATTGTATCACCATGGTATACTATGGTGGTTTAGCTTATATTCTTATTGGAGGAGGAGGGGGCCATGACATGTAATTGTCTGCACCCCACAGTTCATCTTGTCGACAAAGTTTACCAGAGAGGGGTTAAATTAACAAAATAAGCAATGAAAATCTGTGAAGAGAGAATCGAAAGATTGGAAAATTAACCAAGTGAGATGTCACCATAAAACCAACCTTTGCAAGCGGTCCCAAAACCAATTTACATTATACAATTCGGCCGTATTTTATCCCAATTGGACAATTATTAATTATAATTTAATGTTATTATCCTAAATGAGGTAGATGTCATTTGATTTGTACACATGCTTTTAGTTTTGGGACAGCCTGTTTGGGTAAATTATTTATTGGGGATTCCCTTAAACAAACAATCAATATTTTTTGTAATTATTGGCGATTATTTAAAAAATATTAATTCAATAAAGTTAAAGAATATTCCCGCATAACTGGGAACTAATACCATGAAATTAACCAACAAACATATACTAATAACCGGCGGCGCAGGCTTCATCGGCAGCCACGTTGTAGACCACCTCATGAAAAAAAACAAGGTCACCGTACTTGATAACCTGAGTTCCGGCAGGATGGAATTCATACAGCACCACATGGATAATGGTGATTTCGTATTAATAGAGGGCGACCTGATGGAACCAAACACCATCACCTCTGCCCTTGATGGCATTGATATGGTGTTCCACCTTGCCGCCAACCCTGATGTGAGGCTGGGGGCAGAAGACACAAAAGTGCACCTTGAGCAAAATATCCTTGCCACTTACAACCTGCTTGAAGCCATGAGACAGACAGGGACCGGTCGGTTAGTATTTACATCCACATCCACAGTGTACGGTGCTGCCAGCATAATGCCCACACCAGAGAATTACGGACCACAGGTGCCAATTTCCCTGTACGGCGCATCGAAACTGGCATGTGAGGCATTGATATCTTCTTACTGTCATACTTTTAACATGAAAGCATGGCTCTACCGTTTTGCCAACATTGTAGGCAGTAGGGGCTCCCACGGCGTACTGGTAGATTTCATCAACAAATTGCGGATGGACCCGTTCACCCTGGAGATACTGGGCTCGGGCAGGCAAAATAAATCGTACCTGGATGTGGGTGACTGCGTGGATGCCATGATGTTCGGGGTGGAACATTCTGACGATACCGTCAATATTTTCAATATCGGGTCAGAGGATTCCATCGACGTGGTAGGTATTGCAGATATCGTTACCAAAAAGATGGGTTATAGTGATGTGGAGTACAGGTTCACAGGCGGTGTGGACGGCGGTGCTGGCTGGAAAGGAGACGTGAAGTTCATGCTGCTGTCCATCGGGAAATTAAAGGTGCTTGGCTGGGTACCAGGGCACGACTCACGCCAGAGCATTGAAATGGCAGTAGAATCGTTATTGGAAGAATAGTGTACTGGTAAGGTTGGTCTAAATGGAGGACAGAATAAGGGGATACCAGGGATTGTTCCCGAAACTTGGTGACCCCATCTATATCGACCCGCTGGGTGCGGTTATCGGGGATGTGGAACTGGGTGATCATGTGAGCATCTGGTCAAATGCTGTGGTCAGGGGTGACCCGTGCCCCATTAGTATCGGTCCCTGGACAAATATCCAGGACAACTGCACAGTGCATGCCGGCCCGGACAATGTTGCAAAGATAGGCGGGTACTGTGTGGTTGGCCACGGCGCTATACTTCACGGATGCACGATAGGCGATGGCTGCATGATCGGCATGGGGTCGATTGTGATGAACAGGGCAAACCTGGGTGATGGTTGTCTTGTTGGTGCCGGGACGCTGATAACAGAAGGTAAGACCTTCCCACCTGGCAGCCTCATCTTAGGCAGTCCGGGAAAGGTGGTGCGGGAGTTGAAGCCTGATGAGGTTGAGGATATCCGCGAGGCTGCCAGGCATTACTGGGATACGGCACTGGAGCATATGAATAAGGGCACTGAAGTATGGAGATCTTGAATGATACCTGATAGCTGTAGTTTCTGCAAAGGCAAGCTTGTCAAAGGAAAAACCGAATTCGTTGTAAGGGTTGAAAATGAAGTACTTGCCATAAAGGATGTTTCAGCATACATCTGTGAAGAATGCGGCGAAGCATATTATACTCCTGAAATATCTGAAAAAATAGATGGAATTATGAAGAAATTCCATAATTCAACCCTGCTTGTACACCCGCTCGCAGCAGGAGAATTAAGTCTCGAAGAAGCAACTGTGTAATATTTAAAATTTATTACGTACCAGATAATTCATGATCCTGTGCCCTTTCACTATTCCAAGTGAGCCCGCTTCTACAGAGAACTCATTGTATTCAGTAACATCATCCTTATTGCCGTTACTTGAAAGCACAGCAAAGGGCACAGGGTCATGTGTGTGGGTCCTGAGTGGGATGGGGGTCCTGTGGTCAGGCATCAGCAGTACCTTATAATCATCAAAGGCAGCCATCCCGTCAAGGATAAGCCCCGCAACTTTGCGATCGAAATCTTCGAGGGCCTTGATCTTTGCATCAATATCACCAATATGTGACGCTTCGTCTGCGGCCTCCACATGCACATAAACGAAATCATCCGAATCCAGTACATCAAGTGCAGCCTTTGCCTTGCCTTTATAGTTAGTATCAAGGTAACCGGTAGCCCCTGGCACATCGATCACTTCCAGTCCGGCGCAGACCCCAAGTCCTTTTAGCAGGTCAACTGCCGAGATCATGGCCCCGCTAATGTTGTACAATTCCCTGAAGGTGGGCATGGACACAGCCCTGCCCTGTGCCCACGGCCAGATCATGTTGCCCATATTCTTACCTTCATTTGCCCGGGCCTGATTCACTTCATGCCCCTCCAGCAGCGGCTTTGAATCCATGATAAGCCGGGTGAGCAGTTCCGAGTCCTTGCCGCCTGGCAGGAAATCCTGTACTTTATGTCCCACCTGGTCATGTGGCGGCGTACACTGTGCATCCAGTCCCAGGCCGCCTGAGAGTACCAGCAGATGGCGGTAGCTGACACCGGGATAGAATTTCACTCCGCTGCTGCCGAGATGCTCGTCCACTTCCTTCATGAGTTCTCCGGCCTCGTCTGTGGAGATATGTCCTGCACTGTAGTCTTCGATAATCCCGTCCTTTTCAGTTATAATGTTACATCGAAAGGCAATGTCAGCAGGTCCCAGTTTTACTCCCATGCTGGCCGCCTCCAGCGGACCCCTGCCGGAATAGTATTTAGCCGGGTCATAGCCCAGGATGGAGAGGTTTGCAACATCAGAGCCGGGCGGCATATCTGGTGGTATAGTTATTGCCTGTCCAGAGACCCCTTCCCTTGCAATGTAATCCATGTTGGGTGTATGGGCAAATTGCAGAGGTG
>Ga0255372_10066_pt1 | contig 20967 bp, 24 predicted proteins | sample ANMaggSeSYBR01E8_FD_182092 | JGI IMG/M metagenome (GOLD analysis project Ga0255372, IMG submission 182092) | Sediment cell enrichment communities from methane seep in Santa Monica Basin, California, United Staets - ANME aggregate JGI... | ecosystem: Environmental > Aquatic > Marine > Cold seeps >...
CTACACCGGTTACGTCACCTACCAGGGAAGAGCCTGGATTTGGGATACTGGCAGGTCTGGTCGGTTTGTCGATAGCTGTACTGCTGGCACTGCGCAGGTAAGTAAATAGAAAACCTGGAGTTAGGTTTATGGTGGAAAAAACCAGGATACTTGACATTATCAGATCCCGCAGGAGTATCAGGGAATTTCTTTGTGACCTGGTTGAGGACAGCATGATCGAAGACATACTGGAAGCGGGGCACTGGGCTCCTTCTGGCCTCAACAACCAACCATGGCGTTTTGTGGTAGTAAGGAACAGGGAGATTGCAGGGTCACTTGCAGGATGTACCAGATACAGCACAATTGTACACAGTGCGCCTTTGCTTATTGCTGTATTCCTTGACAGGGATGTGATGTATGATCATACAAAGGATATCCAGGCATGTGGTGCAGCCATACAGAACATGCTGCTGGCGGCACATGGTATGGGATTGGGGGCTGTATGGCTGGGAGAGATACTGAACCAGAAGGACGAAGTTGGGGATATTCTAAATGCACCTGGATCCCTGGAACTTATGGCAGTGGTTGCCATTGGCTATCCTGCAGCAGGTAGCAGCAGGTCAGGTGAACGTCGGGAGATATCAGAGATCACGTCTAAGGAAAGATTTGGTAATCCCTGGAAGTAGGATATCCATAAAATCCTATATTTATTTTTTTCTTAAGATCATTATAGCGGCCAGGATTATACTGGTTGCAAAACCGACAAGCCCGATGGTTTCCAGATCAGGTTCTTTCTGGCCCAGCACCAGCAAGGTTATAGATGCAACCAGGAGAACAGTGATAGACAGGTTCTGAAAAATAGAGATTATGAACCTTCGGTTCTCAATGGCATTTTCCTGTTTTACTACATTCGCCTCCTTAAACATTTTCACACTTTCAAATATGTCATTTATACCAGTTGGGACATTTTTCATAAGGTCATAGAAGTTGTCCCATTCCATCTGGAAATCTTCTACCAACCTGGCAGGTGAATATTTTGAACGTGCGATCTCTTTGGAAAGAGTCTTGACATCACTCATAATATTATATTCCGGGTCAAGATCAAGACAGGTACTTTCTATAAGTACAAGGGCCCTTTCCAGGAGTGAGAAGGTTCTGGGTAGGGACAGGTCATATTTTAGTGCAAGTTTGACAAAATCATCACTATGGCGTTCGCCCTTCCCATAGTGCTGCCTGGTAATAAGCTCGTCAACATCCCACTTGAAGGCATGGATATCGATATCATCCGGGCTTTTACGAGCCAGTTTCAGGAATGCCCTGGCCGCCAGATCCACGTCTTTTATATAGACACCATAGAAGATCGAGTACATTCCCTTTTTGATCTCAGAGTCCAGTTTACCCACTGCGCCGAAATCCAGGTATGCGATGCCGCCATCCTTCATGACAAATATGTTGCCGGGATGAGGATCGGCATGGAAGTATCCATCAATGTAAACCATCCTTAGAAAGCTGGACGAGATGAGTTTTGCGATCCTCTTTCTTTTATCCAAACTAAACGTCCTGAAATCCCTTAGTGGCACTCCATAGATATGTTCCATTACCAGTATGTTATCACTTGTAAGTTCCCAGTATACTTTTGGGATGCGAACCTGTTTGAGATTCTTGAAATTCTCCCTAAAACGTTCCATGTTGAGGGCTTCATTGCGGTAATCAAGTTCACGGTTAAGCATTATCTTAAATTCCTCAAGGAAACCGTCGATATCGATCTGGGTTTTGATCCTCAGGAGTTTTACAAAGATGAACTTAAGGTCATAGAGTATATCCAGGTCAAGATTAATCACGTCCATCATACCAGGCCTGGCGATCTTGACCACCACATTCTCCCCATTCAATACAGCTTCATATACCTGGGCAATAGAGGCACTGGCTATTGGCTCTGTGTTAAATTTATCAAAAATATCTATGGAATATCTCCCGGTTTCTTTCGATCCTGGACAGAAACCCAAACTTAATGCTGGCTGCATTCTTTCAAAATCATAGGGCTTTACCATTTCCTGGAGCTTCTCAAGTTCTTTGCCATATTCAATTGGTATAATATCAGGTCGTTTGCTCATGGCCTGGCCGAGCTTGATGAATGTGGGCCCCAGTTCTTCAAATGCCATACGCAATTTGACGGAATTTGACTTGCGTTCAAAGTCGATAGGACAGGTACAAAGATCCACAGATTCTTTTTTCTGCTTATATTCTTTTAATAAAATGCTGTAAAGTTTATATTTATGAAAAACATGCAGGATTTTAATATACCGTTTGATCTTGTTAAACATCTCACTAAATATTTGTGTGTATATACTTATAAGATAACATTCTAAAATAAAAGACTTATTTTGAAATATTAGGGATAAAACCAATAACTACGGGTTTTTGGATTAAAGAAAGGTGGAATACGACTGGCAGAACGTGAACGGATTCCCGGCGTTAATGGAAAGGAGGTAATTTTATCTTTTCATTGCTTCAGCTATTCTTTCGGGTAGGGTATTAAGATTATCATTAATCGAATTACCCATCAGATCGAATTTATCCCCAAGCGTAACAATTGAATTATTCATTGTATCGAGTTTGTCAAGCTTGTTTAATTTATCCAACTTGCCATTCATTTCACCCAATATCCCAATACATTTATCAAATCTTTCAGCCATTTCCCGCATTTCGCCAGCAATGACCCTACCAAAAGGATACGGTAATACAATATTTTTATCGATTTCAATAATTCTTATTTTAGTTTCATTGGTGTTTGTTGCTTCCAAATCCTGAATAAAAGCAGATATAGCAGATTCTACCCCACCAGCCATTAACATTACAGTGTTTTTATTTACATTATAAATAAATCCACTTAAGTCTTTATTAATTGCATAACCCTCTACTATATTTCGGTATCCTACCAGATTGACATTACCTTCAATAAAGGACTGGATGTTTTTCATAATATCCTAATTTAATTTTAGCCTATAATAGTTTTTCCCACACCCGAACCCTCGCTTCAAAATCATTGATTCAACTAAATAAGTACTATTCATAACCTTGTAGTGGTGGTGATGATTCCCGCACACCCTGTCGCCTTCACATCCACATTAAACCCACAAATATTGCATTATTTTTAATATTTTAGAAATGATATTTTTTGGTGTGCTGTGAGATGGGATGATTAGGTTAGCGCGTACGTCATGCAAAGCCTGAATAATATAGTCTTTCCAGATACCAGCAATAACTAAAATGATGAAATATATTCCACCATCGAGTCGAATATCTTTTTGCCATCCTTGGAACCGAGAATATTTTCAGATGCCCGCTCCGGATGAGGCATCATCCCAAGTATGTTACCATGCTCATTAAGGATTCCCGCAATGTTCTCACTGGACCCGTTGGGGTTTGCCTCACTGGTAGCATTACCCTGCTCATCCACATACCTGAATGCGACCCTGTCCTGTGAGTTAAGTTCGGATAAGGTGTGCTCTTGTGCAAAATAATTGCCTTCCATGTGTGCAATGGGTATCCTGATGACCTGGCCTTTTTTGAAAGAATTTGTGAACGGGGATGTATTATTATCCACCCTCAGGTTGACCCGATCACATCTGAACTTCGGGTAGCAGTTGGTCATAAGTGCACCAGGTAATAGTCCGGATTCCACCAGTATCTGGAACCCGTTACATATACCCACTACAGGCAGTCCCTTATCCGCCATCTTCCTGACCGAATTCATAATGGGTGCCCTGGCAGCTATAGCGCCTGCCCGCAGGTAATCTCCGTACGAGAATCCCCCGGGTACTACTACGCCATCATATCCTTTTAGTTCATCCTTGTACCAAACAAGTTCGGCATCCACGCCCACAACCTCAGTGAGCACATACTGCACATCATAGTCGCAATTGCTGCCGCCGAACTGGAGTACAGCGATCTTCATCCTGATTCCTCTATTTCTATATCAAAATTATGTATCACAGGATTTGCCAGCAGCCGCTTGCACATCTCATCCACCCTGGATTTGGCCTCATCCCTGGATTTTGCCTCAAGTTCGAGAACAAAACATTTTTGCATTTCCAGTGAATCAGTTGGAAATCCCAGGTGTTCAAGTGCCTTCTGGATAGTAGTAGCTTCGGGATCAAGCATCCCGCTTTTTAGCCCGATGGTAACTTCGGCATGGTATTTCATTTTGTAGACCTCAAAATCTGATCACCTGTGATAGGAGCAGAATGATAATTACTTTTTCGGTATTTCTTTACATACTTTTTGGTGCATGTAAGCCCAGAGTGTCAAGCACAATTGATAACACATTCCTTGCACAGTCCACCAGCACCAGCCTCGAGTCCCGCAGGGAGACTTCGGCATTTAGCACAGGTACGTACCTGTAGAACTGGTTGAAAGAATCGGCCACTTCCCTGGCATATGTGGCAAGATGATGGGGTTTTAGATCCACAGCTGCCGTATCGATAACAGCAGTAAGTCGGGCCAGATGTTTTATTAGTTCGATTTCCTGGTCTTCCACCAGTACGGATATGTCATGTTTAAGGTCTGCCAGCTTTACACCCGATCCTTTAGCATTGGCTAGTATGCTGCATGCCCGGGCATGGCTGTACTGGATGAACGGGGCACCTTGTTTCTCAAAATCCAGTGCCTCACGCCAGTCAAACACCGTGGATTTTTCTGGTGACACCTTAACAACATCATACCTGACTGCTCCTATACCCACGAAGTTCGCTACTTCCTGCTTAAAATCATCAGATGTGTCAGGCCTGCGTTTCTCCACTTCCACCATTGCCTGGGTATTAATCTGGTCAAGCAGTTCATCGGTACTGATGAACTTACCCCGCCTAGTGCTCATACTGCCTTCGGGCAGGGATACGAACTCGAAGATCACGATCTCAGGTTCGTTCTCATCAAGTGCATTCAACACTGCCTTCAACTGACCGGATATCAGTTTATGATCCGCTCCCAGCACATCGATCATCCTGTCGCAGTGCCCGGCTTTCCACAGGTGGTATGCCAGGTCCCTGGTTGTGTACAGGGATGTGCCGTTACTGCGCTGTATCACCAGTTTTTTCTCAAAACCATAATCAGACAGATCGACCATCAGGGCACCATCATCAATGACAGTCCTGCCCGTGTCCTTTATTCGGCTCACTGTGGTGCTGACACTGCTGTTGCGGACATAGGTAGATTCCCAGGCAAATGAATCATGGTGGATGTTCATGCGCCCCAGGGTCTGTTTGATACCTTCCATGGCCAGGTCAACGGCATGTTTGAAGCGCTCTGCCACGTCCGGGTCACCGTGTTCGATGCGCTGGATCAGTTCATCGATCTCGGCCTTTTTATCAGGTTCGTCGTTCAACACCCTGTTTGCCTGGATATAGATGTCTGCGATGGCATGGTCTGATTTCTTTTCAGTATCAAAATCAAAATGATCCAGCGCCCATGAGACAATGGCTATCTGCCTGCCCATGTCATTGATGTAGTACTGGGTCTCCACCTCATACCCTGCTTTTTCCAGGATGCGTCCAAGTGTATCCCCGATAATGGAATTGCGGATATGTCCCACGTGCAGGGGGCCGTTGGGGTTGGCAGAGGTGTGCTCCAGAATGACTTTTCCGCGCCCGGTCTGGCTCCCGTAATCGTGTCCCTGTGCTCGTATGGCAGACACGGTCCGGTCCAGGAAGGTCTGGTTGAAATAAAAATTGAGATACGGCCCCTTTGTTTCAACTCTGTCGATAAGTCCGTTTTCAGGTACATTGATGGATGCAGCCAGCATTGAGGCTATATCAGCCGGGCTTTTCCTGCATACCGGAGCCAGCCTGAACGCTACCGATGAGGCAATATCTGCATGGATCGACTCCTCAAGGCTCAGGTATGTTACTTCCAGACCGTTTGCTTCAAGGGCAGAGGTAAGGACTTGGGTAACCTGTGATTTAAATTGTAAGAACATGGTTCATCAGCGTCCTGGTATTTAAGGGGGTGTAGATAGATGGCTATCTACATAATTGTATCTTTGTGATGACTTATTCCTTGGTTCTATGTGTCAGAAAAGCAAGGATAAGCACCATAAAGGCAGTCAATATTCCAGGGCCTGGCAGTTCACCCAGACCTTTAAAGAAATCATTACTTTCAGTATCCGGCAAATCCTTTGGTATATCCTGGGTATCTATTATCTCACCGGAATTATCACCTATCACTGTTATCCGGATGGTGACAGTGGGTTTTTCAAGCAGATGGAAATTGTAAACCCCGGGCTCATTGATCTGCAGGCAGGTGCGCTGCCTGAAGGACATGTATGATTCATTTGTAGCTTCACCGCTGGTCTCATTCACGAAAATGTTATTGTCACATATCAATGTGAACCAGCGTCGGTTCTTGTCATTATTGAAAAAGGAGATGTTCTGGCCCTGGTGGAAGGTGGTTCCTTCAGGATACACAGAGAACCCATCTGTGGGTTCCTCTGCTACAGGTACATTTATCGTGATGACAGGGTCAATGGCCCAGACAGGCTGGATGATTGCAAGGAGTATCAATACAGTAATGGTTTTTTTCAGCACACACATCACCACTGAGTAATTTCATACATCATAATTTGTGATTATTCAGCCCTTCCCTCATTTAATAATATTTTTAGTTTCAGGCTTTCAATAATTCAGTCTATTCTTTTTTCCTTACTATCAGGATAGCGAGAATAAGCATCATTAATGTAGCAGGTGTGCAAAAACCAGGTATATCTTTCATGGCTGCCCACGGATTATTTTCCTCTACAACTTCCTGTTCATGGGGAGGGGACTGGGTTGCTTGAGACTCGTTTTCGGAATCGAAATCTACAACTGTTAACTGAAATGTGACTGTCGGTTTTTCTTCCAGATGGAAATTATAAGTTCCAAGGTCATCAAATTGTACGGATAAACTTCTTCTGAATGTCAGGATGTTTGGAGGAAACAGGTTTTCTTCACTGACCAGGGTAAATGGTCTTCTGTGCAGATCCTCATTCTTAAATGTAACAGTCTGCCCTTGTTCTACTATATTTTCAAATGGATACATCAAGACAAAACCCTCGGTTTGGTTCTCCAGGGTCCCTGGTCTGATATAGATAAGTAAATCCGAGGCTGTAACAGGCTGCATAATTACTATCAAAGCCAGGATTAAAATTATTATTTTTAACATAGTAATCCTCAACATATATGTAAATATATTTAGACATGTTATAGTATAAATATTGCTCTCTCATCATTACAACTGATAAGTGTATCCCGGTCGTTTTTAGAAAAATATATACGTAATTATTTCAATAATCATTGAAATAATAAAAAACCCGATATTTGGTGCAAATAAATGTCAGACGAGAAGAAATTAGGATTCTTTGAGAAATATCTCACAATGTGGATCATTGTCTGTATCATTTCAGGTCTTTTGTTAGGCAAGACATTTCCAGCAGTGGCAACTTCTATCGATTCAATGCAATTATACAGTGTATCCCTGCCCATTGCAGTTCTGCTGTTCTTTATGATTTTTCCCATCATGGTGCAAATCGATTTTAAACAAGTCATTAAAGCTGGTAAAACACCCAAACCTGTTTTATTAACTTTATTTGTGAACTGGGGGATAAAGCCCTTTACAATGCTTTTTTTTGCCTGGGTTTTTATGAAAGTGATATTCACTCCATTCTTACCAGATACCGTTACACCTACGTTGATGGGAGATATGGACCTCCCGTCGCAATACTTTGCCGGAATGGTATTATTGGGCATTGCTCCTTGTACGGCTATGGTGCTCGTGTGGGGTTATCTGGCAAAAGGTAACCAGGGTCATACACTGGTCATGGTTGCCATCAACAGTCTGGTCATGTTAATATTATATGCACCCATGGCACGATGGTTATTGGGGATCGGTGAAATCGTAGTGCCCTGGCAGACCATAGCCCTCTCAGTGGGATTATATGTGGGTGTGCCGTTGGTGGCAGGCTACTTTTCCAGAAAAGAGCTGCTTATGAGAAAAGGTGCCGATTGGTTTGAGAATACATTTTCCCCGGTGATGCACAATATTGCGATTTTAGCATTGCTGATAACCCTGATCACTCTGTTTAGTCTTCAGGGTGACGTGATCATTAAGGAACCTTTAGTCATATTGATGATAGCTGTACCGCTGTTGATCCAGGTGTTTTTCATCTTTATCCTTGGTTACGGCATATCCAGATTAATTGGTCTGTCATATGAAGATGCAGCGCCTACAGCACTGATAGGTGCGAGTAATCATTTTGAAGTGGCAATTGCTGTATCCATTATGCTTTTTGGTCTTAACTCGGGTGCTGCATTGGCAACAGTAGTTGGAGTCCTGATCGAAGTGCCGGTAATGTTGGCACTTGTAAAGATATGTCTTAAGTCCAAAAATTTATTTAATTGACATATATGGAGAAATCATGGTTAAATTGATAATCGATGAAGCGAAATGTAACGGCTGCGGCGATTGTGTAAAAGTGTGCAAGAGCCGGAGCCTGGAAATACTTGATGGTGTATGTGTTGCGACCAAGCCGGATGAATGTAAACTCTGTATGCTGTGTAAGGTAACCTGCCCAAGCAGGGCCATTGAGATCGAGGTATGAACTTATGGATAAAAAGGAAGGATGCAGTTGTTTTAATGCTGCCCTTGTGGATTATGCCCTTAAGAAAAAGAAAAGCAGCCTGCACGAGGTCACATGTCCGGTGTGTCACAAGACCTTTACCACAAACCGTGAAGGGGATGAAGTAGTATGTTTTGACTGCCGGAAAGGTCTCAAGCACAAGGTCGAAGTGCTGGGTATCGGGGGAAAGCAGTACAATGATACAATGAATGTGGTAGTGCAAGCAGTGTTGGGAACAGAGTTTCGGGTCATACCCGTAACAGATATTGAGAGCATAATGACCTATGGGGTGGCTGTTACTCCTGCTGTGGTGGTTAACGGTAAGGTGATGTGTGAGGGGAGAGTGCCTGAAAATAGTGAGATATGTGAGTGGATTGGTAAACAAGGCGGTAGCTGAAAAAAGCTCGCTTAACAATCTGATTGATGGTCCCATATAGGATTATTCTCAATTGTCCCACATTTGCTGCACCGACACAGGAAAATATACCCACGTTGCTGGATTCGCAGGAACATTGTATGGTTTCCATTTATCTCACCTCTATCACGCAACCATATTTCCAAAAATGATCCCTGATACAAGGGCTGCAAATATCACCAGGGCAATGTAAAGACCTGTTCTTTTTGTACCCATTATCCTGGATATTACGATCATATTGGGCAGGCTGAGAGCCGGCCCGGCCAGCAGCATGGTCAGTGCAGGCCCCTTGCCCATACCTAATTTGGTCAATGCACTGATTATAGGCACCTCAGTAAGTGTGGAGAAATACATTAATGACCCCGAGACCGAAGATATCAGGTTAGCTGAAATGCTATTTCCTCCCACCAGGGTTGCAACAAATTCACCTGGCAGCACGGCTACTATGACACCAGCCAGGAACACTCCCGCAAACAGCAGGGGTGTAATCTGTTTTACCAGGAACCAGGTCTCTTGCATCCAGCTTTTTAATTCCTCACTGGTGTACCAGAGCCATGACAGTGCAATGGTTATCAGGACGAGCAGTATAACTGCCGCTTTTTCTAACATCGTTGCCGCTATTCCTGCAAAGACCAGGATTGCCAGCAGCAATATGAAAATAATGGTGGTTCTTTTATTTCTGTCATCACCGTTTGTTTTAAAGCCTGGCATTTTATTGTGATTCTGGAAAACAACTGACATGGTCAGCCCAATAACAACAGATAACCCAATGGCAGCCACGGCCCTTGCCACTCCTATATCAAAACCCAGTATTTTTTCCGTGTACACGATGGCAAGCAGGTTGATGGCGGGAGCCGAGTAGAGGAAGGTAGTGGCTGGCCCTATGCCAGCCCCACGTTTGTAGATGCCTGCAAACAGCGGCAGTACTGTGCAACTGCAGACCGCCAGCATTACGCCGCTGATGGCAGCGACCGGGTAGGTAATATATTTTGGCGAATCAGCGCCAAAGTATTTGAGCACCGACTCTTTTGAAAAGAGGGAAGCAATGGCACCTGCCAGAAAGAAGGCCGGTACTAGGCACAGGAGCACATGAAGGGCTAAGTACTCACGAAGGGCATCAATTCCGGCAAATAATAATGTATCCAACACAGTATTTCAAATCATATTGAAATGATTATACTTAAGTATTATGGTTTCAATAAATATTGAAGCAATCAATAATTGAAAGATTTTAAAGAGGGATAAGTTTGAAGATCGAAATATTGGGAACTGGCTGTGCAAAATGCAAAAAGGTCACTGATAATGTTAAGCGGGCTGTGGATGAGTTGGGTCTTGACATCCAGGTGGATAAGGTCGAGGATATCAACCGGATACTGGACTACGGTGTGATGATGACACCTGGGGTTGTGATAGACGGCGAGGTGAAGGTCGCTGGTAAAATACCTGATGTCAAGCAGATCAAGCAGTGGATAACCGAGTAAACTAAAAGACCTTTGTATCTTAGTTCTCATGCAATCTGAGATGTTCTTGTATATTATACGTAATTAGTTCCTGCTTTTTCAATAGATTGCAACGTTTATTTTTTGGGAGGTGTCATGAATGTGGAGGTAAGCCCGGAGCCGGGACAGGCAAAGGTATATTACGATTCTGAGAATATTGATATTAGGGATCTTAAAGGGGGTCATAGTAAAGAGCGGATACAAAGTATAATTTTTATCAAGAGCCTTGGAGGTTTTTAAATGGAAGACGTGAGAATAAAGGTAGAGGGTATGACCTGCCAGCACTGCCAGATGCAGGTCCATGATGCCATTGCGGTCCTTGACGGTGTCACTATGGTGAGGGTTGACATTGAAGCGGGCGAGGCCACAGTTTCCTATGATTCCTCAAAGATAGACCTTGAACAGATAAAACAGGCGGTGCGCGACACCGGATACCAGGTGTTAGAAGAGGTAGAGGTCTGTCCGGTGCCCACACCGGATGGTATGAAGCTTATGACTGAAAGCCTGGCCAGCATGCCTGTAGGGGCTGAAGTAAAAGATGAGGCGCCACCGGCAGGTCCAAAAATCGCACCTTCTCCACCAGGCAGGATTGAGACCACCACCATCGGTGTTACAGGCATGACCTGTGCCTCATGTGTCCAGAACATCGAAAGGGGTCTGGGAAAATTGGATGGTGTCCTAAAGGTCTCAGTGAATTTGACCACTGAAAAAGGTACTGTGGAATACGACCCTGGCCGAATAACAGTACATGATATTATTAAAGCCGTTACCGATATCGGATACGGCGCAGAGGAAATTAAAGGTGTGGATGCGGACAGGGAGCGGGAAGCCCGGGAAAAGGAGATACTATCCCAGAAGCGCAACCTTATCCTCGCGTTGATACTGGCAGTACCGGTATCCGTCGGAGAGATGGGGCAGAACATCGCCCCGCTGGTAAATGCCATACCCGGTATTATGGGATTTTTAGGTAACGATTATTTCCAGTTCATATTTGCCACACTGGTAATGCTCCTGCCCGGACGGCAGTTCTTCTCAGGTGCCTACAAGGGGCTGATGCATGGTGCTACTGACATGAACCTGCTGATTGCGGCGGGCACTGGTTCGGCATACCTCATCAGTACGGCCAGTGTGTTCCTTGACCTGGGCACGGGATTCGAGCACAAGTACTTCGGTACTGCGGTGATGCTGATCGCGTTCATTGTGCTGGGGCGCTACATGGAAGCAAACTCCAGGGGCAAGACCTCTGAGGCCATTAAAAAACTGATGGGGCTGCAGGCCAGGACCGCCCGCATCGTAGTGGACAAAACAGAGCGTGAAGTGCCTATTGAGGATGTGAAGCCCGGTGATATGGTGGTCGTACGTCCAGGTGAGAAACTGCCTGTGGACGGCATTGTAGTAGAAGGACGCTCTGCCCTGGACGAGAGCATGCTGACAGGTGAGAGCATCCCGGTGGAGAAGAACATGGGCGACGAGGTCATCGGTGCTACCATCAACAAGACGGGGTCGTTCAAGTACAGAGCCACCAGGGTCGGTTCGGATACGGCACTGGCACAGATAATCAAACTGGTGGAGGATGCCCAGACCAGCAAGGCACCCATCCAGAGGATTGCCGATATTGTGGCAGGGCATTTCATAGTTACAGTTATGAGTATTGCACTTGTTGCGTTCTTTTACTGGTACTTCATTGGGTTTGAGAGGCTGGATATTGCTGCAAATTATGGGATTGCCAGTCCGTTTTTAGCAGCGTTGCTGATTGCCATTACCGTGCTGGTGATAGCATGTCCCTGTGCGGTGGGACTGGCCACGCCCATTGCAGTTATGGTGGGTACAGGCAAGGGGGCAGAGAATGGTATTCTTATTAAGGGAGGCGAAGCGCTGGAGACGGCACAGAATCTGGATACTATTGTGTTTGACAAGACCGGTACACTGACCAGGGGTGAGCCACAACTGACAGACGTGGTACCTGGTGGGGGTGTCAGTGAAGATACGGTGCTCATGCTGGCTGCCGTTGCCGAGAAGGGATCCGAGCACCCGCTGGGTGAGGCCATAGTGAAAGGCGCTGCGGCCAGGGGAATTGATATTCCAAACGGACAGGACTTCAATGCCATCGCAGGACACGGGGTCCAGGTGACCTATGAAGGGAGCAGGGTGCTGCTTGGTACCCGGAAGCTAATGACTGATAACGGGATGGACCCGGCGCAATTGAACAATAGCATGGAAGCGATGGAGAATGACGGCAAGACTGCCATGCTCATAGCTAAAGATAACTGGATCATGGGTGTCATTGCAGTGGCAGATACTCTGAAGGAACATTCGGCAGAGGCTGTGAAATATTTGCAGGAAATGGGTATCACCACTGTGATGATCACTGGCGACAACAGGCTAACGGCAGAGGCTATTGCCAGGCAGGTGGGTATCGACCGGGTGCTTGCAGAGGTGCTGCCCCAGGATAAGGCGGCTGAGGTGAAGAAACTGCAGGCTAAGGGGCAGAAGGTGGCAATGGTGGGTGACGGCATCAATGACGCACCCGCACTGATGCAGGCTGATATCGGGATTGCGCTTGGCAGCGGTACGGACGTTGCCATGGAATCTGCACAGATAGTGCTTATTAAGGACGACCTGCGGGACGTGGTGTCCAGCATTGAACTGAGCAAGCGGACAATGGGTAAGATAAAGCAGGGCCTGTTCTGGGCTTTTGCCTACAACACGGCAGGTATACCACTGGCACTGGGTGTGTTCGGGCCGTACCTGATCGCTCCGGCACTGGCGGCGCTGTTCATGGCTATGAGTTCGGTGTCTGTGACTGCTAATGCGCTGCTGCTCAAGAGGTTCAAGTTGAAGCGGCAGGAGGTGGTATGATCATGGTTGTACAGTTTGCCAAGACGTTAGGTTTTAGCAGCGTGACTGCGCTGGCAGTGGGTGCGTTGTTCTATGTGCTGTCGGCGGGTAAGAGTGCGGCTTTGGCTGCGTATACGGTGAATGATACTTACCTGGGTACGGTGTTCGTGCTTCTGCTGGCGCTGATCATCGGGCTGGCGGTGTGGCCGAGGGTGCTGGAGAAGAGGTGATAGGATAGATATTTATCGTCTACCTTTTATTTTATCGATGTATTGATTAACCTTTTTAGCTAATTTTGGTGGAAGAGTAGCTAAATCAAAAACGTCTTTGCTTCCAATTTTCTTTAAATCATTTTTCAAATCATCATAAGCGATTTCCTGTAGTGGAATAGTAATAACATGCTGGACACCAGTTCCAAATACAGTACCCCCAACGCTAATAACAAGTTCTTCTCTACTTCCAGACTTTTGTTTATTAGTAATTTGAGAAGAAACTTTGCTTAAAATCAAACTCATTAAAGGAAGTTTATCTTCAATATAATGTTCACTCTTTTCTCTTTCAAGTAGTTCACACGCTTCTCCTTTTTCTATTCCAACCATTCGATTACAAATATCAGATAAAGCAATTTCTAAATTGTTGACAGATTTTTCAAGTCCTATTGGGTCCCTTACGCGCAAAAGATTCTGACCAATCTTATTTACTTCTTTTCCAATATCTTCAAGTGGTGAATCTATTGTTTCTATGCAAAGTGCCTTTGTCTTCTCTTGAATCTCTGCAATTATCTCCTTTATCCGTTCATCAATTATTGGCAGCCCCCTCCTCACCAGCTTCGCAGCCCCAGGCGCTTTGTCTTCGGTTTCGTCAAGAAGTTCTTCAGCACGGTTACAGTACCGCCTGTACGCATTGAGGTCTGTTTTAATTTCATCCAGACCCCTCAATTTCTGTGCTTCTTGAAGTGCATTTGCCAGGTTTTCAACAGCTCCAAGGAGTTTCTCCTTACTTTCCGAACCTGCAACAACTTCTTTTGCTTCTGTAAGATTTCTCTCTATTTCTTCTTCAGCGTTTTCATGCCTGAAAATTACAGCATTATATGAGCGATAGAATGGGAGACAGAATTTAACCGGATCAAAATATTCTGATTCCCTGGATGATTTTTCAAAATACAAAATTGCTTTACCCATTTCATCTTTTAATTCATCATTACTTTCGGCTTTTGTGGCTTTATAAATTGAAATTTTACCAAGTGAATAATTGGCAGGCACCCTGACATTTCTGATCTTGTCCTTTGTCAGTGCCAGCAGTTCTTTCCATGCTTGCTCCTTATCAGTTAGGTACTGGAAGGCAGGGAAAAGCGAATAGGCTGCGTGCCATCGCACGTCGCTGTCCTTGTCCTTGGTAAGTTTCAGCAGGTCTATCGATGCCTGTTCCTTATCAGTCAGGTACTGGAAGGCAGGGCCAAGCGAACAGACTGCGCGCCTTCGAATGTCGATGTCCTCGTCCTTGGTCAGTGCCAGCAGGTCTATCGATGCCTGCTCCTTGTCAGTCATGTACTGGAAGGCCCGGCCAAGCGCATTGGCTGCGCCCCATCGCACGCTGCTATCCTTGTCCTTCGTAAGTTCCAGCAGGTCATTCGATGCCTGCTTTTTATCGGTCATGTACTGGAAGGCAGGGCCAAGCGCATAGGCTGCGCCCCATCGCACGCTTCTATCCTTGTCCTTCGTAAGTTCCAGCAGGTCGTTCGATGCCTGCTCTCTGTCCTTTTCAGAAAGGATTTGGAAAAGGGTGCCTATTTGGTCTACTGCTGCTTTGCGTTTTTCTGCATCATCATTTTTTGCCGTCCTGTGAATATTAGTATAATCTACCAACAGTAGCCACCATTATTTAGATAGAGCCATATGTATTTAATTTTTCTTATTATCCACCTGCCGCCCGGTGTGGATGTTGCAGTAGAGCTAGGCGGACGGTAGTGTGACCAGAGGTGCTGCCGGTGGTGGCCATGGCTGTTAAAATATAATATTTATGAAATATATGTGGCTGCAGAGGACACTGAAGTTCGCAGAGCGTTTTTGCTTTTCTCTGCGTTCCTACGCGCACTCTGCGGTTGATATTGAAATGATTCAAGCCACCGGCAGCTCTTCAATCTTCTGCTGCCCGCCATCCATTACTCAACCTGCAACGCCTCCCTGCACCTTTCCTGGGTACGGTGTTCGTGTTCGTGCTGGCGCTGATCATCGTGCTGGCGGTATGGCCGAGGGTGCTGGAGAAAAAGGAATAAACGATTTCAGTGAGTGAGGTAACGGGGAGATTAAATACATAATTATATAAAATATCTGAAGAATGTAAATATTGAATATTGAGTGCCCGAGGTGATGGAGATGATATCAGCAGAAGATAAAGATAACATAATAAAATGTGCTGAAAAATATAATGTATCTTCCATTATACTGTTTGGCTCATCAGTTGTAAAAGATAAGGAGTCCAATGATATCGATATCGGGGTAAAGGGAATAGAACCCCGGCTGTTCTTCCCGTTTTATACTGAGTTATTTAGAGTTCTATCCAAACCGGTTGACTTGATTGACCTTTCCAAGAAGTCCTTGTTCAATAAGCTTGTTGAAGAAACCGGGGAGAAGCTCTATGGATGAACTTCAAAAACAGGTACTTGCCGTCCGCCGAGGGTAATTTCAGTTGTACGATTATACCGTACAACTCAAGTCCTTTCTCTCCAAGTTTAATTTTTAAATCTGACCAAGGTCATCAAACAATTCATCCTTATTTCTAACAATATATTCTTTGATTTTATTAATTAATTTTTTTGGAATGACATTAAGCAAACTTTCTTTGCTAATTCTTTCTAAATCCTTTCTGATATCAGAATAAGCAATTTCTTTTACAGGTATTGTAATCACACGTTTTATACCAGTACCAAGAATTTCTGGTCCAACTGTTATAGTTATTGTTTCTTGAATGGCCGGGTCAAAGAAAACCGTTATTTCATCTAATTTATCCCATATATTTTGCAGAATGTTGGTCATTTTGATATAAGGGGTTACAAAAACTATGATTTCATTAACTAAAGCCAGCTTATCTTCGAGATATTCTTCAGTTTCTATATTTTCAACTTTAGTAAAAATAAAATCTCCATCTTTTTCAGGTAAGTTTTCAGCTAAGAATTTTAAATTTGGACGAAGTCTGGATATACATTTGGATAATTCATCTGGATTTCTTATTTTGATTAACTCATTAACGATTTTACAAGTTGGAGCAGTATATTTTTCTGCTTCACTCCCCTCAGCAGCTTCACAGAGAATCTTTGTGTCTTTACCTATTTCTTCAAGTAATTCTTCAATTGTTTTTTTAACTATTGGCAATCCCTTTCTGAATAATTTAGTGGCATTCGGTGCTTTTTCTTCTGTGATTTTCAATAGTTCTTCAGCACGGTTGCAGTATTGCATGTATGTATAGAGGTCAGATTGAATTTTATCCAACTCCCGTGATTTCTGTGCCTCTTGAAGCGCATTTTCCAGATTTTCGACTACCTCTATTAATTTTTCACTAGTTCCAGAACCTTCAACAGCCTGTTTCGCTTCTTCAAGATTTCTCTCAATTTCTTCTTTAGCTTCTTCCTTCCTGAAAATTACAGCAATGTATGAGCGATAGAATGGGAGACAGAATTTAGCCGGATTGAAATAAAATTTGGATTCCTGTGATGATTTTTCAAAATACCAGATTGCTTTAGCCATTTCATCTTTTAATCCGTCTTCACTTTCGGCTTCTGTGGCCTTGTAAATTGAAATTTTACCAAGTGAATAATTGGCAGATACGCTGACAACGCTGACCCCATCCTTTGTCAGTTCCAGCAGTTCTTTTGTTGCCTGCTTCTTATCGGAAATGTACTGAAATGCCGTACCAAGGGCATAAGCTGCGCCCATTTGTACCCAACTGTCCTCGTCCTTTATCAGTTTCAGCAGTTCATTCCATGCCTGCTCTTTATCAGTAATGTACTGAAAGGCAGGTTCAAAGGCACCCGCTGCATACCTTCGCACCTCGTCGTCTTCGTCATTTATCAGCTCTAGCAGTTCATTTACTGCATGTTTTTTATCTGTAACGTACTGAAAGGCCATACCAAGGGCACCGGCTACACCCATTCGCACGACGCTGTCCTCGTCTTTTGCTAGTTTTAGCAATTCTTTTGTTGCCTTTGCTTTATCTGTAACGTATTGGAAAGCCGTACCAAGGGCAAAGGCTGCATCCATTCTCACGAAACTGTCCTTGTCCTTCGTAAGTGCCAGCAGATCGTTCGATGCCTGCTCCTTATCCTTATCAGGAAAGTTTTGGAAATTGTTTGTTATTTGGTCTACTGCCTCATTGCGTTCTTCTGCATCATCACTTAAGACCAACCGATGAATTTTAGCATAATCTACCAACAGCAGCCACCAATATTCAGATAGAGCCATCTGTATTAAATTTTTCTTATTATCCGCCCCGCTCCTTCCTATATCACAAACAGCGTGCCTGTGCCGTTATGCCTACCACTCGGTATGGATGCTGTGGAGGGATCAGGCAAGCAGGCGACGGTATGGCCGGGGGTGCTGGAGAAAAAAAGTGGGTGAAGAAAGGGAAGTAAATGACAATATCATTTGCAGTTGTACGTTTTATTCGTACAACTAAAAACGTCCCTCTTGCTTCAACTTATTTTTTTTTAGTAGACTATTAGTGACCCTTGTCTTGCCATCAGCCGAGGGTAATTTCAGTTGTACCCAAATTGGGGACAACTGAAGTTGTTTGAATTCACGGTCCTTGATTTTTCCCCAATATTGTCTTGGTGTTGGACTATCCGTCAATGCCTGTACGATATCAACCACTGAAAAATACCACTGGTCATCGTGCCATTTTCGTCTTATTCTGGCTCCTTCGAAAACTATGAGTGCATCTTTGGAATCCATGTTCTTTCACCTTGATGATGTATACTTTTATGTAAGAGGTATGAGCTGGATAAAAAGGTTAGGAGTGAGCGGGGTGAAAGTAAGATTTTGCAACAATAAATAACAATCCACTCTGATTGTCGGTTTCTGGTTGGGGTGCCAATCTACTACGTGTCACTGCCACCGGAAGTCTGGACGGAAAGGGGGATGGCAATTTGCCCCACCCTTTGGCAAACTCGGGATTGCGGCGGCACATATCCTTAAGATAGCCCTGCGGGTCAACTGAATCGGTCAGGGCGGCGACGACATCAGCGATGACAAACCACCATTCATCATTGTGAATCGTGCGGCGAAGTTCGCGTTTCTGGAACAGCGCAATGCGGTTTTCAGGATTGGTGTCGGATTCATTCATAACAATACCTCTGCGATCATGGCTTACGCCTCCTGTTGGTGTTCACACAATGAGCTTTATGTCCCGTTCTCTGAGCCATTTTCAACAGTACGATTTTGTCGTACGCTTTAATTTTGAGTTGTTCGATTTTTTCGGACACTTCAACGATCATTTCACTTCCCGTCACCGCCGTTTGCAAATGCGCAAGTGGTTTTTGCTATTGCAAGATGTGATGGCATGGCCTCTTTGAATTCGAGGTTTTTGCTTTCGGGTGAGGATAGGAGGTCTTGGATTGGCATTGGTCAGGTTTACTCCTTTTTTGAGGATATGTTATTTTCCCTCATTGAACCCCTCGACAATCTGTATCTCTTCGGGGGTCAGGTCGTAGAGTTTGTATACCAATCATTTAATCTAGCTTTCCAGTTATAATTATGATTGATTAATCCTTGATTTGTTTATTTAATTTCTTTTCAGTTATGTGAAGATAATTCTCATTTGAAACAATGGATTTTCCTGTTTTTTGCTCTATTTCTTTCCGTGTATTCTTTGCGATAGTACCACCTTCAAGAGCAGAATCTTTGCATTCATTAAATCCCTGCGAATCTTTTGATATTGTGATATCTGTGGTTGCTTTTTCGCCAACCATTGCAAGGATTAACTCCCAGTCAGTCATATGGTCTCTAAGGTTCTGGTTGTTTCTTTTTAAGCTTTTGAATTTTTTATATTCACCGACTGTTTTGCTAAATGTTGCTTTTGATATCTCATTCGTGAGTATCGCAAAGTCTTTTTGCTCTTGAATGCCCCTAAATTTCCATTCATCTGTCAAATCCTGCCTGATTGCTATGCCCCTTAGCCTCTTTTCAATCCAATCCGCAGGGTATCCTTTAAGCTCGTAATAGTCCTTGACCCTGTCCTGTGCAAGTTCAGGGTTTTCTATTTCCTGTATCCTTTCATATCCCACTTTTGCAAGCCATCTCTTGAAGGGTTCAGCTTTTTTAGAGGGGATGGACTGGATGAGTCTAAATGCGTTTTCTGTATTAACGCAGTCTGTATTGTAATATTTGCCATCAGAAGAGGGTAATTTCAGTTGTAAACAAATTGTTAACAACTGAGTGTCTCTCTTTTTCAAAACCCCCCAGTACTGTCTCGGACTGCCACTTTCTGTGAGTATATGGATTATATCAACCACTGAGAAAAACCACTGGTCGTCGTGCCACGTTCTCCTTATTTTTGCGCCCTCAAAAACGACAAGCGCGTCTTTTGAATCCATGTTCTTTCACCTTGATGATGTATTCTTTTATGTAAGAAGTATGAACTGGATAAAAAGGCTTGGAGTGAGCGGGGTGAAAGTGAGATTTTGCAATAATTATTTGATGCTGCGTTTTTCTGAATTTATGGTTTTTGTTTATTATGATTTCCCAATGCCCTACTTTTACAGGACCTAGCCGCTTAAGGTATCCTTTCTACCTCCCTTCCACTAATTTTCTCCACATATTTTCCTGCAACATAAAATATTGCTTTGAAAAAGCCATTGTAATCCTTGAACTCGGGCTGTGGTATACCTTTTTCTTTGATATATTATAGATGTATTTCATCCGCCTTTAAGCCAGCTCAGGGTCTTCTATCTCCTGCACCCGTTCATAACCGACTTTAGCGAGCCATCTCTTGAACGGTTCGGCTTTTGGGGATGAGATGGACTAGATTATCTGAATACTCCCTCTGTATTTTCACAATTCATTTTCTGTTTTCCACCCGCTGTATCTACAACAAGGGTATGTACAATTTGTACCCACCCTTTGCGGCAAGTTCCCCAAACACCACCACAACATTTATCCTTCACCTCATCTTACCCTCCTCAAAAAGTCGTGATCCCAATGCTTTCCCACAAACCCACCATTCTGCTGTTCAACCCAATGCCAGTAAAACACCAGGTAGCCATACTCAACAAAAAGACTACATCCCTCCAGGTCCCGCTCATCAACGTCCCACTCTCCCTCCTTGCACTCGCCCGCATGGTCAGGCACGACTTCGACATCCGCATCATCAACGCCGTGACCGATCCAGATTATACCGGGCAGATACTGAAAGCCTGCCAGGGCGCCCTGTGCCTTGCTGTGAGCAGCATGACCTGTTACCAGATCAGGGACGGCCTCAATGTATGCGCCGCCGTCAGGGAGCATTATCCGGACCTGCCTATCATCTGGGGTGGGTACCACCCATCCACCCAGCCCGACCAGACACTGCAAAACCACTTCATAGATATCGTGGTCAGG
>Ga0255372_10068_pt1 | contig 20504 bp, 20 predicted proteins | sample ANMaggSeSYBR01E8_FD_182092 | JGI IMG/M metagenome (GOLD analysis project Ga0255372, IMG submission 182092) | Sediment cell enrichment communities from methane seep in Santa Monica Basin, California, United Staets - ANME aggregate JGI... | ecosystem: Environmental > Aquatic > Marine > Cold seeps >...
TAAAACAACTTGTTTTTGATCTAACAGTTACATCAGACGGTGCAGTTCCTATACACTATAAGGGTTATGACGGAAACAGGACCGATGATACAACACATGTTGAAACCTGGGATACACTCAGAAAACTAAAAGGAAGTCCTGACTTTATTTATGTAGCAGATAGTAAGTTGTGTGTATCTGAAACAATGAGATACATTGAGGGGGAGGATGGCTTTTTTATTACGGTTATGCCACGTACAAGGAGTGAAGATAAATGGTTCAGAGAACATATTATCGATAACAAAGTGTCATGGGATGAAGTTTGTAGAGTTCAAGATCCAAGAAAGAAGAATGACACACCTGAAACATGGCGAATGGTGGAATCACCTATACCGTCAAAAGAGGGATTCAGGATTGCATGGGTGTGGAGTTCTATAAAGACCAGGCATGATCAGAAAAGTCGGCAAAACACAATAAACAAGGCGATATCAGGTTTGAAGGGATTACAGAAGCGACTTCAAAGCAATCGATGCCGACTGAAAACAAAAGAAACAGTATCAAGTGAGGCGGAAAAAATTGTAGAAAATGTGGGTGCAAATCGTTGGGTCGACCCGGATATAGTTGAAACGATCGAGACAACCCATAAGCAGGAAAAAAGGGGCCGTCCGGGACCCAATACTAAATATATGGCTGTTAAGCGTACCCATTTCCAGGTTAACTGGGAAATCAATAATTCAAACGTGAAAGCCGACGCTTGCAGCGATGGTATGTTTCCGTTGATTACGAATTGTGACGATATTTCGCTCAAGGAGATCTTGGAGAAATACAAGTATCAACCAAAGCTTGAGAAGCGTCATGAGCAGTTTAAGACAGTATATGGTATAGCGCCTGTTCTCTTGAAAAACATCACTCGTGTTGAAGCTTTGCTATTTGTCTTTTTCATTGCCCTTTTAGTTCAGTCACTGATTGAACGCGAAATTAGATTAAACATGAAAAAGGCTGGATTAGAAGGAATTCCAATATATCCTGAAAAGCGTCAATGCATCTCACCTACTACGGATAAGGTGTTGAATTTATTCAACAATATGCAGCGTCATCATCTTACTGATAATGGAGTACTGGTTAAATCGTTCAACCCAAAACTGAATGATGTCCAAGCGCTTGTTTTCGATTTATTAAAGATGCCACAGAGTGTTTATACTGAATATTCTTGATCCGATGTCAACAGGAATAAATACGATTAAAAGCCCAATGAGATGTGCGGAAAGTAAGATTCAAGATATTGATATCAGAGATTTAAACACTTCTAAAAAGAAAACAATTCATGGATGGATGAATCCTCCTTATGTACATCCACAAAAAAATGAGATTAGTAGAGCGAAAACAATTGACTTGAAACAAAAGTTAACAAAAGACAAAGTTATTATTAAGCTTGTGGAATTGAGCACCCCAGATGCAAAAGAGTACCAAGAAAATAATTGGAAATTTAAAATAGAGCATCAGAATAAAACAAAAAAAGAAATCAAGAAGATACTGGGTGAATTAAAAAATGAAGAAGTGGATTTTCTCATCTTTCCAGAAGTCAGTTTGCCTGATAATGTGGAGATAGATAAACTGTTATCCAATTTTTCAAAAGAAAAAAATCTTTATATAATAGGTGGTTTTGAATATAACAATGAAACGCAAAATGTATGCAAGATATTCACCCCACATAGACCAGATGAAAGTGATTTTTTAAAATATACAGATATTTTAGATGGAAATGGATCTGATGTTCACTATTACAAGTATACAAAACTATTTAGATCTAAATATGATCACCCCTCGATGAAATGCGGTAACAAACTACTTATTTTTAAAAACTCGCTATTTGGCGACTTTGCCCCCATTATATGTTTCGACTATTCCCATATATCTATTTTAGAAAAATTATCAAATGAAATTGATTTGCTTTTTGTGGTTTCTTATAATCCTGATGTCGAAACATACCACAATTATGGACAAGCAGATTGCCATAGACTCTATTGTCATATTGCTCAATGTAATATACCTATATTTGGGGGAAGTGCTGTTTATGCCCCCATCTCAAATATAAAAAAAGTCCGCACAAATTCTATTTTAGGACAATTAATTGGCTATTCAGAAAAAAGAAGAATTCTAACTGTTGAAGCTGAAGTTAAATCGCTAAAAGTTAAATCGCTAAAAGATGAAGACACGAAAGGTCAAAATATTGAATTTTTTAGTCCACCAGCTGGCTATTGATTTAATATAGGGATTTCTGAAATGTCACTTTTTTGGCAATATTAGATTATGTGTTTTCTGCCTTGAAAACCAAGATTTTACCATCGATATCTTCTATTTGTTTATCTTTCAGCCATTCACTTACATTAGAAAAGTAATGATTCCAAATACAATAAAATATAAATATCGGGCAATCTTTATATACTTGAGCATTATTCAGAAATCCCTATAACTGGCTATTTTAAGACATAATAGTCATGTTTAAGTCTATTTTCTCTATTGTAACTCATAAATTGGTAACCGCCATTCAGTTAACAAGGATACGAGACAACCACCATGACCCCGGAAGAATCCTATGACATAATAGTAATCGGTGCCGGACCCGCAGGCTCCACTGCTGCCATGTATGCGGCCAGCTCCGGTGCCAGTGTACTGCTGATAGACAAAAAGAAAGACCTCGGCTCCCCCATCCAGTGCGGCGGGTTCCTGCCTGATTATGAGGAACTCGGGGAACTTTTGCCTGGTGCCGAACTTCCTTGCACCTTAAAGAATATCCCATCAAGCTGTGTCCATACCACTACCAGTATCCACAGGTTCCTGTCCCCGAACCTGGAGCCAAAAGAGTTTGGAGTAGAGGCGTATGTGCTGGATCGGTCAAGGTTCGATAAGTACCTGGCCAGGGAAGCTGCAAAGGCAGGAGCGGAACTGATGGTGAGCACCCGTGCCAACTCTATTGAAACGGATAATGTATCCATCAGGGGAGTAATGGGTGAGTTTAACATCCGGGCTAAGGTCATAATCGGTGCGGATGGCCCCATTTCAATGGTTGCGAAGACTGCCGGTCTTATCGAGCGCAGCGATGATATGGGCCGGGCAGTGTCACTGGAGTACGAACTTACCGGGGTGGATATTGACAGGGATGCGGTGGAAATGTACTTCGGACGTGACTATGCACCCGGTGGGTACGCCTGGATCATCAGCGAAGGCGGCGATGCTGCCAATATAGGTGTGGGTGTCAGACAGCCGTTATGCGAGCCAGGTGTTTCCACACAGGATTACCTGCACCGGTTCATGTACGAGCACCCGAGAGCTGCGCCCATGCTGGAAGGCAGCAGTATAACGGCAGTGATCAGCGGCATCGTACCGGTTGGAGGTGCACCACCCAAAACGGTTGAAGGTAACATCATCATCTGCGGAGATGCAGCCGGACACCTGATAGCCACCAATGGCGGCGGCATACCCACTGCCATGGTTGGCGGGAAGATCGCAGGAGAGACAGCAGCGGATGCAGTGGCAGGTAAATGCCAGCTGGCTGAGTACGAGAACAGGTGGCGGGAACAGATGGGGCTGGAAATAAAAACTTCAGTATATGTGAAGAAACTGATGGACGGGCTTATGAGGTCAGATCCAATGATGAGCACAGCCATGAAGCTGCTGACCCCTGACCAGATGAAGGCTTTGCAGCGGGGAAGACTGCCCGAACCTGTAAAAAAGATGCTTAAGACCCTTAATACAGGTATAAGGTGATTAACCTTATGTTGATTGCTTGCATTATTAGGCATAATAGTGTACTAACCAGAGAGTGAATGTAAAATGAACAAGGAAGACCCGGGAACGATCTGTTATCCTGCACATGGGAATCTGTACCTGAACATCACGAACAGGTGCACATGCAACTGCATTTTCTGCCTTAAGAACTATGCAGACGGGGTCTATGGCTATAATTTAATACTCTCAAGGGAGCCCGAAGTGGCTGAGGTTATCGAGGAACTTGGCAAACATGACCTTTCCGGGTATAATGAAGTAGTGTTCACAGGACTGGGAGAGCCCCTGTCCAGGCTGGATGATGTGCTTGAGATCATACGATGGTTAAAGGCCAGGGATGTCAGTGTGAGGATTGACACTATCGGGCATGCCAAACTCCAGTACCCTGACCGTGATGTTGCCCGTGAACTGAAAAAGGCGGGAGTTGATGAGGTTTCTGTCAGTCTTAATACTGATGATAAAGCGACCTATGACCAGCTGGTAAAACCCCGCATGTACAGGGATGCTTATGAGTCGATGAAGGATTTTTCCAGGGATCTGGTGAAAGAAGGTATAAACTTAAGGTTTACTGTTCTTGACCTGCCGCCCGTGGATATTGAGAAATGCCGCCAGATAGCAGAGGAGATCGGTGCATCGTTCAAGGTAAGGGGATATGGCGGACCAGTTATTGGTCAATGATTTGTTTGCCATATTGTATAATCGACGTGTTGTTTTTTCACAATCGTGACGTTTTTATCCTATAATGGGAAAGTTTTATATTTATAATTGGTCAAGCCTCTTATATGCAGGATATTCATGAACTGACAATTATATGTGGAATCGACAAGTCGGGGGCAAAAGAAGATGTTGAAAAGATACGCATATGCCCGGGCGAGATAATCGGTATTGTCGGTCCCACCGGCTCAGGTAAAAGTACACTGATCTGTGATATCGAGCAGCTTTCACAGGGAGATACCCCGACCCGGCGCAAAATCCTGATAAACGGGGAGGCGCCAGGCAGGGATATCCGCACCGACCCCAGGAAAAAACGTATCGCCCAGCTTTCACAGAACATGCATTTCCTTGCTGATATGACAGTGGAAGAGTTCCTAAGGATGCATGCCAAGAGCAGGAACCGTAACTTTGACACGGTTGAGCGGGTAATTGACATTGCCAATACACTTACCGGGGAGTCTATCCAGCCAGGGCACCAGCTTACAATATTAAGCGGAGGGCAGTCCAGGGCACTGATGGCTGCCGACATTGCGGTAATAAGCGACTCGCCCATAGTGCTCATTGATGAGATAGAAAATGCAGGGATCAAGAAACAGGAAGCCCTGAAACTCCTGGCTGCCGAAGGGAAAATCGTGCTTGTGGTAACCCATGATCCTGTTCTGGCACTTATGACCAAACGCCGCATTGTGATGCGAAACGGCGGGATACGGCAGGTCATAACCACAACCCCAGGCGAGATGAATGTCTGCAATGAACTTGTCAGGCTTGACAATTACATGATGTCGCTGCGCGATACTATTCGGCAGGGCGGGCTGGTCGAGCAAGCTGTGGTAGTATGAAACTGGTGGTGGTGGCGGGCACGCCCGGTTCGGGTAAGACATCGGTACTGATGCATACCATCAGGTCGCTTAAACAGGTAGGCATGTCGCCTGCTGTGGTGAAGATCGACTGCCTGTGGACGGATGATGATAAAAGGTTTGAAAGGCTGGACATACCTGTGCGCATTGGATTGTCCAGGGACATGTGCCCTGACCATTTTGCCATATACAATACGGATGAGATGCTGAAATGGGCCAGGGAGCAGGATGCCGGGGTACTTATCAATGAAACTGCCGGCCTTTGCCTGCGGTGTGCGCCCTATCCTGACGGATGCCTTGCAGTGTGTGTGATCGATGTGACCACCGGCCCTAATACTCCATTGAAGGTTGGGCCACTGCTGACTACGGCAGATGTGGTAGTGGCGACCAAAGGGGATATCGTGTCCCAGGCCGAACGGGAAGTGTTCAGGGAACGTGTCAATGAGGCGAACCCTGGTTGCCGGATAATAGAGGCTAACGGACTGAGCGGGCAGGGCGCATCAGAACTGGCAGAGGTGATAAGTGAGACGCCTGATGTGGGGAAAGAGCTTACCCTGCGGCATAATGCGCCCCTGGCCATATGCACGTTGTGCACTGGTGAGATGCGGGTGGCAAAGGAACATCATATGGGGGTGCTGCGGCATATTGATGGTTTTACCGAGTACAGGGGGGAATGATGCAGGATGACGCAGGAGATTACAGGCTTGCTGCCTGGATATAATTGCGGGGAATGTGGTTACCGGCAGTGCAGGGATTTTGCGGCGGCACTGCTTGAGGGAGAGGCGGAACTTAGCGGCTGCCCCTACCTGGCTTCTGAGAAGTTAGCTTTAAATATTCCTGTGATACAGCAACTTCTTGGCGGTCCTGGGACTGGTATTAAGGATTCCAGGCCTATTATTGGTGTTATTGACGGACTTAAGGCTGATTTTGTTTTATCACCCCTGCTTGGTGAGCCGTCGTGCCGGGAAGACCTGCATCCTTTTGACCCTGAGGTGGGGCCGGATGTGGGCGGGTATGTGCGGTACAGGCCGCTGGGTTGTCCTGTTACGCATTTTGCCAGGGTGCTGGATATGAAGCGGGGTATCATGACCGTTCATCTGGTTGGGCCTATCCACAGGCTTGGCGGGGATGATGTGGCTTTTGAGGATATTGGCCTATGTCTGGTGGTGGGATTTGATGGTATTGTCAGTAAGGGCAGGGTGCCTGATGTGGGCCAGACTGTGAAGTTTTTGCCTGAACACTGCATGATGCAGAAGGTGCATTCGGGTGTGGTTGTGCATTCCGAGAGCAGCAGGTTGAGGATAGAGGGGATTGACCTGAAGGTATGGTAGGCGGGTCCGACACTTCTATCCAGAAGTTTAAAGTCATTCTGTGACAGTATAGTGAATCCTACCTCCTTGTTGCCGGGGTGGCAGAGCGGACTAATCCAACGGAGCCGTTTGACTCTTTGGAGTCTATATGCGGCAGTCGAAAATCGCTGTTGCAATTTTCTTATCTTCGGCCTTCTCACTTCGTTCGAACGCCTCAGACTCGATACCTATATTGTCTAATCTCATCTTTTAGTAAGAAGTTTAAAGTCATTCTGTGACAGTATAGTGAATCCTACCTCCTTGTTGCCGGGGTGGCAGAGCGGACTAATCCAACGGAGCCGTTTGACTCTTTGGAGTCTATATGCGGCAGTCGAAAATCGCTGTTGCAATTTTCTTATCTTCGGCCTTCTCACTTCGTTCGAACGCCTCAGACTCGATACCTATATTGTCTAATCTCATCTTTTAGTAAGAAGTTTAAAGTCATTCTGTGACAGTATAGTGAATCCTACCTCCTTGTTGCCGGGGTGGCAGAGCGGACTAATCCAACGGAGCCGTTTGACTCTTTGGAGTCTATATGCGGCAGGCTCGAGACCTGTTGTATCGTAAGGTACACTTGGGTTCGAATCCCAACCCCGGCGCTTCTCCTGCTTGTTAATCCTCTAGGAGTTCTCATCAGATGTTTTACAGCATTATGGCTGGTCAGCCCGGACTTGTGAGAATGAAAGCATCTCTTGCCTCGTCATCCATTTGTTTAGCGGCAATGCCGCCGCCGGGAGCACCCACCAACACCCGAGGCCCCAGTACGCATACTAATTCCCGACCCACGCTCAGTGCATGTGCAGAAAGGAAGTAGGCTGGAATTATTTTAAGTTCATTATAAACCGCAGATGAATGCGGATAACGGCTAGTATGTACTTTAATTTTAATTATACGGTGGAGACTAAAGTATAATCAAATTTTAGCAGTGATATCCGCTTTCATCTGCGGTTAACAGAACTGATTAATAAGTGTAACCAGAATAAATTAAAAAGTCTCTGCTATTTTCACGTACAAAATCCAACAACATTTGAAGAGAGAAGAAGAATGTTTCAATCCCCTAAAATGGGTCTTTGCTTTTCTTACCTTAAACTGTGGTGACCCGCTGTCTATACCGTTACATCTCGCCTCTGGCCGATTAAAAACATTTACTGCATCAAGCGATAACACTTAAATGTATAAGACTTATAAACTATATCGTATGTCAACTGCCGGCCTGCCAAATATAATTGAAACCGAAATAAAAGCCCTTGTGAAGGGCGGATATTTCAACAGCAAAGATAGTTTCATAGAGGAAGCTATTAAATATATGCTGTCCAGCAGGGGCGATTTGAAGATAAACGCTGCTGTTGAAATGTACCGCTCAAAAGATGTCAGTCTTGGCAGGGCGGCTGAACTGGCAGGTCTATCTATTTTTGAGTTCAGTGAGATTCTAAAGGCAAGGAGAATTAAAACAATAGTGGATGCTCCATCTAAGGAAGAGATGAACAGACAGATAAAGCAGATGGAAGAAAGCCGATGATGAACATCGTTTTTGATACTGATATATTATCCATCTTTGCCAAGGCTGATGCTATTCAATACTTTGAAAGATTATTTTCAAAAGACCACTTATTAATTACTCCTTCTGTTTACAGGGAATTGAAAGTACCAAAGGAATATGGATATGATTTTCCTGACCAAGTATTCAATTCCGGACGGTTTGAACTTGTGCAATTGACAGGTGGGGAGGTTGAGGAGTTTAAATCGAAACTGCTCAAGGCCAAGACTGTTCACAGTGGAGAACTTGAAGCTGTAATTATTGCCCGGAGGGGGTATATGTTTTCGTCTAATGATACCAAGGCTCTGGAGTTTGCTGTTTCAGAGGAGATTGAAGTGTTGTATCTACATTCGATATTGAGGGCGTTGTGGAAGTTTGGTGTGCTTACACCTGATGAGGTGAAGGAACTTATTGGAAGTATGGAACTGAGGGATAATATGGAGATTAAGGAAAAGGATTTGATATTTGATTAGTGGCATGTATATTTTTTTAAAGAAAAGACATGGTGTTGCCAATATGCAAAATATAAAATTTAAGTTATAGTTGTCAGTGAACTTATATGGAATACCCTTCAAGAATTCGTACGAGTTGGGTGTTAATTTTTGAATGAGCCCTGCTGTCGGAATTGATTACTGTTTTAAACCACATAGTGTACAGGCGTGCCAAGCAAAGTTCATACTGCTCAACTGGTGGCTCCCAAGGGTATCGCCAAATTCAAAAATTCGAAAAAAACACAAACATGTCAAAACATATCAAATATTTATATACGCCACACAAATTGTGGTCACATTCCTATTTCCATTCATCACTTGCAAAAGGTTCAGCAGGAAATCGCATTTTAATCCCCTAAAACGGGTCTATACTTTATAGGGCAAGAACATGGTTTAACCTATTTAGTTCAAATTATTTTTCAATTGTGCCGTCATACTTCCCAATATCCATCATCAAAACGAGCCGCCCCATCACATCCTCCACACCTTCACCTGTCAGGGTTGACATGACCGCATCGAATTCACTCCCTAATATTTTATATGGATTGTTAAATTTATTGTCTGCCACCAGCAGGTCAACTTTATCAGCCGCTACTAGCAGGTCAACCTTATTGGCTGCCACAAGCAAGGGCATATCAATATGCTCCCGCACTTCATCCAGAAGCCTCATCTGCTCATCCGGTTCATACCCACACGTACCAGATGGGTCAATAATAAACAACAGCACATCGCCAAGGTGCCTCAATGCCGAAATAGCCTGCAGTTCAATTTCATTACGCTGTCCCAGTGGCCTGTCCAGCAGACCCGGTGTGTCCACTATCTGGCACCTGGTACTTCCTACTTTGAAATGCCCCACAGCCAGCCCCTTGGTGGTGAAAGGATAGGTGGCAACCTCTGGAGTTGCACTTGACACCAGGGCAACGAAACTGGATTTCCCCACATTGGGATAACCAGCGATAACAACTGTAGGTTCAATACCCACATCAGGTAGTTTTCTCAGTTTATTCCTTGCATCATTCAGTAACCTGAGATTCTTATCCACATCCCTTGTGATAGAAGATATCCTGCCGTAAGCAGCCTTACGAACAGCCACAGGGTCATCGCTGTGCCGCATCTTACCCACGTGCAGCCGTGAAATTTCATGTATCTTCTCACCAGCCCACTGCACTGATGCAATATTGGTCCTCAATGCATCCACACCCACCAGTATGTCTGCTAATTCCCTGTAGAATTCAGGGATATTTTCAAAACTTGGGAACTGCCGCACCACATTTGCAAGGTTATCTGATAGTATGTTTGCTGCGGTCAACAACATGGATTCTTCAGCCCGGCGGCGGGAAAATTCACTTCTAACCGTCTTCCCTTTCCGGGCACGACTGGCTTTGCGAAAGGCCTTGTCCAGAAGTTCTTCCGAAGTTGGGATGGTATGTATCTTCTCAAATATCATTTGCCTCACCAACAGCGGCTGTGCTCATAAAGATTGCTCTGCCGTTTAAGAGGCTTTTTATTATTTAGCATGAAAGTACCCTTGGTACTTTCATCTTTTGAGCATGTCATTCGAAGAATTTCATGTACGTTTAGCATGAAAGTACCCTTGGGTTCTTTCATCTTTTGTGCATGTTATTCGAAGAATTTCATGTACGTTTTCTGGACGATCCAGAATACCGCAGTGTACGTAGAGGGACGCAGAGAAAAATAACACCCTCTGCGATTCTCCGCGTCCTCTGCGTTTTATCATTTTTGCTATGACACATTGATCCAGAATAAATTAAAAAATCTGCCGTTCAATTCCGTCCTTCAATATACTTTGCCCTAAAAATTTCGTTCCTCATAAGGCAGTCAGTAGAGCGGTAAATCCCGGTCTTCTGGATACGCCGCCAGATGCCTTTTAGCGGCTCATCATGGACATTCCCGTATGGTATCGGGATACAGGCACAGGGCAGGACATCACCCTGTGGTGTCACATGCAGCCAGCGCCGGCCTGCAAAACAGCCGGTAGTACTCATGACATGGGGTATACAGAACACCTTCACTGCCCCGCCACTTCTTCGTTCAACGAACTCATCCAGTAGTTTATGGTGCTCAGGAGATAGAATATCCTTTTTGTGGTCTATCCACCTTCCAGTAGGTACTATCTCATAGAAAGATAGCTCATGCACCCCCATAGATTCGGCCAGATCGTAGAACTCATCCAGGTCATGGATGTTATGGGGTGCCACCACCACATAAATGTCTACCAGCATTCCTGCATCCAGGCTGTAACTTATGGCATTCATAGCTTCAGTAAATACACCCTCTCTGCCTCGAATCCTGTCATGTTCGGCCTCCTTTGGGCTGTCAAGACTGACATTTACACTAAACATGCCGGCTTCTGCCAGCGCCAGGGCTTTTTCTTTTGTGAGACCTGAACCGGATGTGAATACAGTTGCAATGGCCCCATCCGGGACATAGGAGACAAGTTCCTCAAGTCCTTCATATATCATTGGCTCACCGCCGTCAAAAATTATCTGGGTGGCCCCCATATCCACAGACTGGTCAATAATATCCTTGATAGCAGGAACAGATAGACTTGTCTTGTTCTTGGTATCTGGCAGGGCACAGTGGATGCACCTGTTCGGACACTCTTCTGTGATGGAAATAGTCACTTGTTCAGGGTTGGTGGACGCAGGCATGCCAAGTTTCCACAAGGTACGAGCCATCATATTCTTTATTTGATTGTGCACCAGCCTGTCAAATGCCTGGGAAGGGATGGGAGGTATCCAGGTAGAAAAAAACAGTGTATCATTAGTGACCCTTACAGGAACTTCCCCTTCAAAGATGCTTACCAGAGGGCCGGTAAAGCGATCTACCAGAAAGCGCATAGGACCCGAAGTTTTCACTCTTACAGAACCGTGTTCAATATAAGCGAATACTTTAAAAAGGAAGTTTTTATATATCGGGAATTTCAGTCCATCCATAATCGTATCACAGTAATGTGATTACCATACTTTAAGTATTATGTACTGATATTTATTATCGGAATATTGTTGGATTACCATTAGAATATCATTAAAATATTATCAGATCATCATCAGAATATCATTACTAATATTGTAGAACATGGATCTCAAAATTGAAAATGGAATACACATTATCCTGGGAAGCTTTGTGGGAATCCTGACAGTCCAGGGTGTTATAATTGGTGCATCGGTTTTTGGTGATACATCATTTATTATCAATGTTGCACTTGGAGGAGCAGTAGCGCTTGCACTTGCAAACTGCGCAGGGTCTTATGTAACAAGGAGTGCAAAAGAATATGATAAACTTTCCAGACTCGAAAAACCCTTACTCAGAAGCCTTGACAATACAAAGATAAAGAAGCTGACCGAAAAAAATGTACTGGTCTGTTCCCTTGCAATGGGTGGTGCAAGTTTTATTGGTTCACTGATACCCATATTGCCTTTTATTTTGCTTGAAACCCGCCTGGGGGTATCCATCGGATCAAGTATTACTGCCCTGGCCTTGTTGGGGATATATTCAGGTAAGCTACTAAAACAAAATATCCTGTTTCACTTAATAAGAATGGCAGGGCTGGGAGGAGTTATAATACTTGTGATCTATATAATATTCCAGATAATAACCGGTCAATCCATTATGTAATTCCTGAACTACTGGGTCATCAATTCTGGAACCGTCGGGTCATCAGATGGTATAAATCGAATATATAAAGAACACGTACATCAACAGATACAGAGCACCCCACAAGCGGGATATCTCCTTTTTCCTGACAACCAGAATAAGGATTAGCGATAACAACAGCATATATGCGAGGTTGAACCTGAACAGGAAGGCGTCTTCAACCACCACTTCTCTTATAATTGAAGCGGTCCCCATTGCTAGCACAATGTTGGTGATATTGGACCCAATAACATTTCCAAGTATCAACATGGTAAATCCACGACGGGCTGCTGAAATGGACACTGCCAGTTCAGGCAGGGACGTCCCTAGTGCAATTACGGTAAGACCGATAACCGCACTTGAAATCCCAATTTGGTCTGCCAGGTTGACAGCTGAATCAACCAGCAACTTGCTGCCAATGAGCACACCGACCAGTCCGGCCAACGTGTAAAAAATTATTTTAATATTGAAATCATCGTTGTTCTTTAATTCATTTGGTTTTTTATGGGATTTTATTGAATATAATATGTATACGATATATACCCCTGTTAGTATCACACCTTCAAGCCTGCTTATGTTGTCATTGGTTAGAATGAGGAGTATACCAAAACTAATCACAAGTAAATGAATGATACTTTCCTTGAACATGTGGTCATCAGAGATGACAGTATTTCTTATAAAAAAAGATAAACCAAGTACAAGCGCAATATTTGTGATATTAGAACCTACAACATTGCCAATCACAATGCCTGATACACCTGAAAAGGATGCATAGTCGGTCACAACGATCTCTGGCAGGGATGTCCCTATCCCTACTATGGTTATACCTATAAGGAATTGTGAAACCCCGAAAGACCTGGCAAGTTTAACAGCATTCTCTGTAAAAAAATCACTGGAATATACAATTATAGGGAAAGCAATGATAAATAACAGTATATCAGGTAACATCGTTATTTCCTAATTCTGCACTTAAACATTATTTATGCTATTTATCATAGAGGATTAAAAAAGAACCGGTTTTTCACAAAATTAATTCTAATATGGCATATGGGTCATCAAGTACTGTTATTTCATCCAATCCCCTGAGTATCTGGACGTTCCTGCTGTCAATATCCCGAATTTTAAGTTCCACTTCCCCGCCCTTTATTGCTCCATACGTGCAGATATCAATACAATTACCGCAACCGTCACACAATAACAGGTCTATCTGCGGCTCATCAGTAAAAGCCTGGTTGGGACATTCGTTCTTTGGAGGACAATCCTCACAATTTTGGCATAGATCCCTATCAATGTTATATGGCAGTTCCGAGCGAACCACGCCTGCAATATCCACTGGTACTATATGTACCGGAACACTGCCTTTTACTGCCTGGATCACTGCGTTGGTGACAAGGGTGTCTGCAATGCCGTGGGTTATTTTTGCAACTGTATTTGATGTGGCAGGCGATATTATGAGATGGTCGTATTTGTCCATAAGGAACCTTCCGACCTTTGGATAACTTTTGCCCTGGTCCTTTTCGAGGAAAATCTCTTCCATATACCCACCAGGGGCTATATTATCCAGTGATCCGAGCAAGCCGTACATTTTCAGGACCTCTTCTCCCGCCCCTGATATGAATATCGATACTTTCAGGTCAGGATTTCGTTGTTTAAGTTTCCTGAATACTTCATAACTCTCTGACAGGTAATGTCCGGCACCTGTAATTCCCCATGCGATCCTCATATTTACAAATCCTTGCTAATTAATATTATTATTAAATTCATCTGTAATAGCATTTGTTCTTGAATGAATATTTATTTATGTTTCCTGAAATACAGTAATCCAGTATGTTAATAAAGGCTGTTCTGTTCGACCTGGACAATACATTGCTGGACTTTTCTGAAATGAAACACATGGCAGTGAACATGGCCATAAGGGCCATGATCGACCAAGGGCTTGACATGGACCCTGATGAAGCTTTCAGAAGTATTTTCGAAACATACTACGAGGTGGGGATCGAATCAGACAATGCATTCAGTGAATTCCTGAAACGAAGGTTCGGCCAGGTGGATGAGCGAATCCTGGCGGCTGGCGTTAATGCATACCTGCGAACCAAGCCCTCTTTCCTGGAGCCATATCCCAATGTGGTGCCTACCCTTATCAAACTTATAAAGTCGGGGCTTGTTATTGGTATATTGACCGATGCGCCCAGGCTTAAGGGATGGCAGCGACTGTGTGCCATTAGACTGCAGCATTTCTTTGACCATGTGATCACCAGGGATGATAGTGGTGCACCCAAAACAGGAGGACTTCCATTCGAATATGCGCTTGGGCAATTGAAACTATCCTCAAAAGAAGTGCTGTTCGTGGGAGACAGTGTTGAGCGGGACATAAAAGGTGCAAAGGCGGCTGGTATGTTTACGGCGCTGGCAGGTTATGGGACCAAGGATGCAGAGGAGGTCATACTGGCTGCCCAACCCGATTATATTCTGTCAGATTTCAGGGAATTGCTGGATATTATCGGTCTGTAATATTTTGGTCAGGATTTGATTTCGTACCAGTTGCATCAAGTTAACTGCAGAAAATACAGGTCAGATTAACATTTTAATATGGAGACTTTTTAATTTATTCTGGTTACACTTATTGATCAGTTATGTTAACTGCTGATAAATGCTTATACTGCATGTGAAATCTGCGTTCAACTATGTGTATCTGCGGTTCTTTATTGTTCAAAAGATCAGAATAAATTAAAAAGACTCGCAATACACGACGATACTTATATATATTGGTATCACCAATATATTATTATCATCATAATCATTAGTATAATGATGTTGATAATTTGAGAGGTGAACATAGAATAAATATTATGATAGTTACTAACTATTATCAATTATTTTGTTAATTCTAAACAACAGATATTGAATATTAATAACAATATAATTAGATAATTTAAGTATTAGGCAATGAAATATATGTGTAAAACAATAATATTTGAATGAAATATGTTTCATTATTTGTATATAATATTTAGTATGTAATATTTATTTTCTGTTAATCATAAAGGAGGAATAATATTATGATCGCAAAAGTGTATACGATTGCATCTGGAAAAGGTGGTACCGGAAAAACTACAACCACTGTCAACCTGGGAACGGCACTTGCGCTTCTTGGTAAAAAAACAGTTATAATCGATGCAGATATAGGTATGGCAAACCTTGGCCTTTTGCTGGGCCTTGAAAGAAGTCCTGTCACCCTGCATGAAGTATTGAGTGGAAAAGCAGACGTGAAGGAAGCAGTATATGAAGGTCCCGGTGGGGTATATGTCATACCCTCCGGCATCTCACTCCAGGGATTCCAGAACACAGACCCTGAAAAGCTGCAGGAAGTAATGACCACACTTATCGAAGATATGGATTTCATTTTGATCGATGCCCCGGCAGGTATCAGTAAGGATGGTGTGATACCTCTGGCCATTGCAGATAAAGTTATTCTGGTTGTTAATCCCGAATTATCATCCATGTCTGACGCCTTGAAGACCAAGGTCTTAACCGAAATGCTTGGTGGGGAGATTGGCGGGGCTATCCTTAACCGGGCGGGACTGGAGCGAACAGAAATAAACAAGCAAAATGTAGCAGACCTTTTGAATGTAGATGTCATTGAAATGGTGCCGGAAGATTCAAATGTAAGGCGATCTGCCACGTTTAAAACACCAATCGTTATCAAAACACCAAACTCTCCTGCAGCCGTCGCATTCAAACGATTAGCAGCTTATGTCTCAGACACTGATTTCCTTGAACCCGTGGAAGGTGAGGAAGAAAACGAGGAGGGGTTTGTAGGAAGGATGGCAAGAGTCCTGTTCGAGAGTAAATAAAATGGATCCGGGCACCTTAATTATAGGAGTTCTTTTATTAGTCTTGATCATTGCGGTTTTCCTGGTGTACCTGATGAATTTCAGAATTAAACAACTTGAAAATAAACTCGATACAGTAAGAAATAGAATGGCTTTGACAGACGATGAACTCACCCACCTGGCGCTTTATATCGAAGACTTCAAGAGATTAAAGATATGATCCCATTTCTTACTGAAATGGCAAATGCGGCTGATCAAATGGCTGCATCAGGCATGCAGGAAGAGGATTTCATGCAGGAGTTTGACCCTAATGTATTCAGTAGGTTGTTCTTCCATGCAGCAGTGATACAGGGTGTATGTTCAGGTTTTATTTCCGGGGTAATAGGAGAATGGAGTCTCTTATCTGGTTTGAAGCATTCCACAATAATGCTTGCAGTAGGATACCTGTTATTTACACTGGCCGTGTTGTAGGTGATGTTGAACTTTTTCTTTGGGATAAATAACTATGTGCTTTATAGGTGAACGTATCGTAATGTACTTATAGAAGTGCAAACAATGAAGATGCGTTTCGTAACATAATTCTATAACAAATTTTCGATTGAGGTAAATCTATGAATATAAAACCAATTGGTGAAAGAGTTTTAATCAAACCAATGAAAGAAGAAGAAAAGACTGCTGGTGGGATCTACATTCCAGAGACTGCGAAAGAAAAGAAAAAACAGGGAGTAGTCGTGGAAATAGGCACTGCCGATGATGATAAAGAACTGCCTGTACAGAAAGGTGACCTGATAATATATACAGGATATAGTACAGAAGATCTGGAAATAGACGGGGAAGAATACCTCATAATCAACGTAAGCGACATAATCGCAAAGCTTGAATAGGTGAACATAAATGGCAAAACAATTAATTTTCGATGATGAGGCAAGGCATGCCCTGATGAGGGGAGTGGACCAGCTTGCCAATACTGTAAAGATCACACTGGGTCCGAAGGGCAGGAACGTGGTGCTATCATCAACTTTTGGCAGTCCCACTATTACAAATGACGGTGTCACCATAGCTAAGGAAATAGACCTGGAAGACCCGTATGAGGATATGGGAGCCAAACTGGTCAAGGAAGTAGCTACCAAAACCCAGGATGTGGCTGGTGATGGTACAACCACTGCTACACTGCTGGCCCAGGCTATCCTTCACAAGGGCATGAGGAACATTACTGTAGGAGCCAACCCAATTGAGATAAAACGAGGCATAGACAAAGCCACCGAAGCCGTGGTTGAAAATATTAAATCCAAGAGTGAAGAAGTAAAAGGCAAGGAAAAGGTCACCCAGGTTGCTACGATCTCGGCTAACAATGATGAAGTGATCGGGAACCTGATCTCAGATGCTATGGAGAAAGTGGGTGCCAATGGTGTAATTACCGTTGAAGAGGCAAAATCCATGGATACTTACCTGGAAGTGGTGGAAGGGATGCAGTTCGAAAAGGGCTATATTTCCCCGTACATGTCTACAGATACTGAGAAGATGGAGGCCGTACTTGAAGAGCCGAAGATACTCTTATTTGATAAGACGATCAGTTCAATGAAGGACTTCCTTCCCGTCCTGGAGGCAGTGGTCAAGGAGAATAAACCCCTGTTGATCATTGCAGAAGATGTCGAAGGTGAAGCACTGGCTACTACTGTGCTGAACATTATTCGCGGCACGCTTAAAGTATGCGCGGTAAAAGCGCCTGGTTTCGGTGATGAACGCAAAGAGATGATGGAGGATATTGCAGCAGTAACAGGTGCAAAGGTTATCAGCGAAGAAAAGGGTATGAAACTTGAAAACACCACACTGGCTGACCTGGGCAGTGCCCGCAAGGTCAGGGTGAACAAGGAGAAGACCATCATTATCGAAGGTCAGGGCTCAAAGGATGATATTGAGAGAAGGGTATCCATCATTGAGGGCCAGATCAAGCTGGAAGATTCGGAATACAAGATCAAGAACCTCAAGAAGCGCCTTGGCAAGCCGGCAGGTGGTGTGGCTGTGATCAATGTTGGTGCTGCTACTGAGACAGAGCTTAAGGATAAGAAGATGCGTATCGATGATGCATTGAACGCTACCAAGGCTGCCATAGAGGAAGGCGTGGTTGCAGGCGGAGGAATTGCATTGATCAGGGCTGCCAGGGCACTGGATGGCCTATCCCTTGAGGGCGACCAGAAGATCGGGCTGAACATTATCAGGCATGCCATTGAGGAGCCGCTGAAACAGATAGCCACCAATGCCGGTAAGGAAGGGTCAGTAGTGGTGGAACACATAAAGTCAGAGACTAATCCAAATATAGGGTATGATGCCAAGACCGATGAGTATAAAGATATGGTTGAAGCTGGCATTATCGACCCTGTGAAGGTGGTACGCAGCGCATTGCAGAATGCTGCAAGTATAGCCAGCCTGGTGCTGACCACAGAGGCCCTTGTGGCAGATATACCAGAAGAGTCATCAGGAATGCCTGCTATGCCGGGACCTGAGAGCTACATGGGAATGTAGTTCTCTTTTTTCTTTTTTTCTTTCAACCAGTGGAGTAATCGTTTTTATTTTTTGTATCTTCACGTACAGGTTTTAGAATAACATTATATATTCATAGAATCAGTGTTATTTTATTGTATATATTTTAGATTATTCAGGATTGATTTTATGATGGGATTTGATGAAACAGTAACCAGTGCCGTAGAGAAGGTTATACCTAGTGTGGTCAACATCAGCGAGGTCAAGTTGATCAAGGATGCCCACCTCCAGGTGCATCCGGTCCCGGGCGTGGGCTCAGGATTCATAATCGATTCGGAAGGTTGTGTCCTGACCAATGCCCATGTGGTGCTGGGCTCCTCTGACATCAAGGTGACGCTGGAGGACGGCAGGACGTTCCCTGCAAAGATTCGCGGGATGGACACTATGATGGACCTGGCAGTTATCAAGATTGCGGCCGTTGACCTGCCGGTACCTGAAATGGCAAAGAATAACAACCTGAAGATAGGACAGATGGCTATTGCAATAGGCAGTCCGCTGGGGCTTGTGGGCGGGCCTACCGTTACCGCAGGAGTGGTAAGCGCTATCAACCGGTCCATCCAGACCGAGATGACATTCATGGAGGGGCTGATACAGACCGATGCGGCCATCAACCCAGGTAACAGCGGCGGCCCCCTGATCAACAGCCAGGGCGTGGTGATAGGTGTGAACAGTGCAATTATACCTTTTGCCCAGGGTATAGGGTTTGCCCTGCCCATCCAGCCCGCACTGTGGATCGCTGAACAACTGCGAGAGCATGGAGAGATAGTGCGCCCGTGGATAAGCATTAATGCAGTGGACATTAACCAGAAAATCATGACCTTCTACAACCTGCCCACTGACAAGGGTGTGGTTGTTACCAATGTGGTGCCCGGCAGTGAGGCTGATAAGGCGGGTATTGAGATAGCTGACATCCTCATCAGTATGAACCACATCCAGATAAACAATGTACAGGACATGATAAAAGTTATTAACAAGTATAATGTGGGTGATCCTGTTGAGGTTGAGATGTTCAGGGGACAGGAGAAGATAACAGTCCGGCTTGTGCTTGAGAAGGCACCTGTACCCACAGCCCAGGCAGTGCGGTCCATCCCGCCAGTCCAGCCCATACCGTCCCCGGCCAGCCTGCCATAGAGTTCCTCACTGGTGGGTGCACTCCAGAATGATAAATGTTAGATATTACGGAAATAAACCATTCCAAGTTGCTGTAATTCATGGCGGACCTGTAGCACCAGGTAGTGTTGCTGCAATTGCAAGAGAATTATCAAAGAATTATGGTGTATTAGAACCAATCCAGACCAAAACATCTCTCGAAGGGCAAGTATTGGAATTATATGGTGTCTTAATGGCTTTTGGAGACTTACCCATTACATTAATTGGACATTCCTGGGGAGCATGGTTAGCATATATCATAACAGCAAGATATCCTTCTTTGACAAATAAACTAATTCTCGTTGGGAGTGGTCCATTTGAAGAGAAATACGTCAAAAGTCTAAAAGAAAATAGACTCAGCCGTTTGAGCTCTAAAGAAAATAAAGAATTCCAATTCATTACAGATGAATTGAATTCTTCTGAAACAGAAGAAAACGATAAAAAAATTGCCAGACTTGGCGAACTTGTATCAAAAACAGACAATTTCAAACCAATCGAAATTGAAACAGAAGAGCACGATAGAATTTTGGCTGAAGGAAATACATTTCAATTAGTATGGGACGAACCATCAAAATTAAGAAAAACAGGATCACTTTTAGAATTTGGAAAAC
>Ga0255372_10070_pt1 | contig 20212 bp, 21 predicted proteins | sample ANMaggSeSYBR01E8_FD_182092 | JGI IMG/M metagenome (GOLD analysis project Ga0255372, IMG submission 182092) | Sediment cell enrichment communities from methane seep in Santa Monica Basin, California, United Staets - ANME aggregate JGI... | ecosystem: Environmental > Aquatic > Marine > Cold seeps >...
ATAAAGGAGAAGAATAATGGAATCACAAGATTTTGATACCAAGTCAAGGCTTTACCTGGCCATTTTGATGGCTACCTTTGGCCTCTTTATGGTCATTGCCGCCCCATTCTTAATCCAGGGCTCTCTGGATGCTATCCTAGCTCGTGTAGTGCCGAAATCACTTACTGATCCAGCTTTAGAGATGACAGCCGTTGTACTGCCGACATTTTTTATTCTCATGCGAGGCGTGGATTTCGTTGCCGGAGTCGTCCTTATGGTTACCGCATATTTCTTCTATAAAGGAGAAAAATGGACCTGGCCAGTTGCTCTAGTGGCTTCTGGAATTCCGACAATTTTTGGTGTGCTGCATAACCTGCCTCATGTTGTTCAGTACAGTCGTCCACCAGCAGCTATTTTAATTCTGATCTTTGGACTGATCACTTATCTAACAATTCTGTTGGTAAAACCGGGAACCAAAGTCCAGAAAAGGGCTCGATTTTTCGTGTTTACTCTCCTGGGAGTGACCGCAGGACATATTAATGTTCTGGTAATGCACAGCTTGAAATGCATTATCACCCGGCCGGAAGCACCCTATTTCTCTGACATAATGAATACAGTGTACACCTTTGAGGGACCGATCAATTTTGTTGCCTTCATCTTCTGTGTGTTGGCGATTCCCATGTTAGCATCCAAGAATATGAAACAGGCCGGGTGGCTGCTGGCTCTGATAGCAGGTTTATCAGTTACCTTGGCCAACTTTCCGACTCATTTCATCCGCATGCAGACCTCTGACTTTTTTGTAGCCGGCTCCCTGGGCTTGGGTCTGACAATTTGCTGCCTGATCCCGTCGTTCCGAAAAGCATTAACAGAGTAAGTAGTTAAAAAATTCATCTCTAATCAAAACATCCCTACCCTGCAGTCGCCAGGGTAGGGATGTGCTGTAAACCGGGATAAAAGCATGAAACTATCAGTACCTGGCTTGTTCTGGCAGGCTGAATCAGCTCCACTTGCCAGATCGGGTGGAGCGGGGGTTACTAGAATGTAAAAGAGATGAGGGCGTGGCAGGCATGGTACCCTGTGGTTGACAACCGAGCTGGGGACGCAAGCCTGAGGGCTCGAGCGTCTGGGTCAGCCGAAGCGGCCTATGGGATACTCAAAGCTTTCACCTGAGTAAGCCCGAGGGGTTACTTGGCAGCTCAGCGGACTTCAAGTCTGGGACCCCACCCGTAAGTGGGAGAACCCGTATCCGCGCAGCGGTTGTAACTCTTGACCATCATCGTTCTGATGTCCTTCGGAAAAATCCGTGCCCCATCAACCACTTATTAAGGAGTGTAACATGAACTCACCCCCTGAAACCCGAGCTGGCCCCGCCGCGCTAGGTTTTCCTTCTTAGAAATATTGAATATGTGTGCTTGCTGGCCGATGGTGCTGGCAGGCTTTGAATATTTTAACTACACTAATAAAAAGAGCCCTGACCAACATTGATACTGCTGGAGAGAGCTCTGATTTTTTTACTCTTTTGGATTTTTTAGCTAATTTTGATATTTAACCTTGACACTGTTATTCATCGGTAGCCTGGACCATTATGAAGCCTTGATGTATTTGACATCTTCCAACCCGTTAAAGTCTGAGTCTTGTGTCCAGAGTATAGCATCATATTCCCTGGCACTTGCTAGCATAATGCTGTCTGCCATAGGTATTTTGAGATCAGCAGATATTCGTGCTGCGTGTAAGGCAATAGGACTGGATAAATCAATGATCTTCCCTGATTGCATAAATGCGATGGCATTTAACGCCTCGGTTTCATCAAGTTGTTGTAGGATACGTTTAAAAGCTTCATATAAGCTTATTGTAGGCACGATAAGTGAATCGGTGTCCTCAATTGGCTTTGAGAAGAAGTTAGCGTTAGTGCCATTGGTAAAATATTCCAACCATCCTGAAGAATCAACTATGTTCATAGCCGATCCGGTTCTCGTTCAATATTGGTGTCAATCCCCTTCAAGAACCCCCTTCCGTCTTGGATTTTTCGAACTGGGATTAACTCGATTCTTCCCATATATGGAATAACCTGAACCTTTTGGCCGGGCTTTATTCCAATCTTGTCCCTAACTTTCTTGGGAATGACTACTTGATATTTAGGTGATATAGTTGCCTGTTCCATACGAAACTCCTATCGATAAGCAAAACGTATTGCAACCTATTATACCAACTTATTTGGGATTGAATAGACAGGAATCAGGCTAACGGCTCTGAGCTAAGCGGCGCCGGCTCGTTCCATCAATTGATTTTTCCACCGCGACCGGCGGCCGCTTTAGCCAAGTCCGGGGCAATTGGGGTTAGGCCGCTCTAAAACTACGAAAACACTACCTTTACAAGGTGGCTCGCAAGATAAATCCAGCCATCATACAAACTGCCGATGCCAGAAACCATATCGCCAATGTCGCAAAATTGGCCGCATGACGCTCATATGCATTATAGATAAATATTGTCAGCGCTATCAACCCTAGCACAATCAAAACATGCATCACTAACCAATCACTGAACAACAAATAATCTAAAGGTGTGTTTGACCAATAAAGACTCATTGAAATAACGATTATCAATACCCATAACCCCGGCCATACCTTTTTCATCATTCCAGGGATAGATTTTACAAATTCTGCTGTATTGAATCTTTCTGTCATTGCATTCTTCCTTATCTCAATAGTTTTTCAAGTCAAAACCCGACTGATATTTTTTCTGCTATGCACACTTTATGGGTTTAGGAGCGAGTTTTCTCTTGCATAATTTCTTTGCATTACTTGATTTTATCGTTGGTAGTTCTTTCGAATTCTGGTATCAGTGCCACGATTAGTATATATAGCCCATTCGATAATGTTACGTATTGTCTGGTAATTTCATGTTATGTTCTCACTTTTTTGTTCTGCTACTTCCGAACATCCAGTCTTGCGGCCTAACGGCTCTGAGCTAAGCGGCGCCGGCTCGTTCCATACAATTGATTTTTCCACCGCGACCGGCGTCCGCTTCAGCGGATGTTAGGCGGAAGCTTCTTTTGTCTTTTTCGGAACTCCCAAATACCTGGGTACTTCTGAACAGTACTTTTGATACTCTTCACCAAAAATTCGATAAAGATGCTCTTCTTCTGTCATCACCATCCAGTGTAAGATAAGGCCATACATAACTAACCAGACTAACGCATGGAGCGATGGCCACTGCAGAACTATGCCAATTACCATCAGGTAACCCCCAAGAATTTGTGGGTTTCTACTGATCTTATAAGGTCCTTGAGTGGTTATACCCTCGACGATCACTCCAAACGCTTTCCCCATCCCAAAACAGGCCATTGTTCCAAAGGCGGCAAAGAAACCCATACAAATCAGTCCAAAGCCGAGCAGTTGTAGAGCTTGTGGGGCCGAACCACTTAGCTTCCAAAACCAGGACCACTCAGGAGGATTGAATAAATAGGGAAAGCTGAAATACACCACGAATACGCTGAGCTGCATAATTGAAGTAATCAAGCCCAGCTGACCGCGATTACGATAATCGCGTCTAACGAAATGCCGGAATACGATATAGGCAAACAATAACAACAGAATTGCGAGTAAGATATAGATCTCGAGTCTCATAATATACCCCTAATCACCAGAATCAAAGGTCTCTCAATGAAAAACAGCTTCTGCCTAACGGATGAGCTTTGCGAAGCATCTACCCTTTGGGTAAAGGGCACCTGCTGGCGGGGCTTTGATTTTTCCGGTCCCCTGTCCCCGGTCTTCTGTCCTTAACCGGCTATCAGGTGCAGCGGTGGTTGGCTGGCAAATTGTTAGTCCTCGTTGTTGAGAACATTCTCTGCTCGATTCAAGAGAGTTTGAATATTCTTATATGTATCTTCTGACCTTCTGGCAACTTTGCAGATGACAACAACTACTTTGTCATCAAATACTGCGTAAATGATTCGATACTGACCTTGTCTGACTCTATAAAGTTGTTCTTCAAGTTTAACGCAACCAGACGGTCTGGGATCATCACGAAGAGAGCGCATGGTATCAACCACGCGCTCCTGTTGGTTCTTTGGTATTCTCTGAAGCTGCTTTTCTATTTTATGATGGATTTTTAGCTTGTACGTAGGAGTCATTGACCAATCCGCTCAAATACTTCTTCAGCGTCTAAGGCAATGTCAGGATTCTGAATATATTCTGCAAGAGCTTGGCGTCCATCCAGTAGATCTTCTAAAAGCTCTACCCTCTCAATCAAATTATCAAATAGCTCAGGTTCGATCAGCATTGCCTTGGGTTTACTGTGAGAAAGTACCAGGAGAGGTCCATCTTCCAGGTTGGCAATAATAGAAGATAAATCTGATCTGAGCTCAGTTACGGTTGTTGTTCTAAACATGGTAGATCCTTAAATCTGTACAAAATATGTTAATAAATTAAGTAAGAAATTATGTACAAATTATATAACTTTTTCTAGATTTGTCAATGGTGTTAGAGTTTAATATTTGACAGCTAACGGATGAGCTCAGCGGCATGTTCCCCAGCGTCCGCTGGAACGGGTGTTAGGTGTGCCAATCTAGAGTAACTGTGTTACAAGGGATGAAGCGATAATGATGCTGCATGAAGCTAGATGTAAAATAACTGCGTTATTTCGTACACCAATCATTCTCTCTGAACTCGAGTGCTCAGTCCAAGATACAGCCACGATCTTCCATGCGAATCTGCCTAATAGTAGTGTGAATAGAGTCAGTGGGGATATTGATGTTGAAAATACAGCAATGAGTAACGTTGCAAAAAATAGTAAAGTGAGAGCGAGAACACCATAGCGGCCAGAAAAGTGCAGGCCAATGTCAATAACCAGCGTCCTGCGACCCGCCTTTTCATCATCTACTCTGCTAACGAGTTTATCTATCCAAATCCACAAGCCGGTCACGAGAACTATCGGCAGCGAAGCAAGATACACTGTCCGTGTGAGATCACCAGCTTGGACAAGATATGCTCCAAGTACAGGAATCATGCCAAGGCTTTGAAAGAGGACAATCTCTCCAACACCTCGCCTATAAAAATTGAACGGAGGTGCCACGTAGAGCATGCCAACAAATAACGCCGAGATGCCAAAAACAATGAAGATGTTCTTGTAGACATATTCGTTGAGACGTAAACCACTGTTTATGTGCAACCCAAGGAGGCATGCTGAAACCAGACAAATACCTGCATACCTTAGGAGTCGGGATTTAGGCCACCCGGGGATGGTTCCATTTTCAAACCTCGCTTCCAGAAACGAGAATCCGGCATGGAATAAAACAGTTGCGAAAAGAAACTCAATGGCACCAAACCACCTGAAAGAGAAACCCGGTGGGCGAAGCCAGAATGGTAGCGTCGTACCAACGAGTGCCGGAAGTAAGGAAGCAGTCCAGTAGCGAAAGCCAGCAAAATGGAGAAATCCAGAGATACCTTTTTGGGGTTCTCCTGCCAAAAGGTTTTCCTTCGCTATCGAGAGCATGTTTCTAACCTTCTTTCTACCGAATAATTCTTGTACACCTAACGGATGAGCTTTGCGAAGCACCCTGGTGAGGGCACCCGCTCTGAGCCATTCGACTCCCTCCTCGGCGGAGTTTATGCAGAGCCCTTCGACTTCGCCTTGCTTCGCTCAGGACAAGCTTAGCGAAGTGCTCGGGGTTCGCTCAGGATAAACGCAGTCGAAGAGTCGGGTGGAGCAGGGGTTATGTGGGTTTTTGTTTCCCAAAACTATCATTTTAAATCTTAGTAAACCACGGATATAAGATATTTGCGGAACTATCCTCTTGTTTTCCATCTAAAAGATAATATTCCTAAAATCAGAAATAAGATTGTATAACCAATAATCCAATACATATTGCCAACGATGCTGCTTAAACCAGCTCCTTTATAAATAGCTCTAGTCGCATCAATTGCATGAGCAAAAGGAAGTGCATAACCGATATTTTTAAATACGCCGCCAATCATATTTAAGTCCATCCATGCACCACCAAATAAAGAGGATGCAATGATCACTAATGACCCTGCACCTGCTACCTGATTCTCAGTTAGTAAGGAGCCAAGGATCATTCCAATTCCAATACAAGCAAGGGCGATGGGGATCAAGACTACGAGCGAAAGAAAAAGAATGCCCAAGTCCAATGTAATACCAAGGAAGACTGCAACTGTATAGCAGATAATAATTTGAATTAATGCGATTGGAATGATAGGAAGACTATACGCCAGTATAAAATCAACTGGTCTAAGAGGAGATACTAATAGCCTTGTCAAGAAAGCACTCTGGCGGTCTTTTGATAGAAGTATCGCTGAAAACATAGTTAGAAATGAAAAGCTAAAAACAATTATCCCAGGAGTCAGTACTTGAACAGTGAATATTTCAATTGGAGCATTTTGAGATATTGATACGAAAAGCACTAAAAGAGTAGAAGGCATGGCTACGCCTAACACAGTTGAAATCGGGTCACGGTATATTTCTTTAATATTTCTGTTCGCTAAACTTAAGAATCTCAAATTCATACTTCCTCATTTATACTAAGAAACACATCATCCAAAGAAGCTTCCTTCATAGTAAGCCATTCAATCTTTACTCCATCTGAACGAAGAGAATCTACAATTTCATCAAACACCAGTTTTTCCCCTCTGATTTCAATACCATTATCCAGAGATTTTACATCACGATATTTCATCTTAATATTATTAATTATTTCATCGGTTAGATTGCAACCTCTTACTATCATGGTTTGTAGCCCAGATAATTCAGCCTTTAATTCTTTTGGGGTTCCTATTGCCTTTATACATCCCGATTTGATGATGGCAATCCTATCTGATAGAGCATCGGCCTCTTCCATGTAGTGTGTTGTTAATATAATTGTCTTATTACCCTTCAACTTTTCGATTTGCTCCCATAAATTCCTTCTTGCTTGGGGATCTAAGCCGAGAGTAGGTTCGTCTAAGAATAAAACTTGAGGATCGGAAATTAAAGCCATAGCAATACTCAATCGTCGCTTCATTCCTCCAGATAACTTCTCGACCCGATCCGCTGCCCGTTCTTTTAAACCCATAAGTTCAATCAGTTCATCAGTCCTGCTTCTTGTATCTGCTTTACTTAAACCATAAAGCCTCGCTATTAACTGAAGATTCTCATAAGATGTTAAATGGTTTGCTATGGCCGTTTCCTGTGGGGACACATTAATAATCCGTTTAACGGAGTCGGCTTCTTTCTTAATATCATGTCCCAATATTATTGCTGTACCAGAAGTTGGTTTGAGAAGGCAACATAGCATTTTAATAGTAGTGGTTTTCCCAGCACCATTATGACCCAAAAGAGAAAAAAGCTCACCTTTTTTTATTGTTAAATTGAGACGGTTTACGGCTGTTATATTTCCAAATTTCCTTGTGAGGTCTACGGTTTGAATTGAGTAATCACTATTATGGATATTATCCATTGAAAACCTTTGGCTACATACCTTCAATCTAATCTCATTTTTGCCACATAACGGATGAGCTCACCCGCAGCCGGATAGGCTATTAATGATTATAGAACCGAAACCAGTAAAGGGGAGAAGAGATAAATAGCCGGGCGTACCCGACGGTCAGGTGGAGCGGGGGTTATGTGTTGTTAGCACCAATAGAATAATCACTTATATATGGAGTCCATTGCCGCAAGTATGTTAACAACTTTTCTTGGAGTATCAATTGTATAATCGATTAATCCCAAGCTGGATAATTCATTTAGAGGTATCAGATATATAATCCAATTCCCAGACGTAGAGGCAAATGATTTTAATGGTTCAAAATACAAAGGTAGTTCAAACCAAATAGGTTCCTGATCAGTAAATACTAATAATTTATCGTCTACGAACCAAGGTTCATTGATTGTAGTTCCATCTGGATTTATGCCCAAAATATTTCCTGGTATGGCGGAACGTACCTCATTCGCAATTACATGTTTGTCTTTATTACTAAAATCCATTAGGTGTTTTAACCATTCATTATCAGGATTGAATGGCTGGATTTTATGTAATAGGTCAAAAAGTGGTTTTTCTACCTTCATCAAATGTTTTATTAATGGTTTATCCAAGAAATCCTCTTCAGATGAAGACCATGGGAAATCTAATTTTCGCTCAAGTTTCTTTTGTTCCTTTGGAGTCAATTTAGGAAATACCTCTCGTAAGATTATTGCTCGTGTTGTATAGTTCAATGCTGATCTAAGATTATTTACAAAATCACCTAATAACACACCGGCTTTTTCCAATAATCGCGGATCATCTTCTTTTGCATGCAACAAGCATATATCGAATATTTCTCTTGAAACAATAACCGATCGTTCAATTTTATCGAATGATGATGTAATATAAATTGGAGCATTTTCATCCATATTATCTTCCAGGAATGAACATATATTTATTTGTTATCAATAGTAATTCAACACATAACGTGGGCGTAAGCTGCCAGGGCGACTTTGGCCCTAAACACCCTTGGCTCGTAACCAATCGGAAAAAATCGCGCCGCTTACCCTCGGGGCAAAGCCCCGGTCAGCTTAACGCGGGGTTGGGTGTCCCATCAAATAGTATTGTCATGTATCTTGATTTACCAGCCAGTTGATATTCCACGGGCCAACAATCATGATATCCCCTACGATATTGTATTCGATGGGCAGTATGGTCATAGGAATGTTGAGGTATTTGGCTGAACCAAACTCATAGAAGGAGATTATTTGGTCGCGCTTATTCTCGCAGCCAGTATTGAATCGACCCACATCGAATTTATCGGGTTTATAGATATACAAGCAGGCAAGGCTTGCCTGCTTGCTCTTCAGAGTGAAATCGTCAATATCGGTCTTAAACTCCAATCTGAACTGGTTATTGATGTCCTCAGCTTCCAAAAGCTTAGCACTGTTCAATACAAATGGTAAGAGGCCTATTGCGACATTTTCGTCTAACTTCCATTCATCTCCTAGCTCGCGATGTTCTAAACTAAAGGTGATAGTTCTGTCTGCGGGGAGTTCGTTTAAGAGAATCATTTCGATTTCTAATGTTAATGACTCTACATTTGGCGCAATTGGCTCAAATACCAAAGTATGTGTAAAACATGCACTGCCATACTTGGTGAATTTTGCTGAGTCGTATTGACCGCTCCGCTGCCTGATCTGCTTTCCTTCATGATCGAGTAAGTAAATGCTATTTAGATATGCTTGTTGAGGCCAGACAGTGTCTTTGCCCGTATAACCCCAATCTGAAGAGACCATTACACTTACTTTAATAACCGTTTGTGTGTTCGTGTAAAGCACTTCTATCACCTTCACCGTGACACCAGTGTGCGATTGAAGTAGATTCTCAGGCTTGAAGATCATAGATGTTGTCTCATTGTCGACATCTGTTTCCGATGGAAGAACCGCTTCTAGTTGCTCTGTCGGATGCGATGCGCTCTCAGAAGGAAGGACTGTGGGGGTTGTAACTCTTTGCTGGTCAGGCTTTGTATCTATAGTAACCACTTCATGTTCCTCTGGAAGCGAAGTTCCGGAGAGAGGCATGGATGGTGAACAAGCCACCGTTAACGTCAGAAATATCACACAAAATAAAGTTTTTTTTAGCATATGTCCTCCGGGCTGCCATTAAGGACCACCCAACGTTAATTATGTTTCAATTGCAAGATAATAGAATAATACGTTATCTTACATTTGGTAGATAACACCATAACGGATTATCTTTCATCTGCGCGATGCTATCAGTGAACTTGATTCTATTTTAGTATAGCATCATGGACTCCATCCATATTCAATAATATTGATAACTATCCCGGTTTGTCAGGAGGAGAATTTTACCTGCCTGCAGAGGTGAAGGAATTAGTCCTTAATCCCCTCTGTAATATTGGTTTATTGCGAGCCGTTGAGCTTAGCTTAAGCGGCAGAGAGCAATCGGGATATAATGGGAATTGTTAAATTATTGCGGGAGGCAGTTTTATGAGTGGAAAATTAGTTCTTGTGGCAGGGAATATCGGCACCGGGAAAACTTCCCTGACCGAACGCCTGGGTGACCGGCTGGGGTGGCGCACAGCTTATGAATCTGTCATTGATAATCCTTACCTGAGTGATTTTTATCAGGATATGACTGCCTGGTCTTTTAACCTGCAAATATTCTTCCTGGGCCACCGCGCGCAGCAGCATCTGGAACTCGTTCGCGACAGCAATTCGGCGATCGCGGACAGGAGCATTTACGAGGATGTAAAAATATTCGCCCGGGCACTGTATCACCAGGGTAATCTCTCTGAACGGGATTATATGTCCTACCGCAGGGTGTTCCAGCTGATTGCGGACCACTTGCCTGAACCTGACCTGTTGATTTATTTGACCGCTTCCCCCAAAAATTTGCTCCAGAGGATTGAAGAGAGGGGAAGGAAAATGGAATCGGGAATTTCCCTGGAATATCTATCGCTGCTGGATTCGTTTTATGATGACTGGATGAAAACATTTGATCTTTGCCCGGTGCTGAAAATCCAATCTGACGATCTGGATTTTGTCCATCAGAAGGGACATCTGGATATTGTCGCCAATCTTGTCCAGGAAAAATTGACCGGCAAAGAAGAGGTAGTATTTCCATCTAAATAATATATTTGATACCTGGAGACCAATTTCAGATTAGCATAACACTGCCGGGCAATCACTGCCGGCAGTGTTTTTTATCCTCCAGGTTTTTACATCGATTTTACAATCTGGTTGATCTCTATTTACAAGGGTTGCGTATTCTATAGCTGTATGAAAATATCAGACCTTTTTTAGTGGAGGAAACCATGTTTAAGAAAATTGTTTTATCTTTGATGGCGGCTATGTTGATAACAGTTGCAATCAGCGGCCCAGTTTTTGCCGCAGAGGAAGACCCCGGGGGGTATGTTAAAGCGAGGGGAGAAGTGATTGATGTAAATCTTTCGGCAGGAAAATTCCAGCTTGAAAAACCCGATGGGACAGTAATGACCTTTTTTGTGGATGAGAATACCCGTTTCCGGGGGAAGGTGGAGAGCCTGGAAGACCTTCAAATTGGATGGAAAGCCGGTGTTGCAGCCCATGAAGGTAATGGGGAAGGGGAAGGCGGAAAGTTAATCGCAGTGTTGGTAATTGCCGGTGACCCGGCTGATTTAATCCGGGTTCGGGGAGAAATCACCCGGGTAGATCCGGGAGCCGGAACCTACCAGCTTCAAAAACCGGACGGAACAGAGATGACCTTCTTGGTAAATGAAAACACACGCTACGGCGGTCAGGTTAACAGCCTGGATGATTTGCAAGTGGGATGGAAGGCAGGCGTGTCCGCCAGGGAGACCAGCGAAGGCAGCTTGATGACTCTGGCGCTGATAGCTGGAGATGCGCCGGAATTGGTAAAAGCAAGAGGAGTTGTCATGGCTGTAGACCCAGGAGCTGGACAATTCGAGATTAAAAAAGCCGACGGGACAACTGCGAGATATTTTGTTAATGAAAAAACCCGCTACCAGGGGCAATTGTCCAGTCTGGATGAAATGCAAGTTGGCTGGCAAGCAGGAGTGGCCGCAAAGGTTGATGAAGATGGCAATCTCATGGCAGTTTTAGTCATTGCTGGAACTCGACCGGAGGTAATCAGGGCCCAGGGTACCGTGTCCGCTGTGGCTGTCGGCGCTGGAAAATTCAAGTTAACCAAACCTGATGGTACAGTGCTGACAATCTTTGTGGATGAAAATACCCGTTTCCGAGGGCAGGCAGCGAACCTGTCAGAAATGGAGAACGGCTGGAGAGCTGGCGTTGTGGCAGTAGAACAGGCAGATGGAAAGCTCCTGGCCCGACTGGTTTTGTCTGGTAAGCCCCGCCCGGAGAGACCTGCAGTTGGTGATCTGGACAGCTCGATCTCAACCAGACCTCTGGATTTGCCCTCAACTCCTTAGAAGATCGCGGTTGCCGGTATGGGACCTTAAGATCTGCTCCAGGCACCAGGCTTCACTCCGAAGCCTGGTGCCTTTCTTACTTAAGGATTACTGTGTTTTAATCCCCGCAGAGTTGGATGTTATAATACCCAGGTATTTCTTAAGCATAATAACTACAAAGTGAGGATCTATGGCAAAACAATGGGAAAACCCGCCGGCATTGACAATTGATGAGGATCGGGTATATCTGGTAAAACTGGAGACCACCAAAGGGGAAGTTCAGCTTGAGCTTTATCCCGAACATGCCCCCAAAACGGTGAATAACTTCGTTTTTTTGGTGAAAGAGGCTTTTTATGACGGGATCTCTTTCCACCGCGTGATTGATAAGTTCATGATCCAGGGCGGCGACCCAACTGGTTCAGGCATGGGCGGTCCAGGATACAAATTTGAGGACGAATTGTCCGGTAATCCCCTGAAACATGGCAGTAAAGTGATTTCCATGGCCAATTCAGGACCAAATACTAACGGCAGCCAGTTTTTTATCACCCATCTTCCCCAGCCCCACCTGGACGGAAAACACACCGTGTTTGGCAAAGTTATTCAGGGCGAGGACGTGATTGACAGCATTCAGCAGGGTGACCTGATCAATAAAGCGAGTGTTGACGCCTAAGGTTGCAGGAAATCGGTTCTTAGAGTAAGATAACAACCGCGATGGAATACTTAATATCTTTTATTCCTTCGCGGTTATTTTATAAAAAGGAGGTGGCTGGAAAAGGTCAAATTGGGAAAATAGCGCACGGGCTCAAGAATTTTTGCCCTTTGGATAGATAAACATTCAAAATTGAGCAAAAGGCAGGTTCTTGAGTTGACGAGGATGAGGGTTCCTCCATTATGGAGGCTAACTGGCCGGGGGCAATTGGGTCAGGAAAATCGAATTATCAGCGGAAGCCCTCCGGAGATTGTCACTCTCCGATTTTTCCCTCCTAACTTAATCGGATGAAAAAACCCCGGGCGACCGGTGGAACAAAAGCATCCCTGGTGACTTCAAACTAAACTCAGCTTGTTGATCTGCCTTGACAGTAGGGCAAAATTCTTGAGGATTTTGCTGCAGCAGGCATGGATCAAATACGGCTAAACTAAGTCAGGGAGGGTAAATCCCATGTGTGGAATAGTAGGTTATATTGGACCCCAAAATGCCACGCCCATCATCATGAATGGGTTGAAGAAGCTTGAATACCGGGGGTATGACTCAGCTGGTATTGCAGTTCTTGAGAACGGGGGTATCGAAGTCAGGAGGGATGCCGGCAAATTGGAAAGATTGAGTCAACTGGTTCATGAATCACCCTTAAAAGGCAACGTTGGGATTGGACACACACGCTGGGCAACCCACGGTGTGCCAAATACACGCAATGCGCATCCTCATCTGGGGATGACAGGGGACGTGGTACTGGTTCATAATGGGATCGTGGAAAATTTTTCCGCACTTCGGGAGGAGTTGGAAAGTGAAGGGGTTGTTTTCCAATCAGAAACAGATTCGGAAGTGATTGTCCACCTGATTGAGCGTTATTTATCCGGCGGAACTAATCTTACAGATGCTGTTCATCAAACCCTTCTTCTCTTAAAAGGCGCTCACGGCATTGTTGTATTGAGCAAAAACGACCCGGATAAAATCATCGCCGCCAGAGTTGGAAACGCCGGCGGTGTTGTGATTGGGTATGGAAAGGATGAAATGTACATCGCGTCGGATTTACCTGCCATCCTGGAATATACCCGGGAAATGGTTTTCCTTGAGTCCCGCCAGATGGCTGTAGTCAGCCGCGAGGGAGCGGTGGTAATGTCGCTGGACGAGGGCGAGATTCAGCCTGAAGTACATACTATCCCCTGGGATCCGGTTTCGGCAGAAAAAGGCGAATACCGCCATTTCATGCACAAAGAGATCCATGAACAGGTTCGCTCATTGACGGATACCATCGCGGGAAGGGTTGACTTTGAATTGGGCTCTATTCAGCTGCCGAGTTTAAATCTTTCGCCTGAGAAGGTGAAAGACATCAAGAAAATCTTTATTATTGCCTGTGGAACGGCATCCTATGCGGGAATGGTGGGTAAAGTATTGATAGAAAAGATTGCCCGCATTCCGGTGGAAGTGGAAATTGGATCTGAGTTCCGTTATCAGGATCCGATTGTTGACGAGAACACTGTAGTTTTGGCGATCAGCCAATCCGGGGAAACTGCCGATACCCTAGCGGCAATGGAAGAAGGACACCAGAAGGGAGCCACCTTGTGGTCGATTGTAAACGCGATTGGATCCCAGGCGATGCGTATCGCAGATGGATTTATTTCCATGCAGGTCGGACCTGAAATCGGTGTTGCCTCCACAAAAGCTTATACTGCACCGTTGGTGGATTTGTATATGCTGGCAATTCTTCTGGGAGAACTGCGAGGTGCGATTGATGAAAATCAACGCCGCCAGCTGGTAGCTGATTTGCGGTTGGTTCCGGATCTTGCTGGACGCTGTCTGGACAGGGAAGGAGAGGTAAAGAAGGTCGCTGAAAGTTTGCTGGAAGCCCAAAGTGCGCTGTATCTGGGAAGGGGAGTGAACATGCCCACTGCTTACGAGGGGGCCCTGAAGCTGAAAGAGATATCTTATATCCATGCCGAAGGGTATCCTGCAGGGGAAATGAAACATGGGCCGATTGCGCTGATTGATGCAGATCTTCCAGTCGTGGTAATTGCTCCCCGTGATCCCTGGTACGATAAGATGTTCAGCCAGATCGAACAGGTTAAAGCCCGGGGCGGGCGGGTAATAGCGGTTGCTACTGAAGGCGATGAACAGATCCAGCAGCAGGCAGATCATGTTTTAAGTGTGCCTGAAACCCCCTGGATGTTATCCCCGGTCACCACGGTGATACCGCTACAGTTGTTGGCTTACCATATAGCAGCCCAACGCGGTTTGGATGTAGATCAACCCCGCAACCTGGCAAAATCTGTTACTGTGGAATAAGCCGCAAGGGAGACCTCCGAGGTCGGTACGACCTCGGAGGTTGTTATTACCTCGGGGATTGTTTAAATAAAAAAATCCCGGACTATGAGCCGGGTGGGCACTGTTCAAGATGGGGCTTTGTGTTAGTGGGTTCGTTCAGGATTCATGATTCGGGATCTGGCGGTTTGTTCTGAAAGCCGTTTTGTTCCAGCCAGTAACGGGCTACTTCATCCATGGAAAGGATGAAATCAGACTTCGCTTCCGTATAATTGCCGCTTTCTTTGGGGAAACGTTTGGCAAGTTTTTCTTTTATGATTTCATACTTTTGGGCAGCTTCCGGATTGGCGCGGAGAAAATCCCGAAACACCAGGTGCCTTTCAATATCCGGGTGGCCTTGCTGAAAAACATGCAGGTGATGGCTGCGTTCGCCATCAGTGTCTTTGGTGAAGAACTGCCTTCCAGGGATGCCGTATTCGCCTTTGGAGATATAACCCAGTTCTCCCAGCATTTCAGTTGATCGGATAATATCGTCCAAATCTTCCACTTCTATGACAAAATCGAGGATGGGTTTTGCTTTAATCCCGGGGATTGAAGTGCTGCCGATGTGGTAGACGCCGATTACCGGGACCGAAAGTTGCTCCAGGATTCGTTTGGCTTCTTCCTCAGCTAACTGAGACCATTCTGGATTATGTGGAACCAGCTCAACTTCGCGCTGTTCCGGGTTAATTTGTTCGCCATCTGCCATAAGATAAATTCTCTTCTGGAACGATTTAGCTTATTTGGGGATCAGGTATTTTTCTCCCCGGTTGCCTTCTGGGCTTTTTAGATTACCTTTACATTATATTGTATGTTGTAAATATTGTCAGTCTTTTTCCCAGGATTAACCGCAGTCCCGGTATCAGCCTGAACCACTCTTGAAATGTAGATTCTATGAGTCACAGCAGATTCTCCTACACCACCTTGCCCTCAAATTCAGGGGCAGGATGATTGACCACATGGTCAGGATTGAGAGGGAAATGAATAAAGACAGAAATGTTTTTAGCCGGGATAGATTGCCCCGAGGAATTTTTCTAATACAAAATTGAGAATTTCAAAGATCATTCATGCTAAAATGAGGGCTGGATTATTGAAATTATTAATACAGGATGGATGAAAATGGCCTCAAAAGAAATAACCCGTGAATTAGTGTTAACCGCCCTGAGCGAAGTCCTGGACCCTGAAATCGGAAAGGACCTGGTCAGTCTGGGCATGATTGACAATGTAAAGATTGACGGCACAAAAGTAAACTTCACAGTTAATCTCACTACCCCCGCCTGCCCACTAAAGGAAGAAATCAAAGGCAGCGCTTTGGCGGCAGTCCAGGCGATAGAGGGAGTAACTGAAGTTAATATTGAACTGGGAGCAAATGTACCTGTTGGTCAAAAAAAGTCAGAGCATTCCAATATAAAAAATGTGATTGCTATTGCTTCCGGTAAAGGTGGTGTGGGGAAAAGCACCGTAGCTGTTAATCTTGCTGTTGTCCTGGCTCAGAAAGGTGCTAAAGTTGGATTGCTGGATGCAGATATTTACGGACCGAATATTCCTACCATGATGGGTGTAGACCAACTCGGTGGAGCTACAGAAGATAAGATCTTGCCCGGAGAAGGACACTCTGTAAAAGTAATGTCAATTGGCTTTATGGTGAAACCTGAACAGGCGCTTATCTGGCGTGGGCCGATGCTGCATTCCGCAATAAAGCAATTTGTTCAGGATGTGGATTGGGGGGAACTGGATTATCTTGTGGTTGATCTTCCCCCTGGAACGGGAGATGTTCAGCTCAGTTTAAACCAGACTCTGGAACTGCAAGGTGGTGTTATAGTGACTTTGCCCCAGCAGGTTTCTCTCGATGATGCCCTGCGAGGAATTAACATGTTCCAGGAATTAAAAGTCCCTATTTTGGGAGTCATTGAAAACATGAGTTATCTGGAAACACCGTCAGGTGAAAAGATGGATATCTTTGGTACCGGTGGAGGAGAAAAATTAGCGGCAATGACAGGCGTAGATTATATTGGATCGATTCCGATTGATCCCGAAGTCCGCAAGGGCGGAGACAATGGAATCCCGGTTGTCATTTCTCATCCAGAATCTCCTGTGTCATTAGTGCTGATCGAAATTGCTGAAAAGATAGCAGCTCAGGTAAGCATTCTGGCAATAAAGGGAAATTAATATTCTGTTGGTGATTTTATATTCCCTGAGCGGGTGGGTTTTACCCCCCGCTCTTTTCTTTTGGGGATGCAGGAATTGGAATTCTCCAAGGAACTCGCTTCCTATGATTAATAAGGTAAAATAGGCACATGATGGCTCTTGTTGTTGGTATCCGATTCCACGGTGGTGGAAAAACTTATCATTTTAATGCTTCAGCCTGTCCTGAAATCCAGGAGAGGGATTATGTAATTGTTGAAACCAGCCGGGGTCAGCAATTAGGGCAAGTAGTTTCCTTTTTGGATGCCAAAGATAGTAAAGGAAACAAAAAGTGGAAACCGATTTTGCGTATTGCTTCCTCGCGTGATCTGGTCATGCGCCAGGTATGGGAGAAAAAGGAACAGAGTGTTCTGGAAACTTGCCGTGAAATCGCACTTGGGGAAAACTTAAGCGAAGTGAAGTTTGTTTCAGCAGAGTACAGCCTGGAAGGTGAAACTTTGGTTTTCCTCTACTGTTATGAAGAAAAAGGTGACCCGAATTTTGGTGGATTACTGGCTAAATTAAGGAAAAAATATCCTAAAACCAAAATAGAGCTACGGAGAATTGGACCCAGAGACACTGCTAAGATCATTGGCGGGATGGGCGCTTGCGGGAGAGAAATTCGCTGTTGCACTGAATTCATGACGGAATTTATCCCAATTTCGATCAAAATGGCCAAAGAACAGGGAATCTCCCTGGCTCCAACGGAAATCACCGGCATGTGCGGCAGGCTTCGTTGTTGTTTAATGTATGAATATGAGCAATACGTAGAAGCAAAAAAGACCCTTCCAAAACGGGGGAAAATGGTATCTACCCCAAAGGGAGAAGGCAAGGTCATTCGTCTTAATCCGCTTAGCCAGAAGATTTCTGTAGATTTGGGGGAAGCTGGCATCCAGGACTTTGATCCAGATGAGGTAGAGCGAATTCACTCATGACCTCAATATTTTCTCAGGCTGAAGAATTATTTCCTTATACCCAGAATTTGAGACGGGATTTTCACCGTCACCCTGAGCTGGGATTTCAGGAACACCGAACAGCAGAAATAATCGTTAGAGAGCTTTCCAAATTGGAAGATATGGTGATTCAAGATGGAATCGCCGGAACTGGTGTTGTAGGAACCCTGAAGGGTGGAAAACCGGGCAGAGTGATTTTATTGCGTTTTGATATGGATGCTCTGCCAGTAGAAGAAAATACCGGTGTGGATTATTCCTCTGAAAATGAAGGATTGATGCATGCCTGCGGACATGATGGTCACCTGGCAATCGGCTTGACAACCGCGCGATTACTCCATGAGGGGCGCGAAAATCTTCCAGGAACGATAAAATTCGTGTTTCAACCTGCAGAAGAGGGTTTGGGCGGCGCAGTTGCGATGATTAAGGAAGGGATTTTAAGTGATCCAGTGCCGGAGGTCGCTCTTGCTCTTCATCTCTGGAATGAAAAACCTCTGGGTTGGATAGGTATAACGGATGGCCCGATGATGTCTGCCTCAGAGACTTTCCAGGTAGAGATAACGGGAAAAGGCGGGCATGGTGGAAAACCTCATGAATCTATAGATCCAATTGTCGCGGCAGCTGGAATCATTAATGTGCTTCAATCTATAGTATCCAGGGAAATACCACCGTTGGACAGCGGCGTAATCACGGTCAGTTCAATCCATGGGGGAGAAGCCCACAATGTGGTCCCCGAACAAGTCATCCTAAGCGGCACAATCCGGTCCTTTACCGAGGAAACCAGGGATTTATTACTCAAACGTTTCCATGAGGTTGTTGAACAGACGTCGGCTGCATATTTATGTCGCGCCAGGATAACAATCGAGGATATATCTCCGGCAGTGAACAATGATCCAAAGATTGCTGCGGTTCTGCGCCAAACTGCGGGAGAACTATTTCCGCAAGCGGTTATTGATCAGGGATACCGGACAATGGCATCGGAAGACATGGCGTTTATAATGCAGGAAATACCTGGCTGCTACTGCCTGATTGGGTCTGCTGATTCCGAGAGGGGACTGGACGCCAAACATCATCAACCGGAGTTTAATTTTGACGAACGGGCCTTGACTCAGGGCGTGGCGCTGTTGGTCTCTGCGGTCCAAGATCTGCTGAAAGACTGAATAAAAAAAATAACGATAAAGCCCAGCGAAAGATCATTGATCCGCAATCCTTGGAGGATTGGGGATCTTTTTCTTAATAAAAGGCTCCCGGAGTTTTAAGAAACTCCGGGTTCCTTCATAACTCCGGGAGCCTTTGCTTAACGCAAATGCTTGACGGCGGGGAATGAGAATGTTAAAATATAATTGGATTAATCTTATTGATCGCATTAATCATACCAGGGGCGAATATGGATCATTCAGAATTCTTCACTTATCTCCTTCGATACTCAGAAACAGAACAAGGAAAATTTCCTGCGCTGAAAGATCTCAGCTCAGAACTCGGTATAAGCACCGCTAAACTTAGAGAGCAAGTGAGCGTTGCCAAAGCTCTGGGCCTGGTGGATGTCCGCCCGCGACTAGGTATTCGACCGCTTCCGTATTCATTTACACCTGCGGTTGATGCCAGCCTGTGTTATGCAATTAAGCGTGATGCTGCCTATTTTGAAGATTTTGTTGATCTCAGAAGGTACCTGGAATATGCTTATTTTCCCCGGGCTGTGGATCTTTTACAGGAATCAGACCACGAGGAACTCCGAAAACTGGTCTTGAGCGCCTGGGAAAAATTGCGGGGAAGCCCGACCAGAATTCCCCATGAAGAACACCGGCAATTACATCTCACAATCTATAATCGTTTGCACAACGTTTTTGTAACAGGATTATTGGAAGCATATTGGGATGCTTATGAAGCCGTCGGATTAAATGTCTATGCAGATCTGGATTACCTGAAACAGGTTTGGACTTATCATGAACAACTGGCGGAAGCCGCGATTATCAAGGATAAATCCCGGGGATTGGATATCCTCCGGGAGCATTTTGATTTGATGGATCGCTTGTTGGCCAAATAATTATTGAAGGGAAAGGTACTACAGGAGTTTTTATGGCGAAAACAACACCAGAAATAAAAACACAGAAAGTAGTCAACGAATTTTCAGTTAATATTGCTACGGTGAACGGGTCTGGCAGTCAGACAGCAAACATGACCTTGATCAGATC
>Ga0255372_10071_pt1 | contig 20192 bp, 15 predicted proteins | sample ANMaggSeSYBR01E8_FD_182092 | JGI IMG/M metagenome (GOLD analysis project Ga0255372, IMG submission 182092) | Sediment cell enrichment communities from methane seep in Santa Monica Basin, California, United Staets - ANME aggregate JGI... | ecosystem: Environmental > Aquatic > Marine > Cold seeps >...
ATGGGGTATTGGATATGACCCGGTTGGAAGGTTTTTAGACTGAATCTCCTCGCTTCAACTTGAACATTTGGAATAAGATTTCCATCCCTTTGAATTTTAGCTTTCGGGATGGAAATTTTAATCTGAATTCCCTTGGTATAATCGTTTTTGAATCCAGAAAAACTTGTTGGCAAACCTTATGAGCGTTACGGACGAAATCAAAGATCGGATTGATATCGTTGACTTGGTGTCTGAAAGCGTGGAACTGCGCCGGGCAGGGAGAAACTATACCGGATTTTGCCCCTTTCACCATAACGTAAACACACCTTCATTTGTAGTATTTCCTGATACTCAGACCTGGCGCTGCTTTAGTGAATGTGATGACGGGGGAGATATCTTCAGTTTCACTATGAAGAGAGAGGGCTGGGAATTTTCTGAAGCACTTCAACATCTGGCAGATCGCGCTGGTGTCCAGCTGAAACCACTTACACCGGAAGCAGCGGAAGAACAAGAAGAGAATGAAAGACTGCGGGCTTTGCTGGAAGAGGCAGTGGTCTATTACCAGCATAATCTTCTTCATACTGACCCGGGAAAGATTGCTGGGTCTTATTTAGAAAAGCGTAGTTTGACAGAAAACACAATAAAAACTTTTGGGCTGGGTTATGCCCCGGATAGCTGGGATTCTGCTCTGGTATATTTTCAAGACAAAGGGTATACGGCTGATGAGCTGCGGGATGTGGGATTGGTTTCTGAAAGAGACAAGGGGGGAAATTATGACCGGTTCAGAAACCGCTTGATGATTCCCATCCGGAATCGGAGTGGAAAAATGGCGGGATTTGGCGCCCGGGTGCTTGATCCCGAGGATGTACCCAAGTATTTGAATTCTCCCCAAACCCAGCTCTTTGATAAAGGAAAACTGCTATACGGTTTAGATTCTGCCCGGAAAAACATCCGGGAACTTGATGAAGTAGTGATAGTTGAAGGGTATATGGGCGTAATTGGCCCTTACCAGCACGGTTTCCAGAATATTGTTGCCCAGATGGGGACAGCTTTAAATGAATACCAACTGGGGATTTTGAAACGGTACACCGGCAGATTTATCATTGCCATGGATAGCGATGCCGCAGGACAGAAAGCCACTCTGCGGGGATTAAATATTGCCCGGGAAACCCTGGATCGCACAACCGATATAGTTTTTAATACCAGGGGATTGCTTCGTCAGGAAGCGAGATTAAAAGCTGATATTCGGGTTCTGACCCTGCCGGAAGGAATGGATCCCGATGATGTTGTGAATAGGAATCCGGAAGAATGGCGGAATCTGGTTGAAACAGCTCAGCCGATTGTGGCTCATGTGATGGATACGCTGGCAAAAGATCAGGCGCTGGATGACCCGAAGGTAAAGAGCGCTATTGCCTCACAGGTACTGCCTCTGATAGACGATATTCCCAACTCTATTGAACGGGATGCTTACCTGCAGCGATTGTCCCGGATGCTGGAGATTAACGAGCAGGCTTTGCTTAGTTTTCGACCGGAGCGTAAAAAGCGCCCGGCATTCAAAACCAGGACAGAACTGCCCCCGGCAAAAGACCCGACTCTCCGGGCGAGAGGACAGCGTACAGGAGAATTATATGAGGCGCACTGCGTAGGAATTTTGCTGCGTGAACCGGATTTGGTTTACAAAGTGGACCGGGAATTGGGAAAAGAAGGATTAACCCGATTTGATGAAAAGGATTTTCAGAACACAGATTTCCAGATCCTGGTCAGATTAATCAAGGAAGCTTTGAAGCAAAGCGAAGAAGAACCCCGGGATTATGTGATCAGCCATATACCGGAAAATTTCCTGGGGATTGTTGATGAGCTGCTGGTCAGGACCGAGAACCTGGATCCAAAAGCTGATAAAGTACTTGAAGATTTAATGAGAGCATTCCTGAACCTTAGAAAATGGCAGATAGTGAAAAGCAATGATCATCTTCGGTACCTGCAGGAATCCAATCACGAAAACGGGGACTACAAAGCCGTTGAGTACCAGAAAAATATTACCCAATTTTTACAGGAAAAGCATAAAATAGATAAAGCAATGAAACGCTACACCAGCCGGACTGCCGCCTTTAATTCCTGAATAAAGGCAAGGCCCACAGCAAGTATGTTTTTACATCCCGCTCATTACTGAATTCTTTGAGGATTTTAGGCAAGATGCAGAAAAAACATACATTCCCAGAATCAGAAGGCGCAAACATCAGAGCTGCTATGCGTGATGATCCTGTTCAGATGTATCTGAACGACATCGGGACCATCGATTTGTTGGATGTGCATCAGGAATTCTGGCTTGGCGCCCGATTGTTGTCAACCCGGCGGCTAGATCGTTTAAAGAGAGAACACCCGCTGGTTGATTTAAGTAAGCCGCAAGATCGCGATATCTACCTGGCTATTTATGATGATCTACGGGTTATGCACCGCCGCATCAGAGAAGATGTCAAGCGGCTTAAACTGGAATGTCCCGATTGGAATGCGATTATTGAGGAAGCCCAAACGCTGCGGGTAACCTGGGACCTGGAACCGCCTTCCTATACTCGGGATTACCTGGATAATGGATTGTGGGGGGAAAATGAAGAATGGGGCTGCGTTGCCCGCCATGTGTTCCATTTTTTTGTGTCCTTTTATTCTTTCCCTGAAGTAATTACAGAATGGCTTAAAGCCTGGCTTCTGGAGAAAAAAAGATTACCTACCTTAAGGAAATTTAAAGACAAACTGCCAGCAGAGGATGAACTCCAGATAGAGATTGAAGACCTGTGGAGTCGCTATTACGAGGCTTACCAGGCACTTGTTCGCCGCAACCTCAAACTGGTTGTCAGTGTTGCCAAGCATTATATTGGACGGGGAAATTCATTCCTGGACCTGATCCAGGAAGGCAATGTTGGGCTGCTTCGGGCTGTCTCCAAGTTTGACCCTACCCGGGGATTTAAATTCAGCACTTATGCAACTTGGTGGATTCGCCAGTCTGTCAGCCGTTCGATTGCAGACCAGGCGCGGACTATCCGGATCCCGGTGCATGTGTTTGAAACGGTTACCCAGCTGCTCAGGATCCGCCGCCGTTTAACCCAGGAATTGGAACATGAGCCCAGCTTAAAAGAAATCGCCCTGGAAACTGATTATTTATCTGTTGAAGATAACAAGGCGATTAAAGAATGTCTCCGCAGGAAAGATTCCCTTCCCCTTGGTTTAATCCATAAATGGAGGGATGCCACCAGTAAAGTTCACCGCTACCTTAGGGCTGCGGAAGATCCCATGTCATTGGATCGACCGGTTGGAGATGATGACGATAATCAGTTGGAAGATTTTATTCATGATGAAGATGCCACTTCCCCGATTGAAGCCACGGCGCAGGAAATGATGCGTGAACACCTTGGGAAGGCCCTGGATAATCTTTCTGTTCGGGAGAGACAGGTTCTGGAACTGCGATTTGGCCTTATGGATGGCAAGGTCCATACCCTGGAGGAAGTGGGAGCTTACTTTGACGTTACCCGGGAACGTATCCGCCAGATTGAAGCAACCGCTCTCCGGAAATTGCGCAGTCCAAATGTGTCGTACAAGCTGGAAGATTATGTTGAATGAGTCTGGTTGGAGAAAAATTCCTGCTGGATTCCTCTGGGCTGAAAGATGAAAAAGAGGTTGGGTAATTTTTCCCTGTTGAGCGGTTTAATTTGTTTTATAATTTTCTTTCCCTCCTCCTCATTTGGTTTGGATTACGCATATTTCTTCTTCGGGGGGATTTGTTTGTTGGCTCTTGGCTTCCTGTTAAAACGAGAGCCCAGATCAAACAAGGAAAGACGGGGTTTGTTTGGGAGAAGGTCCCGGGAAAATCCAGGCCTGGATGTAGAGAATGATTGACCCCCTGATCCTTAGCAGCAACGGTCCCCTGTTTCTGTTTGCCCATGCCAATGGATATCCCCCGGAGGCTTATCGAACGTTCCTGTTTCCTTTTTTAGATGATTTTCAGGTGATGGCGTTGTCCCTGCGTCCTTTCTGGCCGGGGTCTGATCCTGATTGCCTGAAGGACTGGAAGCTTTTCAGGGATGATTATCTGGGTTTTCTGAAAGAATTGGAATCAGATCAGAGATTATCAGGTCATTCAAAGGTTGGATTTAATCAAGTCATCGGGGTGGGGCATTCCGTCGGAGCGATGACCACTTTAATGGCTGCCATCGAACGCCCTGATTTGTTCCGGGCACTAATTTTGATTGAGCCGGTATTGTTTCCTCCCTGGAAGGGAATCGTCATGCGGGCACAGGCGCCGTTTAACCTGATGCGCAAATATTATCCGTTGGTCCGCGGCACCCTTCGGCGGAAAGTGAACTTTCCCAGCCGGGAGGTTATGTTTACCAACTACCGCAGAAAGAGCATCTTCAAGGGATTGTCTGACCCCGTGCTGCGGGATTATGTTGCCGGTCTGGCGAGTGATAATCCAGATGGAACGGTAGACCTGAAGTACAGTCCAGCCTGGGAAGCAAGAATCTATGAAACCAGTGGACTGGCCGACGCCTATGTGTGGAGGAATTTGCCCAAAGTCACCTGTCCGGTCCTGGTCCTCCGCGGTGAAAAATCCGAAACTTTAAAGCCGAGAGTAATACAAAGAATGGCAAAGAAGCTGCCGGAGGGGCAGGCATATACTCAGCAGGGTGCAGGACACTTGTTGTCGTTGGAATTTCCTGACCGGGCTGCGAGCTTGATAGCAAATTATTTAAAATCCGTCTGAATCATTTGAGCCAGCAAGAACAGGGTGAGGGAGCAGTAGCAGCTGGAGAGCGGAAGTTCCTTGCCTGAAAACTAAAACACCTCCATTTCCCTGGAAATTATCCCTTATTGATATTTCGAATTTAGAAGATTTTGATCGTACTGGTCCCGCCGGTGAGAACAGTTATCCCTCGGGCAAAGTTCACAGTTTGAAAAGTCGCTATCGGAAACAAAACGAATGCCGGAAACCGTCTGGTTTGGAATCATCAGCATACTCCCAAGCAGTTTGACGCCAATCGCTTGTTCTGGATTTCCCAGTAATTTAAATAAGGATGTTTGGGCAGTGATGGGCCAATCTTCCAGCGAACCCGGGTTCATCGAGGAGGTCTTGCCCAGCTGGTAGGTTTCTTTGAGATGGGAGAGCAGCGCCTCCCCGGCTGCCCGGAGAGCCATCTGGCTGATCTCTTCCGCGTAATATTTTTCCAGGAGGTCGTCCTTGCTTTGAGTCCATTCGTACATCTCTCTGCCGCTGGTTGTTAGATAAGGAAACACCCGGTGAACATCATTCAAGTTTACCTGCATGACCCGGCTTTCCATCCGGATACCACCCAGAACGACACCAGTATCATCTCTTTTTTCGATACCGGCAATGGTGTACATTGCCCGCGGCCGGCTGATGCGGTCGGCTTCCTCCACCAGTTCAAGGACTAACCCCTCATTATTGCTGCCCTTTTTTACGTGCAGTTTCCTGAAAATATTTGCTGTGGATGGATTAAATTCGATCCGATCCAGGATTACTGGGTCCATTTTGTTTCCTCTGATCCTGCTTGATTGATGATCACCTATTGTAGCATGGGGAAGAGGGAGATGGACGCGTCCGGCGCCGTTAGATTGAGGTTCTTAATTTACTTTTTTAATGAAAGCTGAAGAGAAGGCTCGAATCTAACCATGCTACAATAGATAACAATTGTTTAGAACAATATTATTTGAGCCATGTTTATACTAGCAATTTCACCCATACTTGTCATCTTGCTCTTGATGGTTGGTTTTCGCTGGGGGGCATCCAGAGCTGGAGGAGCAGGTTATCTGACCGCCATTCTGGTTGCCTGGATCTGGTTTGGAATCAATCCAGAAACTCTATCCTATGCTCACGCCAAGGCTGTTTTTCTAATCCTGGATGTGCTTCTTATCATCTGGACTGCGTTTTTATTATTCCGGGTGGTCGACGAAGCTGGTGGAATTAAAATCCTGAGCAAATCACTTCCCTACTTAACTGCTGATAAAGGAATGCAGGCTTTGATTATTGGCTGGATTTTTGCTTCCTTTTTACAAGGCGTGGGAGGGTTTGGTGTCCCGGTAGCAGTGATTGCACCTATCCTTGTTGGTTTGGGTTTTTCTCCTCTCAGCGCGGTGGTAATTCCATCCCTGGGACACAGCTGGGCGGTAACATTTGGATCACTGGGGGCATCCTTTAATGCCATGATGGCAGCCACAGGACTGGATTGGCAAGTTCTGGCTTCCCCTGCCGCAATTTTCCTGGGGATTACTGGGATCTGTGTTGGGTTTGCTGCGGCTTATGCAGCCGGGGGCTGGAAAACTATCCGCCGTTTAGCGCTGCCGATTTTCATCATCGGTGTGGTTATGTCGACCGCGCAATACTTGACAGTCACCCTGGGATTTTGGAGCATTGGCGGATTAATAGGCGGTACAACAGGGCTGCTGATCGGCATCCCTCTCGCCTGGAAGTACAAAGGAAATGGAAAATCACTGGGAAAGTTGGACTGGAAACCACTGCTGATTTCCCTGGCTGGATATGGTGTCCTGGTAGTTCTCACTTTGTTTATCCAGCTGGTTCCTCAGCTGAATCGTTTTCTGAGTCAGGTCCAGTTTGGTTTTGATTTTCCGGCTACGAGAACTCTTGCAGGGTACATGGTGCCCGCCGGTCCTGGCAGGCAGATAACCATTTTCCGCCATGCCGGTATGATTCTGCTGGTTTCTTCAGCTGCAGCTTACCTGATATTTAAAAGTGCTGGGTGGTATGAAGCCGGTTCTCTTTCCAGGATCCTGGGCAGTACGGGGAAACGTGTTATCTCTTCCAGCGTGGGCATCACTTCCATAGTAATGATGGCGGTAATCATGCAGCATGCGGGCATGACAGATACCCTGGCCCGTGGGTTTTCTTCCTCGCTTGGTTGGTTTTACCCAGCTTTATCTCCCTGGATTGGCGCCCTGGGAGCAGTGATGACGGGCAGTAATGCCAATTCAAATTTGGTTTTTTCCCTCCTGCAGCTGCGGACAGCTGAACTGTTGGGTTTGCCGGCTGCGATAATCCTGGCTGCTCAAACCACCGGCGGGGCGCTGGGATCTGTCGTCGCGCCAACAAAGATAATTGTGGGGGCAAGCACAGCAGGGCTGGAGGGTCAGGAAGGTGATATTTTGAGAAAACTGCTGCCTGCCATTTGTGTGCTGCTTTTAATCATCAGCATCATTACCATGATTGGGATAATACTCATATGAAAAAGCTGTTTCCCTGGTTAAGGGAAAACCCAAGTCTTTATTATCTGATTCTGTTCCTGTTAATGATTCTTTCGGGAATAATCCTGTTTTTTGCCGTGCAGTCTGGCAGAAGCAACCTGGTATATGTTTGTTTGATTATCTTGATTATGGCAAATGCGGCTGCAGTGTTTAAAAAAATCTAACCAGAATATTGCTTGTTAGAGTGATAAAAGATTCTTGACAAGAGTGGAAGATGATTGGAATAAATTCAATTTCTACCGGCTGGTTAAGTTGAGAACAACCTGATAGGATTTGATAGCAGAGATAAACATAATTATTGTTATAGGATTAATATAGATTTTCCCGCCGGTTACCAGAAAAAGAACCGGGAGAGGGGAAGGATAAAAAGATTATTATGCAGGAAGTAGCGATAATTGGAATTGGACAAGTACCGGTAAATGAACATTGGGGTAAACGGCTGGTTGAATTGGCTGGGGATGCGGTGTTTGCCGCCCTGGCGGACGCTGAATTAAGCCAGGTTGAGGCGCTTTACGTTGGCAATATGATGGCGGGGCAGCTGGATAAACAGACGCATCTGGGAGCCCTGATTTCAGATTGGGTTGGTATGCGGGGAATCGAGGCCATGACTGTCGAGGCAGCCTGTGGTTCTGGCGCCCTGGCATTAAGAACTGCCTTGATTGCGGTCGCGTCAGGTATCGTGTCCAGCGCGCTGGCAGTCGGGGTTGAAAAAATGACCGATACTTCTCCCGCGGAAACCACCGCGGCGCTGGCAACTGCGGCGAGCGCAGATTGGGAAGCGGTACATGGAGTAACTTTTGTGGGATTGAATGCGCTCATTATGCGCCGTTATATGTACGAATATGGCTGGAAGCATGAGGATTTCGCCCCTTTTTCAATTAATGCACATGCCAACGGCGCGAATAATCCTAATGCCCGTTTCCAGTCACCAATCACAGCAGAGATTTATAAAAATGCCGCCATGATCGCCGATCCGATCAATTTAATGGATGCCTCACCTATCGGTGATGGCGCCGCTGCGGTTGTGGTTGTTCCCGCCGACCTGGTAAAGAATCGAAAAGGAAAACGGGCAATAAAGATTGCTGGATCTTCTGTTGCGACGGATGCCCTAGCAGTCCACGACCGGCATGACCCCCTGTGGTTGACCGCAGCTGAAAAATCAGCAAAGGAAGCTTTTCTTCAGGCAGGCGTCAGCCCTGGCGAGATTGATTTCTTTGAAGTCCATGATGCTTTTTCGATCATGTCTGCCTTGTCCCTGGAAGCCTGCGGCTTTGCCGAAAGAGGACAGGCCCCCCGCTTGGCTCTGGAAGGAGAGATTACAACCCAGGGAAAGATCCCGGTTACAACCATGGGAGGATTAAAAGCCAGGGGGCATCCCGTAGGCGCGACCGGAATGTATCAAATTGTTGAAACGGTTCTACAGCTGCGCGGAGAGGCAGGTCCGGCCCAAATCGATGGGGCAAAGATCGGCATGGCGCAAAATATCGGCGGCAGCGGTGCGACCGTCATCACGCACATCTTAAAAACCGATTGAAGTATAAATCCCCAGAATTAATTTTGGTGCTAATCAGCAGCCGGAGACCTATCCCCTGAATTATGTCCCAAAAGTCATCCCCCTACTCATTTGTCATTCCGAGTGAAACGAGGAATCCATTGTGAGCTAAAGTAACCAAAGCTCATGACATTGCTAAATTTTGATATTTTGAATATTGATCTCATCATGGATCCTTCACAGAGCCTGTCCTGAGCATAGTCGAAGGGTTCAGAATGACAAAATGAGAAAAAGAGACTGACTTTTCAGGTAGCCCCATTTGGGGGTAGGTTTATCCAGCAAAGGAAGGTCACATGCGAGTAATTAATAAAAGTGAGATCACAAACGAATTCATCACTCCCCAGGGTGAAATTATTTACGAGATGATTGGAAAATCAGAACTCGCAGGAGGGACAACCAGGCACAGCTTTGCCCATATTGTCATTCCGCCGGGAAAGTCCAGTGTGCTGCATTTCCACAAAGTATCTGAGGAAACTTATTACATTCTGAAAGGTGAAGGATGGATGAGAATTGATAAGGGGGAATTTTCCCTTCAACCTGGCCAGGCTTGTTTAATCGAACCCGGTGAAAAACATCAAATATTCAACCGGGGAAAAATTGACCTGGAATTTCTGGCGGTTTGTGCTCCAGCCTGGGTGCCGGAAGATTCGTTTGAAGTTGGAGAATAACTTTTGGAGACCGGAGACCCCGAGGTCGATCCGACCTCGGAGGTTGTATCAACCTCCGAGGTTTCGATCAATTAAACACTTGTGAAAGCTGGTCGATAGCCTCTTGAAGGGTCTCTTCCCCCTCGATAGACAGGATAATGGCGTCTTCCGGACAGATGTCAACACAACGTCCGCATCCGCGGCATTCCTCTGTAATTTCAGCCCGCCCATTATTCATGATGATTGCGTCTACAAAACAGGTGCCGTCTGTGCAAATCTTGCAGCCCGTGCAGTCTTCAGTCACTTCTACCTGGACGCCTGGCATGCGAGTGAACTTCTGACTGATTCTCGGAGTGAGGTCAGGCACAACACCCCATAAACAACAACAGGGGCAGCAGTTGCAGATCGTCATTAGTTCTTCACCGGGCCTTACTCCTAACCAGATAGAATCCAGGCGGTTGCGCCCGATGGAATGGACCAACCCCGCATCCCGGCAGCGCCGGGCATGATCAAGAGCTTGCTCTTTGCTGACCAGTTTGCCCAATTTAGAGTTGATTTGTAAAACCGGCTCTCCCAGAAATATACATCCCAATTCTTGCGGGTAGTCCTGGCAGTTATCCCCTTCCCGGCAAATGCAAAAATCCATAATCCAATGGTGGTTGGCCTGGTTAATGTAATGTTCCACTATCTGGGAAGGAATGATGACGCTTTCTGGCGAATCAAGGGGGGCATTCACCTGGATAGTTTGATCCAACGGTAAAAAAAACACCTCATCCCCGCGAAAGAAGATATGGTCGACAATCTCTCCCACCAGGGGGATTCTGGTCATTTTTGCCAGAACCCGGCGGGTTGGGTAGATATATTTAAGAAAATTTACAAACCAAACTGGACGGGACATAATTCAGGGTGATGTTTCCTTTATTCAAAATATGGATGGATTATACTCGAATGATTACTACAAATTGACAGTTTGTCGTAATCAGTAATTGGTAAATTGATCCAGGATTTACCAATTACTCACTGCTTACTACATACTCCATGTTCAAAAAACAGCACCGACTGTTTTCCGAATATGGTAAACTGACACCGATGGATAAAAAGACGCTCTCAACATTAGAATATCACACGATATTGGCTGCGTTGGCAGATCAGTGTCATTTTAATCCTGCCCGGGAAAGAGCTGTCCAATTGCGGCCGCTAACTGATATTGATCAGGTACGGGCTCTTCAGGAGGAGACTGCCGAAGCGCTGGCCCTGATTACCCTGCATCCCGGCACTTCGGTTGGAGGGGCGAGAGATCTGCGTCCGATTGTTGAGGATGCCGTTCGGGGCATTATCCTGGAACCCTCTCGCTTTCTTCAGGTAAAGGGTACCTTGATTGCTGCCAGAAACCTGCAGCGGTTAATGAGCAAGGAAACCGGGGTCTATCCTAAACTGGAAGGTCTTTCCGGGCAGCTGCCCGATTCTATAGGCCTGGTGAGTTTGATTTCCAAGGTAATTTCTGATCAGGAAGAGGTGCTGGATACAGCCTCTCAAAAACTGGGTCAAATCCGGCGGGATTTAAAGGTGCAGCAAACTCGGCTTAAAAAACGAATGAACCAGATTCTTAAGAAACCGGAGGTTGCTAAGCACCTGCAGGAAGCTATCATCACCCAGCGGAACGGCCGTTATGTGCTGCCGTTGAAAGCGGAAGCTAGATCGCATGTGCCCGGAATCGTGCATGATCAATCCACTTCTGGGGCAACGATTTATGTTGAACCGCAAGCCATGGTTGAGACCAATAACAGCTACCGGAAATTAGAGCTGGATGAGCGGGATGAAGTGCGAAGGATTTTGTTGGACCTCACTCTCAAAGTAGGTGAACAGGCGGAAATCTTACGGGAGTTGGTAGAAACCCTGACAACCCTGGACCTGGCTTTTGCCCGGGGAAGATATGCTGCTGTGATTAAAGCCTTCCAACCCACTATCCATCCTTTCCCCAAGAAAATTAAAGAAGGACACCCTGGTGTAATTCTCCGCCTTTTTGGAGCGAGACATCCCTTGTTGGATCCCTCCGATGTTGTGCCGATTGATATTGCCCTGGACTCCGAAACGTATGCGTTAATTATTACCGGTCCAAATACAGGGGGGAAAACAGTAACCCTGAAGACAGTCGGTTTGCTGGTTTTAATGGCACAAACCGGACTGCATATTCCGGCATCAGCAGCTTCGGAGTTGAGCTTGTTTTCGAATGTTTATGCAGATATTGGGGATGAACAGTCTATTGAACAGTCCCTGTCAACCTTTTCGGGTCATATCACCAATATAATTAGTATTTTGGAAAATGTTGACCGGAGATCCCTGGTTATTCTGGATGAATTGGGGGCAGGGACAGATCCCCAGGAAGGTGCAGCTTTGGCCCGGTCCCTGATGTCCACTTTGCTGGAGAGGGGCATCACTACCCTGGTTACCACGCATCATCCGGATTTAAAAGTTTATGCCCACTCCACTCCAGGTGTAATTAACGCGTCAGTTGAATTTGATCTAAAAAGTTTGCGTCCCACCTATCATCTGACGGTTGGACTTCCCGGCCGTTCCAATGCCCTGGCAATTGCCAGTCGTCTGGGACTTCCTGAGGAGATTATCAATACGGCCCGGGGGACATTGGATCCCGCGGATTTGATAGCGGATGACTTGCTGGATGATATCCATCGCCAACGGGAGTTAGCGGAAGAATCCAGGCAAGCAGCAGACAGGGCTCAGGAAGAAGCGGAAGGCCTGCGGGTGCAGCTTGCTGCCCGCCTGGTAGAGATCGAAGATGAGAGGGAGGATGCCCTTGAAAAAGCCCGCAATGAAGCGAGGGATTCCCTTCAGGTTTTACAGAAGGAAATCAATGAGATCAGGTCGGAACTGGAAAAGGAAGAGGATCCGGGAGAGAAAATTGAGATACTGAGTGAAGAAACCGATCTGCTAGAGGCAGAACTCTCTCAACCTCTGCCCCGCAGAAAACGGGCGGCAGCTATCCCTGGACCGCTGGGTCCAATTCAGGACGGGGATCGGATTTATATCCGGTCTCTGGGAAAAAAAGGGGTAGTGCTTTCTGTTGACGGAGAGGACGTAGAACTGCAGGTTGGAATTATCCGGGTCCGAACTCAAAAGGCTGATTTGGAACACACGCTTGATCAGGAGGGTACTGAACCGGAGATAGAGCCTCAATCCACAGTCCGGACACCCAAAGACACCCCCTCGCCTGGAATTGAGCTTGATTTGCGGGGGCAGACAGTAGATGAAGCCCTGGAAAATCTGGGGTATTACCTGGATAGAGCGTTTTTAGCGGGACTGCCCTGGGTTAGAATAATTCATGGGATGGGGAAAGGACGGCTGCGCAGCGCAGTCCGCCAGGTTTTGGGAAACCATCCCCAAATCACAGCTTATGATCCTGGAAAAGAGAATGAAGGGGGCGATGGGGTTACTGTTGTGAGTTTCATAGAATAATAGCGTTCCCGGGAATTTAATTCGAATTACTCATTGACACCATAGTGAACTTTTTCATTATTTTGCCTCAAATCTGGCGATTGCTGGATTCGAGACCGATTGGTTATCGCGACCTCAAGGGTGCTTCACAAGCTTATCCTTATTACCTGCCTGACCTTTCTAAAACCTCCCCGGCTTTGCAATAAAAAAACATAAAAGGACCTGGATTTGTCGGGAAATTCTATTCAAAGTCTCTTTCCGTTTAAGCCTTCATAATACTCTCATATTCTCTTAATACCTCCTGAATAATCGGCATTTATACTGCTGATCAGTACTATCTATTACACAATAAGGAGAATATATCATGAAGAAAACTATGTTCGTTTTATCTGTACTGGCTATTTCGGTTCTGGCACTCAGTTTTGCCAGCCCGGCAATGGCAGCAGAATCCTTCCAGGGTGGACCCGGAAACGGTGACGCTGAAAAACTAGGCCTCAAAGGCAACAACCACCAGGGAGAAATTGGTACTGGAACTGGTGTGCCCGTCAAACAAAACCTTTCCGTCGAGCAAAACATTGCCATGGATGGTTTACTGGATGACATAATCCACGAGAATCTGGCAATTGCATTGGATATCACCCCCACAGAAATGGCTGACCGTTTAGCCGCTGGTGAGTCCGTCTATGACATCGCCATCAGCTTGGGCTATGATGCTGGTACTTTCAGCGAAATGATGATCGGGGTTCGAATCGATGCCTTGACTACAGCTGCGGATTTGGGTTTGCTCACCGAGGAACAAGCTGAGTGGATGGCCTCACGTGGGTTTGGTACTGCTATGAATGTAGGCACTGGGGATTGTGCAGTACAAGACTAACTGATGGTCCTGTCTGGCAAACGACAAAGAAAACCGGCTGCGGGTTGAGTAAAAGATAGATTGCCCCCCGGTTTGCCCAACCAATAAGGTTATTTCGGAAAATGAAAGAACTCTTGTTGGTTGGGTTTTTTGTTGTATTTATACCAGTAAATAAAGGGGGAGATAGAGCTGCCGTGGTTAGTATTCCGGACAGTTTTTTATTTCAGGGAACATAATCTCCGGGTTTTTCGTCTTAAGTATAGAAATAAATAGAGTCAATCAGTTTGAGGGAGAATCTCATGTTATTGAAGAAAATCCAACACCTAAACTTTTATCAACTGCTGGCCGCAGGGTTAATCATGGTTTTAGCTGGATGTGCCATACCTGGCCAGGTTTCACCTGGAGCTTCAAAACCCCAGGCTTTGGAATCCAATCATCCGCGAGCTGAGATAGGAGATGTATCAAGGAGTAATCTGGAGAGATTGGCTGACGGAAATACCCAGTTTGCCTTCGATATTTACCAGCAACTTCAATCTCAACCAGGAAACTTGTTTTATTCCCCCTACAGTATCTCTTCTGCACTGGCGATGACCTACGCTGGGGCAGAGGGGAGTACAGCCGAGGAAATGGCTGCCACCTTGCGTTTTCTACTTGACCAGGAAAACCTGCACCCTGCATTTAATGCCCTTGATCAAAAATTTGATTCCCTGGCTGAACTCGAAGTTCCGCAAGATCAAGGAGATCCCTTTCAGTTAAACATCGCCAATGCAATCTGGGGACAGCAAGATTTTCATTTTGAGGATGATTTTCTGGATTTACTGGCTGAAAATTACGGCGCCGGATTAAGTCTGCTGGATTATGTTTCCCAACCGGAGGAATCACGACTGGCGATCAACGAGTGGGTAAGTGATGAAACAAAGGGAAAAATCCAGGATTTGATTCCCCAGGGAGGTATTGACTCTGATACCAGGATGGTATTGAGTAATGCGATTTATTTTAAAGCCACCTGGTTAAAGCCATTTAATGAAAATCTGACGGAAGAAGGCATATTTTATGGGTTGGAGGGGGAGGAAATTTTAACCCAGATGATGAAGACCGGGCAGGACGCATCCTTCCGGTATCTAAAAGAGGATGGTTACCAGGTTGTGGAATTGCCCTATATTGGCAACCTGGTTTCCATGCTGGTAGTGGTTCCAGATCAGGGAAGGTTTGGGGAATATGAAGCCCAGTTTTCCAGTGAGGAACTCAACCATATAGTGGATAGTTTAAACTATTCTCCGCTGGAGCTGACGTTTCCCAAGTTTGAGTTTGAGACTGAAATCAGCCTGGCGAGTACTTTGGCAACAATGGGTATGCCGACCGCGCTCAGCGATGCCGCGGATTTTTCTGGGATGACAGGCGCAAAAGACCTGTTTATATCTGATGTATTTCATAAAGCGTTTGTCAGCGTGGATGAGGAAGGCACAGAGGCTGCAGCCGCGACTGCAGTGGAGATGAGCCTGACTTCCATGCCCGAGTCTCCCCTAGAACTAACCGTGGATCGCCCGTTTTTGTTCCTGATCCGGGAGCATGATACCGGCACCGTTTTGTTTATGGGTCGGGTAGTGAATCCTTAATATTAAATGGGAAGCGTAATCCTCAAAGGATTACGCTTCCTGCTTTTTAACTTATCCCAGCTGGTTATGTTACCAGGGGAAAATGGTACGCTGATTTGATTGTCGTATGTCGTATAATGATAAGCGGATAATCTCATTTTCCACCTATCATTTACACTTGGTTGAGTACACCGGTGATCAACCCACTCCTGGAAACCAAACTCTATATTCCCCCTCCACGATCTGCCTGGGTTCCCCGACAGCGTTTGATTAAACAGTTAGATGATGGAACGGATTTAAAGTTAACCCTGGTCTCTGCTCCAGCGGGATTTGGGAAAACAACATTTCTGAGCGCTTGGATCGCACAAAGTAAGCGCCCAGTAGCCTGGGTATCTCTAGATAAAAACGACAATGATTTACATCGCTTTTTAGGATACCTGCTCACTGCGCTTCAAAAAATTAATAGGGACATTGGTAAATCAGCCCAACCTTTGCTCAACTCGCCTCAAATTTCCCCCTCCGATATCTTGTTATCCGGGTTGATCAACGAAATTGCAAATACTCCGGAACCCTTTACTCTGGTGCTTGATGATTATCATGAGATTTCCGATAAGCAAGTTCATGAATTGGTCGCATTGATTCTGGATGATCAGCCGCCCCAGATGCATATGGTTATCTCCAGCCGCGCAGACCCCCCCTGGCCTCTGGCCCGGTTGCGAGGGGGTGGAGAGTTGAGTGAAATACGCGCCGATGAACTGCGCTTTACAACCAAGGAAACAGCGACATTCCTGGATAATGTTTTAGGGTTTTCCCTCTCGTCTGAAGATATAGCAACTCTGGAGAATCGGACTGAAGGCTGGATCGCGGGATTGCAAATGGCCGCAATCTCAATGAAGGGACGAAAAGATGTGTCGGGGTTCATCAAGTCCTTCAGAGGCAGCCATCGTTTCGTTTTGGATTACCTGGTCGAGGAGGTTCTCGATCAGCAATCCAGCGATATCCAGGAATTCTTGCTTCTGACTTCCATCCTTGAGCGGATGACCGCTCCGTTGTGCAATTCTGTAACGGGCAGGGATGACAGTCATCAAATTCTGGCTCAACTCGAACAGACCAATATGTTCCTGGTTCACCTGGATGACGAACGACGTTGGTATCGATATCACCACCTCTTCGCCGATTTGCTGCGGGGCCGTATAAAGCACACCCAGCCTGACCTGGTACCCGCCTTGCATCGCCGGGCAAGCGAGTGGTTTGAAAATATAGAACTTATCGAAGAAGCTGTGGTTCATGCCAATGCTGGTGAAGATTATAAGCGAGCCGCGCGTCTGGTTGAGCAAAATGCCATGCAGATGATTATCCATGGCAAACACCCTGTTGTATACAGATGGCTTGAGGAATTGCCGGGTGAGTTGGTTCGAGCACGGCCCTGGCTGTGTATCTATCAGGCCTGGATGTGCTATTGGATTGGTATGAGGGAAGGAGTAGAAGAATGCTTGCAGAACACTGAGCAAGCCCTTGAGAGCATTTCCATACCTTCCGAGGGGGAGAAACGATCCGCAAAAGTCCCAATTCCAACGGAATCCGAAAGGCAGCACATAGCTGGATACATTGCCGCTATCAAGGCTCATAATGCCCTGACCAGTGGAAAGATTACGCTCGCCTTGGAAATGGCTCAACAGGCTGTTGAACTCCTGCCAGGAAGAGATTACATGCGGAGTCTGGTCGGTGTTGTCCTGGGGGCGGCACATGGGAGTCAGGGCGACGTCATGGCTGCTCGGCGAGCCTATGCTGAGGCCAGTGAGATTGCCCAGAAATGCAGCCATCAAATCATATGTGTATCGGCTGTCACTTACCTGGGAATGGAGCAGGCAAAGCAAGCTCTACTCCAGGTAGCTTTTGGAACCTATCACGAGGCACTTGAACTGGCAGTTAACCCTGATGGAGAGCAATTGCCTATTGCCGGATTCCCCTTGGTGAAACTGGGTGATTTGTCAAGAGAATGGAATGACTTGGAGTCTGCGAGCTGTGACCTGATTAAGGGTGTCGATGCCTGCGCAAAGTGGGGGCAAGCTGATTTCTTAGCCGATGGTTATGTCGCCCTGTCGCGCCTTCAATTGGCGGGGGGAAATTTGGGGGATGCACGGAATACCCTCCAAAAAGTAGAACGTCTCGTAGGAAGAGTGGAGGTTGACCATTTTATTGTCTGCTGGTTGGATGAATGCCGCCTGCGGTTGTGGCTGTCTGAAGGGAATCTGGAAGCAGCAGTTAATTGGGTGCAGACGAGCGGCTTGAAGGTGGACGGCGATTTGAGTTATCATCACGACTTGGAACATATTAATCTGGCGCGGGTGCTGGTTGCCCAGGGCCGGCAGCAGCCATCGGGAACTTTCATTGAGGAAGCGCTGGAGTTATTAGCCCGACTCTTGGTCGCAGCAAAAAAGGCAGGATGGATTCATAAAGAGATCAAGATCCTGATCCTGCAAGCACTGGCGCACCAGTCAGCCAGCGATCATGAAGAAGCATTAACCACATTAGCCCGAGCCCTGACGCGAGCCGAACCGGGAGGTTATGTGCGCACCTTCATAGATGAGGGAATACCCATGGGAAAAATGCTGCGGCAGGCAGTTGCGAAGGGAATTGCGGTGGGCTATGCCGGGAAGTTGCTGGCAGCCTTGGAAGAAGAGGCAGCAGACAAACAAAGTCAATTGAAAATAACTTCCTCACATTCTCTAGTTGAGCCTCTCTCCAAGCGTGAGCTTGAGGTGCTAAGATTCTTGACTACTCACCTTTCAAGCACCGAAATTGCCAGCGAGCTCATCATATCCAAAAACACCGTTCGCTCACATATCAAGCGTATTTACGGCAAACTGAATGTCCACAACCGAAGGGAGGCAATTCTGCGGGCTGAGGAGCTCGAATTGCTCTAGTTCTTCTTTATCTTCATCATCGTCCTCCTTCGCCTGATGCGAGGAGGATTTTTTTGTCTCTTGAATTAACATCCCCGGCAGCTTAGCAGGATTGTAAATTCACCTATCCCATTCACCCACCTTGGGTGAAGACAATTAACCCGGTTAGCGACTATTATTTAGTCACTAATGACGTTGTTCACAACAGCTGCATTCTTATCCAGGGAGTATCACTTTATGACCGATGGGCGCAATCTAAACAAACCAGCTGTCTATCAAATCCGGGTAGAAGTGAATCTCGACAGGAAATGGTCAGACTGGTTCGACGGTTTCACAATCACACCGTTGGGAAACCAAGAAACATCTTTTACCGGATTGGTTGCCGATCAAGCTGCTTTGCACGGCCTTCTGGGCAAGATACGCGATTTGGGTCTGCCATTGCTGCTGGTCAAACGCATAGAGGCAGAGGCTGAACACAATAATGAGCAAATTCCAGGATGAAAGGACAGGTCACAAGTTTGTCCCGGCCATCCCTAAATTTCTTGGATGAGTAAAAACAGCTCAAGCAAATTTAGAGGTGTAATAAAAATTTATGAATATTCAGTTTGAAGAAATCCAGGAAGCAGATATTCCTTCTTTAACCCGCGCAATGCAGCGAGCTTTTGATCATGATGCTCAGGTTCATCTCGGCGAGGAGAGAGGAGGACCAGAAGGTTACGATGATGGCGAGTTCTTCCGAAAGTGGCTGTTCTCCTACGACGAGAGTCGCGGCTGCAAAATATTATTGGACGGGCAGGTAATAGGGGGATTCATAGTTTGGATCTTCAAGAGCCAAAACAATCAATTGGGTACAATCTTTATCGATCCAGACTTCCAAGATCAAGGAGTCGGAACCCAAACCTGGAAGTTCATAGAAGCAGCCTACCCAGATACGCTGAATTGGGAATTGGGAACCCCGGATTGGGCGGTGAAGAACCACTACTTTTATGAGCAGAAATGCGGATTCGAAAAAGTTGGTGAGGACTCGGTTCAGGATCGTGACGGTGTGTCATTTATCTACCAGAAGAGAATGGGTGAAGTCCGAAATTGAGTGGCCTGCAAGCTTAGAAGAATCAAGGATGCTTGAGTTATTATTTTGAACCATTGGGTATCCTCTGAAAGAGGACCTGGTGAAAGAAAAGGAGAATCGGGAGCTATGAAAAGGATCATTTGGGTAATTGCGGGGTTGTTTCTGCTCGGAGCCATTCTATCAGGTTGTTTGAGGGAAGAGCAGCACGATCCACAGCAGATTTCAGATCAGAGGTATACGGCTTTCATCCACGTCAATGTGGTTCCCATGACCAGTGAGAGCATAATAAAAGATCAAACTGTACTCATTGAAGGGGATCGGATCATGGCCGTTGGTTCTGGGAGAAGTGTGATTATTCCAGATAAGGCCACGATTATTGACGGCGAGGGAGCTTACCTGATGCCCGGGCTAGCGGACATGCATATGCACACCCGCCAGGATTGGGAGAGTGAGGCTTGGCCGGTTTCACCGTTGATTCTCTACCTTGCCAATGGGGTAACTACTATCAGGGATTTCGGTCCATCGGGGGAAGTTTTAACATACGCACTCGAATGGCGAGAGCAAATTCAGGCCGGGACACGGGTAGGCCCCACGATTTATGCTTCCGGAAAAATTCTTTTCGTCAGCCCATTAGGTGATCCCCAGGGTCTCGTTAGGATGAACCACGATCTTGGATTCGATTTCCTCAAGCTCTATTCTTACCTGTCTCCGGAAGACGCAGGTGAGGCTCTGACAACAGCTATGGAACTCGAGATGTACAGCGCAGGTCATGTGCCTTATGCCATCGGGCTGGAGAATATTTTGACTGCCGGCATGGATGAGATTGCCCATATCGAAGAGCTGCTGCCCGAGTTTGTAGAGATTGATCGGGA
>Ga0255372_10074_pt1 | contig 19901 bp, 21 predicted proteins | sample ANMaggSeSYBR01E8_FD_182092 | JGI IMG/M metagenome (GOLD analysis project Ga0255372, IMG submission 182092) | Sediment cell enrichment communities from methane seep in Santa Monica Basin, California, United Staets - ANME aggregate JGI... | ecosystem: Environmental > Aquatic > Marine > Cold seeps >...
GGTCTTGTCTAAATGATCCTTTTTTAGAAATTTAATTTCCCCGCTAAAGGCTTTAGGACCAATATAATGGCCGATGGAATAATTAACGGTGTCGCCGATCACAGCGGCAACACTTAACAACAGAAACAAGTAGATCGGATTCAGTGAACCCAGCGCAGCAAAGGTGCCTGCCGCAAACAGCAGAGAATCTCCCGGGAGAAAGGGAGTGATCACAAATCCCGTTTCTAAAAAAATAATGAAGAATAAAATGCCGTATGTCCAGACTCCGTAATTGGCGATGATGTCATTTAGATATACATCCATATGCAGCACAAAATCGATTAAGAACTTAATTACTTCCATTACACCTCACTTGTCTTGATTAACCTGCGACATTATAGCACGTTGAAAACGAGAATTAGCCCAGAACAAACCCAGTAAAGCCCCCAGGGCTAAAATCACCAAACCCACAGGCGCATAACTGGCAAAGTAAGTGCCAAATGATCCCAGAGTGGGCTGGAAAGAGGAAATTTCAGCCAGCGCAGTTAGAATATTTAACCCATTCCAAACTCCATGCAGCGAAACAGAGGCAATTACGGACATCAATAATCGGGCATAACGTTTTTCTGTACTGGCGGAGGCAAGCCCCCATCCTACCAACGCGGTTGTCAGGATGTGAATTGCTGCAGTTCCGAGCCTGGAAATAACCACAAATGTCCAGATACCGGCATCAGCTGCAATGGTCAAATTCTCGAACAGTGCATATCCGGCACCAGCAACCGCCCCAAGCAGAAATCCCTCCCTTGGACTCAGGTTTCGACCCAACAGGAACCAAACCGCGATCGGTTTAATCAACTCCTCGACCAGTGGGATTATCACTGCTATGTAAACAAAAATAACGCCTACGACTCCAGGGCTTTCCAACAATCTACTAATTGAACTTTCCAAGATGGCAGGGGTAACCGAAGATTGCTGCAAACGATTGATAAGATTGAGGAACTCCTGCTTCTGGCCGGGTTGATTCTGTAATAGCATCCACCATAATATCCCCAGAAGAACAAGAATCAGGATTTCTACAACAAGAGAAATCAGTGGAGCAAAGGTGAGTCCGCTGCCAAATACACCCCAAAATCGCTGGGCGCTTTCTCCCGGCAATTTTCTCTTCACCCGGTTTAACAACCAGAAGATAGCTGCGCCATTGGTAAGAATATGGATAAAGGGGAGGATGAAATTACCCCAGGAAGAATTAGCCTGGGAAATATGGCCCAGATAAATGAGAATCGGCACTGAAAAAATGAGCCAACCAGATCTCTGCCAGATTTTACTCGTGCGGGGAGGTTTACCAAATAAACGCCGGCCGGAAAAATAAATTGAAGGGATCATTAAAAATCCCGCAAAACCCAACCCTGCAGAAAATAATAACGCGGATCCCAGTTGATTTTCAGTAACAGCCAGACCAGCGAGTGAACCGCCCAGGGACATCACCAATATTCCCACCACGGATGACCCTATCAACAGCAGGCTGGCGAGCAGGCTGAAACCAAACTGGCCTGCTGTCAGCCAATCAAACTTCTTTCGTTGAGGGACCTGATTCATCAATTAATCTCGTTCTGAGTCATCAGGCCCCAGCTTGCGTAAAGCTTATTTGTCATCAATTGTGATATTTAAAATCAAATCTCCAAGAGGAATATCCCCAGCTTGTTGAGGATCCCGGGGAGTTAATCCATCTACTACATCCATTCCTTCAATTACTTCACCGAATATTGTATAGCCCCCGTTTAAATTGGGCGTTGCGTCATAAGTAATGAAGAATTGGCTGCCATTGGTGTCCGGACCAGAATTCGCCATGGCAACTAATCCAGCCCGGTCAAATACCAGGTCCCCAGCAACCTCATTGCTGAAAGAATATCCCGGGTTACCATAACCGGTACCGGAAGGATCTCCAGTTTGGGCGACAAAACCGGGTATAACGCGGTGGAAAACAACCCCGTCAAACCAATCATTTTCTACCAGAAATATGAAGCTGTTCACAGCCAAAGGAGCGGCATCCGGAAACAGTTCAATCACGATATCTCCGCCTTCAGTTTCAATAGTGGCCTGATAGGTGGTTCCTGCATCCACAGTCATTGGAGGGCATTCAGAAAATTGCTTCTCTTCAAGTTTAATCATTTCCACGATTGCGGTTAACATTTGGGGGTCTGCCTGGGCGTCGTACAGACTGTTGATTTTTATTGCGGGGGTGCCCTGAAGGCCCATTTCCTGGCCGTCAATCCAGGTGGCTTCCGCCTCGGTCACAATCGTTTCGCTGAACAAATCAAGCTCAAACTGCTCAGAATCCAACTCCAATATTGCGGCTTGATCCACCAACCAGCTGCCAAATTCTTCTACGGTGAACATAGCCCATGCTGTCTGGGTATCATACAGCATGTCATGCATAGACCAAAACGCATCCGCTCCCTGCAGGCCAGCTGCTTCTGCAGCCTGGGCAGCCAAAGTGGCTTTGTCATGAATGCTCACAAGTGGAAAATGCCGGTAGACAATCCGCACATCCTCAGAATACTTCTCCTGGATGTCTTTTAGAATGTTGGAAGCTTCTGAGCAGAATGGACATTGGAAATCAGCATATTCAACAATCGTGATCCGGGCATCTTCCGGACCTATGATCCAATCACTATCCGGATCAGGTGAGTAATTTGCCAAATCCTGGGCGCTTGGCTGCGGCGGGGGAAGGTTTGGCTGACAGGTTGGATCTACTGCAACCACCTCTGTTTCGATGGTTTCAATCAACTCTGTCGGCGTCGGTAGCACTACTTCTGGTTCATCAGCAGTGGAACAAGCCGCCGCTAATAACACCAATATCATCACTAATAAGAAATATTTTTTGTTTTTCACAAAATCTCCTCTGATAAACTATTCCAACATTGTACCAATAATATTGCCCCTAGATGACATGTTTTCATTTCTTATATCATTCTTAAAATCATCCTTTATTCAGTTATTTTCCTCAAAAAGTCTCTGGAATTGATCCAGCCGCCATTTCCAGGCGACCTCATGCATAAACGCTGCATAGGATGATGCGTTTGTCTTCAGCTCCCGCAGTTGGCTGCCCAAATCCGCTCCTTCCGCATCCGCCGCACCGCCGGGGGCAGCAGCATAAGAACCGTGAAAAGCAAAATAGGCCTGGTTTAATCTCCTGATCAAATAACCGTTTTCCAGAAAAAAAAGCCTGCGAGTTTCCATATAGTCTTCCGCTTTATTTATATCTCCTTCTGCAAGGAGGCGGTCAACTTCCAACCGGGTAATATGCATCTCCGCCCGAAAATCAAAAACATCTCCTGCAGGAATTGGATCCGGGGGATCTGGGGGCGGAGTTTCTTCAGGTTCCTCTGCGACGGATTCCGCTGGTAAAAATTCCGGGTAGTAGAGCAGGAAAGTTTCCCTTTGAATTTCGTCCGCCGAAAGATCCGCGATAGTTTCGTTGATCGTAGTCAGTTCCGGGCTGGTGAAATAATTAGCTCCCAGGGGGCGGATTGTGAGGAAATTGTGGGTCCATTCATGGCCGATGACATGAATTAACCAATCCAGATTTCCGGTCTCGATAACCATGGAAGGATATAACCCTACGCCGCCGATGCCTACCACCAGCGCTGACAGATTTAATTCCCTTTCAATGATTTCTTCCAGGTGGATGATTTGCTCCAGGGTGAGGTTGCGGATCAGCATCAGATTGGCTGCCTGCTGGATCTCATCCCGGGGAGAGACAATCAGGGCGTACGAATCAGGTTCAGACCGATAGAGAACTGGCGGGACCAGCTGTCCTCCCGCTGACATCCCTAAGTTCACCAGGGCGTGATTCATCTGGCCCTGGATAATCTGTTCCACAAAGGGGGCTGTATCTTCCCGCTGGGAACGCATTTCCTCCAGTTCTTTTTTGATCTCAGCAGAAGCCTGATCCCTGTTTTCTAATTGAGGATCAGATAAAACACTAATTAAAATATCCTGCGATTGGTTGATCTGGTTTCTTAAGTCCAGGTAGTCCAGAACAATCTGTCGCTCTTCCCCCGCGGGTGTATACCGGTATACTTTCAGGCTTGACTGGGTCAGTTTTTGTCCCAGGGCAGAAACAATCCAGGAGGCATAATCAAATTCATAGGGACGGGAATAAGATCGAATTTGCTCCAGCTGTTGAGAAAGATCTACCTCCGAACCACGAACTGGCAGAATTCCAATGACGATAATAAATAAACTAAAGAATAACTTCCCGATTATATTTTTCCAATACATATTTTAAATATTCAGCAAATAAAACTAACCTGCTAATACTAGTTGTCCGTCTTTAGCAATATACTTTCTTCATCAGGACATTTCCTTCACTCGGAAATTCTACCCCCAAAGGGATTTCAATTACAGATCAGGCTTCGGCGCTTTTTTCGGCTGAATCCGCATGGCTTGATCCACCTGGTCATTGAGTATCATCTCCCCCAGCAGGTCACCATAAGCCGTCAGCTCCGGGATCTTCTCCGGTTCATCCATTGGATAAGATCCTTGCAAATCCACTTGAAAACGCCGAAAATCCAACTCCTTAAAGAAATTCTCTACCAGGTGCACCTGCTGGTCATCAGAGGACTGCTGAAAGGCTCCCAAAACCGGGCTGATCCAATGCCAGGGCCAAAAGCGTTTAATTTGTTCCGGCTCAAGGGAATGGGGTTCCCGACCTGTCCCGAGACTGATCAAGGTAGTCTCAGCCGGATCCCATCCCAGCACAAACTGGGCTTCATAGGCCGCGATATAACAGGGATTATGATAAGACCCTACACCCCCATCGACATACCGGTTTTCCACTGGCGGGAAATATGAGGGGACTGACGAGGAAGCGAGAACTGCTTTCACAACCGTCCATTGGTCGTAGCCTTTTGATTTATTAAACGGTTTGATAAAAAGCGTTTTATTCTTAACCAGGTCAAAAGCAGTGATTACAAGATCAGTCGGCTGCCGGGAACACCAGAAATCTCCCATGGTTTTCCCACCCAGGTACTCTTCCAGAGCTTCCTGGAGTGGATCCAGCGGATAGCGATATCGAGTCAATGGCCAGAGGGCAGACCGCCAGGTCTTGCGGAAGATTTTTGGACCAAAGTCACAGTACAAATCATGAAGTTCATCACCAAACATCCCTGTACTAATACCGGCAGAGATAATGGATCCGGTAGAAGTTCCCGCCAGCAGTCTGAAAATGTTGTAGGCTGGTTGTTTTAAGTAATCCTCCAGGACTGCAATTGCCCGGGAGGGAATGACGCCTTTTATGCCGCCGCCATCAACAGCCAGGGCCACGTTCTTGCGAAATGGTTTCATGAAGGAGCTCCAGTGATGATTAGGGGTATGATTTTACTATTATATATAGATTCGTCAAATCCGGCACTTACTGGAATTAAATGTCATTAAGAGGGTGCACATCATTCGCTACCCCTTCGTCTTCCTCCTCGATTAAACTCGGAGTCCGCTCAGGGTACTCAGAATGTCTGTATAGACCGCTCAAAAATTTACCCCCTGCTCAATCGTAGGGGCGACTCGATGAGTCGCCCTCTGCTTTTGCGCAGCCCTTTGATGCTTCCTTTGGTCGCAGGATAAACACCCTGGCGGGGCATCAGCAGTTAATCCTTGAAAAGTCAGCTCCCGTGGCTAAACTACCCGGGGAAGATCCCTCTTCCAATCTCGCAATGAAAGATTAACTGGGCCACCGGCTCCCTTCGATATGCTCTTCGTAAAAATCACTCAGAGCTACTCAGGATGCCTTTATTGCGGGTTATAGAAAATCTACTAACTGTTTACTCCATGCTGCATACAGTTTACTAATCTCCATCTCCAACCAATATCTCCAAAAGTCCCATGCTGACATCCTTCGACATCTGCTCACCTGGCAGCCCCGGAGCCCAGGATGATAGCGAAACAGCTTTAATCAAACCGGTACCCGCCAAATGGCGGAAAACCCGCTCCAAATCCTCTGCGCCGGGGCCGCCCGGTGCAGGATAATTCTGGGCCGGCGATTCTTCAGGGTTCACAATGTCAGTATCAAAATGGACCCAGATCGATTGATCCCCTAGTGGATAATTCAGCAACTCAAGCGGATCCCGCAGATGGGTGAGGGAAGCATTGGCTACCAGTTCCTTCTCGCCAGGATCCAGGTCCCGGCCATCGGTAAGTATGATCTGTTCCTGGAGAATTGCTTCCATTTCCAGGTTTTCCAGCAGGGTTAAATCTCCTAATCCGGCCAGCATGGCCAGCGGCATACCACCCAAAAAACCACTGGGGCTGGTCTCCCGGGTATTAAAATCACCATGGGCGTCAAACCAGATTAATAACGGATATAGCTCAGCCCGGTTTAATCCTGCCAGCACTCCTACAGCAGTACAGCAGTCCCCGGCCAGGGAAACTGGAAGCTGCCCCTCCCGGACAGCTTCTTCCACCTGAACAGCCAGGGCGGCGTGAAGTCTGGATATCCTGGTTAACAGGTCCGCTTTGGGCAATACCATTTGATTGATGATCCACTCAGGCTCTGCCAGCGCTTCCAATCTTGGCAGCCCTTGATCTAGAAAATAAGGCGTGAGAATAGTTCGCCGTTTCATTACGCCGCTATCCTTGAATTAATAATTTCCAGCACCTGCTCAGGCTGCCGGGTAGTAAAGACCACTCCCTGCACAAGGCCTTGTTTTTGATGGAAGGTGATCAGGATCCGGGGATGTTCCAGGAAATTGAAAAATGCCCGGTATTCCCCTTTGACAAAGGCGAAGTGCACCCCTGCGCCGCCATACTTAATCAAATTGGGGGAATCATCAACTTTGCAGGCCTGAATGTTTTCCAGCCTGGTTCTCCAGCGGATCAAGCCAAATTTTAGCAAAACTTCTTCTTCTGTGATCATTATCCTCAAGGTTCTATAGTTCAGTACATATAAAAAAAAGAACAGCGCCAAAACCAAACAGATGATGGGGAACGCCCGGAAACCAACAATCATCACCCGCCAGGCAAAAAGGGTAGAGGAAACCAACATCAGGAAGGTAAATAACAAGGTGGTTAGAGAGGACTGAATTTTTTCCTGATAGATTTGATCTGCCATAAACCCTCCAGATTTCCTGGATATTCTTGAAATCAAATATACATTTTCAACATTATTGACAGAAACTTAATTATATGCTACTATTACGAACGTTAAAGATGAAGTAGGTAATGGTAGCAATATATGAACTGCCCAAACTTGCGGAAACTGGGCGGTTTTTTGTTCTAACTGCACTGCTTCAATTCTATCAAAAGTAACAAGGAGTAACAAAAGTGGCAGAAAAAGAAATAGGAACCGTCAAATGGTTCAATGATGCAAAAGGTTATGGTTTCATCTCTCGCGAAGCTGGTGAGGACGTTTTCGTTCATCACACCGCAATCGTAATGGAGGGATTCAAATCCTTAAGTGAGGAACAGCAGGTTGAGTTCTCAGTTGAGCAAGGCGACAAAGGTTTACAGGCAGTCGACGTTCGTCCTGTCTAAGAATCTTCTTTCGCACCTGACTGCATCGTTCTGTTGAAGCAGTAAGGCGAATACATAACGCCTGGTTTTCCGCAAACCAGGCGTTTTTTTATCTTAAAAACTAACAATTGGAGTAATCTGTCCGCTGACTATTCAAGAGTGATTTATTTGTTATTATTGACAGCTGAATCCGTGAGTCATTTCATCCAGCCCGGCGGTTCTTTATCCCTTTGGCAACAACAGGTATACCCCGAACCCGGAGACCACAATCCCGAGAATTCTGGTTGCTGATATCGGAATCGGCTCTACTCCTCCAACCCCCAGGGCATCGATAACAAAAGACAGCGCCAGCTGTCCCAGGATAACACTGGCCAGTCCGGCTGCAACTCCCGCCCGCTGCAGGGAAAAGGAAATCCCGGTGACAATGAATATACCCAGGATACCGGACAATGCGGCTATGCCTAAAATCACGGGTGTGATTTTCCAGGCTTGAGGACCATCCCGGAGGAGCCAGATCAGCATTAGAGACCCAGCCGCAATTCCTCCCATGGTGTTGATCAGGATGCCTGTCCGGATATCCCCTATTATGCCGCCCACCCGGCTGGTCATTGTGGATTGAGCTGCAATCGCTATCCCGGTCAAAAGGGCAACCAGGGCGCCAGTGATTATGGATAATTTCATTAAACCTCCAAAATATGCTTGCCTATCTAATGAAGAACCTTGCTTCTCCTGCTGAAATTAAAGTCATACACTCTCTGAACATGCGTTCCGCGGATATTTTCGAACTAACCCATCCCTAAATATTTATTTCATCTTCCTTGATCTTTCCGGTAAAAATACCTAAAGAAATTAATGCCAGCAAAGCGCCGAGTATGCCGGCTAAATTCTTTTTATTCAGGAAAGCCACACTGCTAAATAAACCAAGGCCCAAAGAGAGGGGGCCATTGACTCTTTGAACAACCTGATCAGCTTCTTCTATTTCGTATCCTTTCTCAACCAGGCTCCATTTTAATATCGGACCTCCGTCAATTCCGGGTATTGGCAGCAAAGACACAACAGAGAGAAACCCATTGGTTTGAAGGGCGGCATTTGCTGTCTCCCGGGCAATTGTGTCTGGTTTAGCAAGAAACCTGGCCAGGGCAGTCAAGGGAATCAGCAGCAAATTAATCAGGGGTCCGCCAAGGGAGCGAATCACGTGCTGCCGGGGAGATACTTCCCTGTCATTGATCTCCTTATACCGGCAGCGAGGCATCCCAAATTGAATCTGGAGTTCATCCATGGGTTTCCCGATCCAATTAGCAATAAACGCATGAGCGAGATTGTGGCACCATTCCATTCCTAAAATCGCAGAGGATGTCAGAGCCCCTTCTGTGATATGCCGTGAAAAACCAGCTTCTGTCCGTTTCTTTTTAGATACCCGGGTCATAATTCCCCACATTACCAGCTGGGTCAGAGGAAACCAGGTGTTCCCACGGACAGTAACAAGCGTGCCAAACAACCTGGTAATAATTTGTGGTTCTGCTGTGAGGGATCTTTGACCAGTTTGTCCTTCAGTCACCGGAGGACCTCCTCTTGTTTACATCTGGTTACCAAACAAAAGAGTTCCCTTGATTATACCGACCTTTTGTTGGGATACTATAGTTCCATCCGGCATTGATAGGACTGGAAGATAACCGGGACTTAAAGTCCGAAGAAAAGGGTGAGATTAAATGAACATCAGGAAGCCAGCAGCCACCAGGAACAGGTTGATCGCCCTATTAAAATGTTCTCCCGAGATTTTCTGGACCATCCAATCACCCAGCAAGACTGCTAAAACCACAATGGGTATGGATGCCAGGAAGTAAACGAGCACCGAGCGGGTCCAAAGTCCTGAAATTCCATGGCCAGCAACAATTAAAGCGCTTGAGATGAGGAAATAGCCCTGCAGGGTTGCCCGGAACTTTTCCTTTCCCCATCCCCGCATTACTCCGTATATTACAACCGGCGGACCATTGGCATTATATGCGCCTCCCAGTATCCCGGCAAGTAATCCGAATGGAAATACCATGGTTCCCCTCTTAAGCGAAGGAAGCTGCAGGCCTGACAAGTTGTATAAACCAAATCCAATTAAAACTAACCCCAGGATCATCTTGACGATGCCTTCCGGGGTAGATTTTAAGAAGAATAATCCCAATGGTATGCCAGCCAGGGTAGAAAGGATTAAGTAAAAAGCGGCTTTAAAATCCACTTCCTGCCACTCCCGAAGCAGCATCACCAGGGCAATTACAATGCCGACCAACGCAACAAGAGGTGCAGCTGTTTTGGTACCCAGGATTAAAATCAGCAGCGGCATGGCAATCAAAGCATTTCCGAAGCCAAAGGTTGACCGAATCAGCGTGGAGATGAATATTATTAATAGAACCAGGGCAGAAAGCAGAGTAAAGTTCATTAATTTAGATTACTGCAAATATTTATCAGGCGTTTAAATGACCTGGATCTTTAAACCGCTGCACAAAGATCACACCAACTATTACGACCATCATGCCAAGAATTTGAATCGTGCCCAGGGTTTCCCCGAGAAGAACCCAGCTCAATAATGCCGTGAATATCGGCGAGAGATTCAAAACCATGTTCATCTCCAGCGCCGTTAATTCCCGGAGCGAATGATTATACAGCAGATATCCCAAGCTTGTATTCACCACTGCCAAAAAGAGAACAACTATTATTGATTTCGGGGTAAATTGAGGGATACCTTCCACGATAAGCGCCAGCAGCATGCTGAGTATCCCTCCAATCGCAAGCGGGAGGGCTGTTAATGTCAGCGTGTCCAGTTTTCCATCCCGGGCAATTCCTCGACCCAGTAAACTAAATGCTAAAAAGCCTATCAAGCCGACACCGACAATTACAATGCCTTTGGGTTCACCGGGACTCATCCCGGAAGAAAAAAACAAGACACTGCCAAATAAGGATAAGAGAACACCGAATATTTGCCACCTGGTAGGAATCTCTCTCAGTAGCAGAGCTCCCCCGGCAAGTACCAACAGCGGAATCAGGCTCATCAAGAATGATCCGGTCGTAGCCGGCACATACTTCAAGCCCCAGAACAGGGCGCCGTTGCCAATTGTGTAAGCGCTGACACCTATTAAAATCAAGCGCAGCCAGAGTTCCTTAGAAATCGGGGTTTTTAACGACTGCTTTTTGATAAGAAAGGGCAGCAGCACAACAGCCCCCAGGAAGTATCGCAGCCCTGCAATAGTAAGCGGACCCAAAGTTTCCAAACCGATTTTTACAACCACAAAAGTAGAAGCCCAGATCAGTGTCACCAGCAAACTTTCGCCAAGGGCAATTTGTCTCCGTCTTTCAATATTGATCCCGGTCACCGATTGATTTTTCATAGATCACTTCTTTCCTGTTTACCTAACAAAGCTGTGTTATGCTTCCAAATATTTATAAATCACGCTGGTAAATCCAGTAGCGCCGCAGCGGCTTGGCGTTTAATTTGCGGATAGCATTACTCATGGGGCAGCTCTTCAGTCGAAAGTACTTCCTGCTTTTTATAGTTTTAACCACCAGAGTCCAGTGCATTCCGGGAGGACCGGCTTGCTTCCCTTTCCAATCTCGCTTATCATCTCCTCTCCGAAAAAAAACTCCACTAATTCCAACCCTTCTTCCTGGCTGTCGAAACAGTAATCAGTTCTGATCCAGGAACGTTGAAAACCCCGGGATTCCAGGAAAGTAAAATATGGTTTCAAATCACCCTTTTCCATTGGCTCTATATTGCCAGTACCCAGGGTTTCGATAATGATTATCGTTCCCCCGCTGCGCAGCACACGTTTCATTTCCAGCAGCGCACTCTCCACTTCTCTTTTCCATTCTTCCCCCTCCCAGACAACCAGGTAACAGATACTCCAGCCAGAGATCACCAGGTCAGCAGACTTGTTCGGCAATGGTAACCGGCGGTGATCTCCGGCAGTCACTTGCCAGTTTCCCAACTGTTGATTTCGCAGTCTTTCAGTCGCTACTCCCAACATGTGGGGAAACAAGTCCAAAGCATGAACTGATTTAACATGCGGGGCCAGCAAATACGCCAGACGCCCGGTGCCAGAGCCCAGATCAACTACGTCTTTTCCATTTAGTGGTGTGATTTCTTTAAGTTCCGTAAGCAGGTTACCCAGATAGTCTTCCCGGCCAATCAGGCGCTGGTACATATCCGCTTCCTGCTGATAAACTGTTTTATGATCTGTCATAGATTATTGCTCATTTTGGGGGCAACGTCAGCGAATAACTAGCTCCCTGGTCAACCCAATCTCTCAGGTTACTATCTTTACTGTACCCTGTCTCTTTGACAACAACCCAGCCTGTCATCGCTCTACCAGTCATATCAAACAGTTCTACATCAGGCTTCAAAAGAGCTTCAGTGTAATTTTCCTCTCCGACCCGCACAATCAAATCTTCCCTAATTACCCCGCAAGCCATGTGTCCCTGTAACAAAAATCCAATCCCGCCAAACATTTCCTTTTCCTCGTAGCCCAGATTCTCAGACAATATTTCCCGGACCCGTTGAGCCAGCCCCTCGTCGAACATTAAATTATCCTCCTTAATTTAACCTGCCGGACTGAGACTTTAATACCTCTGTTACTGCATACGAAGGTGACGGCGCTGAAAGATCCAGATCCCGATAAGGTAATAGACAAGAGAAAGAACCAGTAAAGAGCTGATTTCATACAACACATCTGCTAATCCTGCCCCCAGGGTAAGGATTTTATTTAAAGCCATAACAGCATGTGTGGGCGGCAGCAAATCATAGAGACTGATATTTAAGCCCCCAATCTGAAATAAAATAATCCGCGGGATCGGATAAACTGCTCCCGAAAAGAACATAAAAAAGATCAGGGGAAAATTTGCGATAATAAAGGCCTGGCTGACTGATTTTGAAAATGCGGCCACAATTAGACCAATACCAACTACTGCCACTGCTGTAATTCCTCCAATTAACAAGGCTACCCAAATCGAACCTTGGCTGTTAAAACCCAATAAAATCGCCACAAATAAGGTCAACAAAAGGGAAACAACACCCAAAAGGACCGTTGGCAGACTAATTCCGATTAACAGATCGGATGTCTTCATAGAAGTCATTTGCAAACGTCGCAGGGTTCCGGCTTCAACCTCATAAGTGATAGTCATCGAGATAATAAATACCAGCATCACCACAGAGATAATCAGGATACCCGGAATATACAGGTCGAATTCAGATCTTCCTTCGGACGCCCCCAATGCTATTTCCACAAATTGAACCGGCCGGATCTCTCCAGTCTGGACCTGGACAAATTCATCAATTACTGTGCCGGCCATCACCGCGCCGACTGCATAATATGGATTTGTCAGATCTCCCACAAGCGTGACTTCAGCAGGATTTTGTATCTCTCCCCGGGAAGCAGCTTCGAGCTTGGCAGAAAAATTCACAGGAATGATTAATAGGACTTCAGCGTCCCTGTCTTCAAGTAAATCCTCAGCTCGCGCCACATCGTTTACAGATATCACCTCCAACAAAGGGTCCCCGCTAGGGTAGGCCAATGCTTCCAGCAAGGTAATGGCTTCTCTTCCCTGAGGTCCCGTATCCAAGTTTTGGACCAATACATCATAAGTAGTCGATCCGCTGGGTATCATCAACCAATAGAGCAACACAAAAAAAGGTCCTATGATCAAGCTCAATCCCAGCGTGACTGGATCCCGGGCTTGTTCTTTCAAGCTTTTCCAGAAGATCTTCAGGATTTTCATTCCCTCAACCTCCTTCCGGTTAGCTTAATAAAGACATCTTCAAGGGTATTCTTCCGCAGCCGGATATCTCCGGTTTGGATCCCGGAGTCGTTCAGGTGGGCGAGAATACTCTGGAGCAGGTTGACCAGATCCAACGCTCTAATCTGGAGCACATTGCCCACAATCAAAATCTGAACCCGACCCTCCAGGAAAGACAGGTCGGGTTCAATTGGGACTTCCTGGTTTACTAATGTAATTTCAAGCACATCACCTTCGCCAACAGTCTGTTTCAGGGCTTCCGGTTTATCCAGAACCATAAGTTTTCCCTGGTCTATGATTGCCACCCGGTCTGCCAATCTATCCGCTTCGTCCATGTTATGCGTAGTCAGGATAATTGTCTTCTCATCAGCCAGCGATTTGATGTATTTCCGGATGCTGATCCGGCTCTGGGGATCCAGGCCTGCCTCTGGTTCATCCAGGATAACTATCTCAGGGTCATGGATCAACGCCAGGGCAATGTTTAGGCGCTGCTGCATACCCCCGGAAAGTGTTCCTGCTAATCTGTCTGCGGAGTCGATTAAACCCAGGGCATCCAGGAGTATCTGACTGCGCTGCTGGATCAGAGACTGGTTCATTCCGTACATATTCCCCAGAAATATTAGCTGTTCTACAGGAGTCAATTTTGTCCACAGGACATTCTCCTGAGGACAGATGCCGATCCGTCCTCGGGTCTTAACATCCTCGGCAGTGAGCGGCTTCCCCCGCAATATCACCTCTCCACTGTCTGGTCTTAGTAAACCAGACATCAGCTTTATAGTTGTGGTCTTCCCAGCACCATTGGGTCCCAACAAACCAAACACCTCACCAGAGAAAATATCCAGGCTCAGGTCTCTCACAGCCTGGATATCCCCGTATGATTTTGTTAGATTCCTGATTTGAAGGAGAACTTGTTCAGCCATTTATGCTCCAGAAGTGCAGCAGCTCCCAATATTAATCTTCCCGGATTAAACCTTATTCCTCCAGTTATCCTTGCCTGGATTATAACTAGAACCAGGCTATTTTCTCAACGGATTCCCTGTCAATTTTTTTCCTGATCCTATAGCTGGGGATTAAGAGCCAATACAACACAAATCAGCAATTTGCATATTTAAATTATATTGGTTTGAGTATCTGGGTAAAAAAAAAAGAAACTTAAGTTTTAGATATCAGACAACTCTTCCGAATCAAAGAACTTGAAATTATTCTTGCCGCTGTGTTTTGCCTGGTACATGGCCGCATCGGAATTTTTCAACAGGTCAAGATCAGGAAGATTTCTCTTCTCATCTATGCTTATTCCGACGCTGGCGGTTATCTGAATACTATGCTCTCCAATTTGGATCGGCAAATAAATGTTGTTAAGCAGCTTTTCGGTGATTTTACTAACATCCATCTTATTACGAATACTATCAAGAATAATCACGAATTCATCTCCCCCCATCCTGGCTACAGTGTCGCTTTCTCGCAAGGTTCCCTGCATACGGCTGCTGAGTTCCTGCAGTACTTGATCCCCAACCGCATGACTATACTCATCATTTACATTTTTGAAATTGTCCAAATCAACAAAAAGAACCGCCACCAGACTCTGATCTGTTTCGGAATGGATGCTCTGATAGCGATCTTCAAACAGGGTTCTATTAGGTAATTTCGTGAGCGGATCGTACAATGCCTGCTGCTCCAGTTGAAGTTGATAGTTTTTTCGTTCGGTGATATCCCGTATGATACACTGCACATGGCATGGATTCCCGTCGACAGCATAAACCAGCGCCATATTCAACTCCACCGGTACCTGGCTGCCATCTTTTCGCACCAATACCTCTTCAAATGTAGGCAGGTTTTGTCCCTCTAAAATATTTTCCCTGTTTCGGTTCATTGCCTCAAGATTATCAGGGTCTCCAAATTCAAGTGAATTCAGTCCCACAATCTCTGTTTCTGAATAACCCAGCAGCTCAACTGCCTGGGTGTTGGCCGACAATATAATCCAATTCAAATCAATGATTACCACTCCGTCATTGGTGTGTTCAAACAAGGCTCGGTAACGATCAGCAGTGGTCTGGGACTTAAATATAGCGTCCTTGATTCCACTATCAGCTCTCCAAATATAAACAGCTGCCAGGGTTGCATAGACTGTTTGAATAAGCCAACGTGTAAGGTTAGCTTGTAGGGGAGCGGGTTGAACCAGGATACCATTTAGTTCCAGCTGGAGAACAATGAGGTTAATTCCAGCGCTGATGATAGTAATTATAAAAGCAGACTTTCCACTTATCGCTAATCCAGCAAACATCACAATTAAAACTTGCCCAAGGACATTCACTCCCCGGATGCCGGATATGAGTACCAGGTCAAGTGTCAATATTAACCACCCCAGAATTGCGATCATCCAACCAGCTGCTTCCAGTTTTCCCTTTCTGAGAAGAAAGTAGGAAATAAACATTACAACTGTCCCAACCATTCCCTGGAGCAGAACTTCTGGGTGCTCCGGCACCATTATATAAGAACCGATTACGATCACCACGATCATGACGCCCGAAGCTAACTGCGTAGCAACCAGAATATTGGCTCGGCGCTGTTTCTCTTGATCTTTAAAATCCGGAATAGAAAATATTTTCATGTTCAGCAGGTTAAATACATCAATTTATCAGTATCCCCGAATAAAAGGGGAAGAAACTACCTGCATCATACAGGAAAAAGATATAGGGGAGCCTAACAGGTTTGTTATCGCCAGTCACCCCCTCCTTGCGTGTAACTTACAACTTTTTACAGGCCTGGAAGTCCTCCGATGACCCGTATTTTGGATAATATATCAACTACTTTCCCTATTATTGAATTTCATCCAGGTATGAATAACCAAAAACTTTCTTTTCTAAGGGGGATTTTTAGGGAAATATTTAGAAATGCAGCAACCGCTGACCCCCTGGTGATAAGACTATTTTTCAGCTACAATCAGGGGCTGGAAAAATTTCTCTCGCAGAGTGGTAACTTTCAGAAAACCTGCCTGGATAAACAGGCGCTCTAAAACCGGAATGGTGATGCAGTAATATTTCCCCCTTAACCACAGACCCTCATGCAAATACAATTCTATCCGCAGAAACGATTTCCACGCCAGCAAGTTCAAGCTCATTTTGACATTTTTCGATGACTGCGGCAGCCTCCTGATTATAGTTGCTGTGTCCATCTTCTACCAGGAAAACCCGGTATCCCAGCTCCAGACCACCAAGGCAGGTTGCCTTGATGCATCCCTGGGTAACTAATCCTGTGATCAGGAGATTTTGAATTCCCCGTACTTCCAATTCGCTCTGGAGTGGAGTATCCAGGAAGGCATTTCCCTGCTTCTTTTGAATTTGCGTATCCCCTTCTCCACGAGTGAGACCGGGGTGGAACTGCCACCCTTCTGTTCCCTCTTTCAAGAAGGATTGGTTGGCATGTTGAACATAGATAACCTTAACTCCGAATAAGTGCGATCGGTCAACGATTAAATTAATTGCTGCTATAAGTTGATTAGCTTTGTAAATTGGATTCGGCCGGGTAAAAAGAGCCCGCTGGACATCTATCACTAACATGGCTGTCTTTCCCGGGGGAAATTGAGTTGATTGGGGCATTATTTTTATCTCCTGTCCTGATCTGTGTTTTTTCAGGCCGGTTCAACTTTTGGTGGGTTTCATTCAAAAAGCGGTATTTGGTTTGTATTTTTAGTTCTTTTCTCTGGTTCAAAAACTGGAATTCTGGTTTTAATGCCTGTTCGGTGGATTTCCTCCTGAAATGCTTTATTCAATTCCCTCCAACGGGGAACGCTACACTGATATTGGTCGCCATACTTATTAATATACTTCTCTTTTAGTCCCGGGAAAAGCTTTTCCAGCTTATGATAATAATATTCTCGTGAACCCGGCCGGAGGGAAACACCAAAAGAGGGAATGATATATGTAGCACCGCTATTTTGGGCCCAGGAGACAATCTGTAAAATATTCTGCTCGCTGTCTTCTAAAAACGGCAGCATTGGCATCATGGTAACCCCGGTGAGAATTCCTACCTCCGCCAGTTTGCCCATAGCCCGGAAACGGGCGGAAGGGAGGGGTGCGCCCGGTTCAAGTTTTCGAGCCAAATCGTCGTCAGCCGTTGTGATCGTAAAACTAATTGCGGCATATACCCGGCTGATATCTTTAAGAAGATCAATGTCTCGGAGGACAAGATCAGACTTAGTTAAAATATGCACCGGGAATTTATTATTGGAGATAATTTCCAATGCCTTCCCTGTCAATTGATACTCCCGTTCCACGGGCATATAGGGGTCGTTCATGGAACCGAACCCTATTGTTCCTCGCATCCTCTTGCGGGGTAAAACATCCTCCAATAAATCCAGCGCATTGATTTTGACCTGGATTTTTGCGAAATCCTCAATCTGGTAGCAATCTGAGCGGGAATCGCAGTAAATACACTGGTGCTGACAACCCCGGTATAGATTCATATTGTACTTTAATCCGAACCAGGGGTCTGGCTGCTTCACGTGATTAAGAATGGTCTTGGCAGTGATCTCTTCAATCATGGGCCTAAACAGTGCTGGGAATTATCTTAATATTCAGCGCTAATTTCCTTTGATTATTATACAGCTTTCAGATTTCAATCACTATAGATTCAACAAGTTGAAAAAGCGCTCAGGCGTTGGAAGCAAAACGAAATGACCCTGGAGTAAAACCTCCAGGGTCATTTTAGTGTAATGATTATTCTTTCCTGGCTGCCTGGATTTGTCCCGTAATCCTATAATATTCTCCAGAGAAAAATGTTTTTCCCTATCTCTCTAGAAATAGAATTAAGGAATATCCGCAAAGGCTTTTTCCAGGCCATAACCAACACCGACCATGCTTGGACCGGTATGGGCGCCTAAGACCAAAGACATTGGCCCGGTAGGAAGCCAATTGCATTTATATATCTTGTCGACCTGCTCTCGCAGAAGAGAAGCTCCTTCAGGATTATTGGAATGCAGCACCTGGACTCGCAGCTCACTGCCGGGTTTATGCTTTCGCCCCATCACCTTGACCAACCCTTTTAACGCTCCTTTAAATGTCCGAACCTGTCCCAGCTGCTCGTAAGTCCCATTTACTTTCTCCACGCCTATCATAGGTTTGATATTGATCAATGAGGCAATGATCCCTTTCATGTGGCTGATGCGTCCACCGTGGATCAAATACTTTAACTCATCAAGCGTGTATATACTGTCGCAGGCATCCCCAATCCGCTGCGTCAAATCCAGAACTTTATCCTTGGCCCAGCCTGCTTTTACTGCTCGGGCTGCTGACTTAACCACCCAACCAGCTGCTGCGGATAAAGTCTTGGTATCAATGTGGGTTACGTTTGCCTCTGGAACCATTTCCGCCCCTGCCAGAGCTGAGTTGTAGGTGCCGCTTAATCCCGAGGTCATATGGATGGAAAGAATGTCCGGATCCTTGGCAGCCAGACTGCGATACAAGTCCGCAAATTCTCCTGCTGAGGGCTGGGAGGTAATTGGCAAGTTCCCTGATTCAATCAGTATTGGGTAAAAATCTTCGGGTTTGATATCCACACCTTCCCGATACGACTTTCCATCCAGGGTAACAACCAACGGTACAATGTGAATGTTCAATTCAGCCGCTTGTTCAGTGGTTAACCCAACATCAGTTCCGCTATCAGTTACAATTTGCATTCTATACTCCTTGTTTGAAAAATAGTTTAAAGCTGCTTTCCCATGCTGATCCGCTCTTCTACTGAATAACCCAATTTTTCGTAAAACGCTTGCAGTTCAGAATTATTTGCCCGGATCTGCAAATTTAACTTTGGGCAGGACATCTGAGCCAATAAACCTTCTGCTTCCTTCATTAGTGCCGTACCAATGCCCTTGCGGCGATAAGCCGGATCAACGGCAAGGTAATAAATCCAGCCGCGGTGTCCATCATACCCCGCCATGGCTGATCCCACCAGGAGACGATCATTTACTGCAACTAGAAACAATCCGGGTTGGATTTTCAACTTGCTTTGAATATCTCTGAGTGGGTCATTGTGGAGTGGTGTTTCAGGAAATACCTTTTTCCAGAGCTGGATGACCTCTAGTTCATCGTCCATCCTGTAAGGTCGGATATCAATCATAATATTCGAGCTTGGTAGCTGCATGGGATTATTGAAATTTTTATACCCGTATGACCACAGCGATTATACCAAACTAAAAGGTTATTCTTGTTGCAATTAATTTCCCGTTCAATCCAAGACGAAAAAATATTGCCAGGCGTCCCTATGCTTTATTCAAAATCCCTGATGATCTTGTCTGCTCTTTTACCCTGAACGGCTGAGAGTTCATCGAACAGAAGATAGGCAGGGTCTCCAGAGCAAGCACCGAGCACTTGAAGTGGTATGCCTGCACTGCCTGGGCGTACTTCTTCATATCCTTTATCAATTTAGGGGATCTGTAGAGAGGAAGATGGTTGTCCAGCTTCCGCCTGTCAAAATAATGGCCGTAGGCGTTCTGACGTTAATAATACATGCAACCGACAATCAAGATTGGCTGAACGTAGAAAAATTTGAGTTACAAAGTGCCTGTATCACACCGCGATCAACCGCCGCATGTCAGTTGCTCTTTTCACACCACAATTATCAAATGTATTGTCCCCCATCAA
>Ga0255372_10005_pt1 | contig 18986 bp, 14 predicted proteins | sample ANMaggSeSYBR01E8_FD_182092 | JGI IMG/M metagenome (GOLD analysis project Ga0255372, IMG submission 182092) | Sediment cell enrichment communities from methane seep in Santa Monica Basin, California, United Staets - ANME aggregate JGI... | ecosystem: Environmental > Aquatic > Marine > Cold seeps >...
CGGCGCCGGTAATGTTGCCATGGACGCTGCCCGGGCTGCTAAACGCGTTGGCGGTGACGACACCGAGGTTAGCATTGTATAACGACGAGCAAGAGATCACATGCCTGCCAGAGAGGAAGAAATCCATCACGCAGAAGAAGAAGGTATTATCTTTAACCTGCTGACCAACCCCATTCGTTTCATCGGGGATGAGAACAATCATGTTAAAGAAATCGAATGTGTCAAAATGGAATTGGGAGAGCCCGATGACTCTGGCAGAAGAAGACCCATTACCATCAAAGGGTCCGAACACCTTGTGGAGGCAGACACAGTGATTGTTGCCCTGGGTACAATGCCCCGCAAGTTTATCGCTGAGACCTCTCCAGATATAAAAACCAGTGATTGGGGAACCTTCCTGGTGGATGAAGAAAGCGGGGAAACCTCTAAAAAGGGTGTTTTTGCCGGAGGGGATATAGTTACCGGTTCTGCAACTGTAATCCAGGCCATGGGCGCTGGACGAGTGGCCGCCAAAGCGATCAAAGAGTACCTGGCTGAAAACTAAATAAAGTCCCTAAAAATCATTAAAAAGACCCCGGGAGACCGGGGTTTTTTGGTTTCCAGGAGCAGTAAATCGGGTCTCCCAGGCTGCTTTCCTTCAGCGCCGTCGGAGCTGTTTTCAGGGGGCAGAGTGGTATAATAAAAGCAAGTGTGCTCCCTTCCAGCAGCACACGTTTTCATTAATATGCAGCAAAAAAAGAAGGATCGTTTTATGGATATTAGTGCCGTACAACCGATCAATATTGATCAGGAAATGCGCTCTTCTTATCTCGATTATGCCATGAGCGTAATCGTTGCCAGGGCGCTTCCAGATGCCAGAGATGGGCTGAAACCAGTCCACCGCCGGATACTGTTTGCCATGCACGATATGGGCATCCGTTCCAGAAGCTCCTATAAAAAATCTGCCCGTATAGTCGGTGAAGTGCTGGGTAAATACCACCCCCATGGAGACAGTGCGGTTTACGATGCTATGGTGAGAATGGCACAGCCATTCTCCATGCGCTACCCCCTGGTTGACGGACAGGGCAACTTTGGATCCATCGACGGTGATGCACCGGCGGCCATGCGTTATACCGAAGCCCGCATGGATTCCATATCCGAGGAAATGCTGGCTGATATCGATAAAGGCACAATAGACTTTACTGACAACTTTGATGGTTCTCTTAAGGAACCGGATGTGCTGCCTGCCCGGCTTCCTAACCTGCTGCTGAATGGCGCGTCCGGCATCGCGGTCGGCATGGCAACCAATATCCCTCCGCACAACCTGAACGAGTTAGCTGCGGGCATAAACCACCTGATTGATAATTACAACAAAATTGACAAAGTAACCATTGAGGATCTAATCAAGTTTATCCCGGGACCTGATTTCCCCACCGGGGGCATCATTATCGGGGATGAAGGCATCCGCCAGGCATATGTAACAGGCAGGGGCCGGATTATTCTCCGGGGCCGGGCCCATATCGAGGAAATGGATCAGGGCGGCCGCTTCAGGATTGTGATTACAGAAATCCCCTATCAGCTCAAAAAGACTACCCTGATAGAGCGCATCGCCAGTCTTGTTCGTGAGAACAAAATCAAATCCATCTCTGATTTAAGGGATGAATCCGACCGGGACGGGATGAGCATTGTCATTGAACTTAAACGCACAGCGCAGCCGCGCAAAGTTCTCTTCCAACTCTACAAATATACCGCGCTGCAATCTACGTTTGGCGCCCAGATGCTGGCCTTAATTGATGATGAACCCCGACTGCTGTCATTAAAACAGTCCCTAACGCTGTACATTGACCATCGCCTGAACATCATCCAACGCCGGACACAATTTGAACTGGATAAAGCTGAAGCCCGGGCACACATACTGGATGGCCTGTTAATCGCACTCACCAACCTGGATGAAGTAATTAAAACCATCCGGAAATCAGCAGATACGGATTCAGCGAAGATCTCCTTGATTGAACGTTTTAAACTGACAGAGATTCAGGCGCAGGCAATCCTGGATATGCAGCTAAAACGGCTGGCAGCTCTGGAACGCCAGAAAATCGAGAATGAGCATAAAGAACTGATTGAAAAAATCAAATATTTCCAAGGACTGCTGAAAAGCCGGAAAAAACAGCTAAAAATCATCAAGGATGATTTAGCTGAATTGGTTAATAAGTTCGGTGATGAACGCCGGACTGATATCGCCCCTGATGCAGCGCAGGAAATCGACGAGGAAGACCTGGTTCCTGACCGGCCGATTTTAATCAGCATCACAGAACGGGGATACATAAAACGGGTGATGGCCCTCACCTTCCGCTCTCAGAAACGGGGCGGCATCGGAGTAAAAGGCCACTCCATGCGTGATGAAGATGAAATCATGTCCTTAATTCCCGCCCGTACACTGGATACAGTGTTGTTCTTCTCAGACCGCGGGAAGGTCTACTCTTCCAAAGCCTACCGGATACCGGAAGCCAGCCGAATCAGCCGGGGACTGCCGATAGTTAACGTACTGAATATCGACCCCAACGAAAAAATCACCGCCATCGTGCCTGTGACAGATTTTAAGGAAGCCAAATATTGCACTATGGTGACCCAAAAAGGCTTGATCAAACGTGTAGATCTATCTGAATTCGATTCTGTCCGACCTTCCGGTTTAATTGCGATCAACCTTAAAGAGGATGATAGTCTGGGATGGGTCCGGCTTTCCAGCGGTAAAAATGATCTGATGCTAATTACTCGCAAAGGATATGCCCTGCGCTTTCAAGAAAAAGAAGTCCGTCAGATGAACCGGCCAGCAATGGGTGTAATCGGCATCCGTCTCCGGGAGAAGGATGAAGTTGTGGGGATGGATATCGTTGAAAAGGGAGGAGATTTACTGGTCATCACTGAAAAGGGATTTGGTAAACGAACCTCACTGGATAATTACCCAAGGAGGAGCCGGGCGACAATGGGTGTGTTAACTGTCGATAAGAAAGCCCTGCCGGTCATTGGTGAAATTGCGGCAGCCCGGGTCGTCCTTCCGGAACAAGACCAAATCACTGTCATCTCTGCCGAAGGTACCGTAATGCGCACCAAGGCTGAGAGCATTTCCCGGTACAATCGGGTTGCCCGCGGTGTGACCATTATGCAGCTGCGGGAAGAGGACGTGGTGGTATCTATCGCACGATTTGCGGAACAGGATTTAGAAACAATAGAGGAAGAGAAAGAAATACCATCATAAAACAGAAAATTTTATAACGAAGAACCGTAATCCTTCAGCGATTACGGTTCTTTTCTTACTTAAAAGCAGGAAACGGTTTCCAGAGGGAACCGTTTCCTGCATATTTTATTAACTTAGGTCGGCAGAGCTACTTTTCCGACTACCAGCAAACAAAAAGCGCTGATAATTACCGTGGTGAGGAAAAGAAGGAACGCCAAAACCAGGCGCTGCACTGGAGTCATCCCAAATAATTCGGGCTGGGCTACAGGGTCACCCCAAACTTCGTCTTCAGAAAAATCAAAATCATCGTCGAACTGGTTTCGGATATCGTCTAATGACATAATATCTTCTCCCTGGAAATCTCGATCCTTTTCCTAGTGTAGCTTATTTTTAGAATCTGTCAACCAAACGGAGCTGGATCTCTCCAGTCTGGTACCTGCGCTCTGCTCCGGAATTGGAGTGCAGGATCAGGGAACCCTCATTGGATATACCCAACACTTTCCCCTGATCAATTATTTTTTTTCCTGTTTTCAGAACAACAACTTCATTTTTATATGCCAGCCTTTCCTGCCAGGCAGTTGTAAACAATTCAGAGGACAGCTCTGGATACCATTTCAAGAGGGATAGCATAACCTTTACCAGCAGCTCCAGGCGTGAAATATCTCTTCCGGCAAGATCTTCCAGGCAAGCCGCAGGGAAATGCAGATCCCTTTCCTCCGGAACAGATCCTCTGGATACATTTATTCCAATTCCCAGCACTACATCTTTCAACTGGTTTCCAGCCCAATGAACATCTACCAGTACACCACAGACCTTTTTCCCCTCTACCAGCACATCATTGGGCCACTTTATCTCCGCCTCCAGTTGATAATCTTCGATCAAGGTTTCAGCAACTGCCAGGGCCCCCAATCCGCTTAGTTTGCCCAGGGTTTCTGGGGTTAATAATCCTGGTTCAGGGTACAAAATTATGCTGAAGGCAAGGGCTTTACCTGCTCTGGTTTCCCAAGTTCTGCCATGCCGCCCCCGGCCAGCAGTTTGGGTATCTGCCAGGATCAAAGAAAAAGCAGGGGCTCCGGTTTTAATATGATTTTCTGCAGCCGAATTGGTTGACCCCACCTCCTGATAGAGAAAAAGCTCTCCCAGAGGCAATTCTTTTAAACGGCTTCTCCAGACGGATAAATCCATAAAACCATTGTACTAGAGGAAAACAAAAAGGGACGGGAATATTTCCCGTCCCTTTGAATTCATCCCAAAACTGATTCTATTTAGTGTTTTTTACTGGCATACCGCCGTCTTTCGGAGTGGGAATCGGGAAAATTTTATCCAGTTCTTTTTTGTCAACGGTCTCTTGTTCAAGAAGTTTTTCAGCCAGGGCTTCCAGTACATCACGATGTTCTTTCAATATATCTAAAGCCCGCTGGTAGGCACTGCCAACCAATTCCCTGACTTCGTTATCGATCTTTTCGGCAACAGATTCCGAGTAATCCCGCTGTTCAGTGAACTCCTTCCCCAGGAAAACCATCTCATCTTTTTTCCCGTAGACCATGGGGCCTAATTCCGAGCTCATCCCCAAGCGGGTGACCATTTCCCGGGCCAGCTTGGTTACGCGTTCCAGGTCATTAGAGGCACCTGAGGTTATATCACTGAAGACGATTTCCTCTGCAGCCCTTCCACCCATAAGACTGACCATATCTGCCAGAATCTTATTACGGGAAACAAGGGTGCGGTCGCTGTCAGGCAGGATCAGGGTATATCCTCCAGCCTGTCCCCGGGCGATAATGGAAATTTTATGTACATGATCCGCCTCAGGTAAAGAGCGGGCGGTGATAGCATGGCCGGCTTCATGGTAAGCAATAATCTGTTTTTCGATATCACTGATTATGCGGCTCTTTCGTTGCGGGCCAGCAATAACACGTTCAATTGATTCCTGGAAATCATCCTGCTCAATGACTTTCTTCCCATTTCGGGCAGCTAGAATCGCCGCTTCGTTGATCATGTTTTCCAGGTCAGCACCCACAAATCCGGGGGTTGCTTTAGCAATCGTTTTTAAATCCACATCAGGAGCTAATGGTTTACCACGGGCATGGACCTCAAGAATCGCTTCCCGTCCCTTTATATCAGGTTGATCCAGTATGACCCTCCGGTCAAACCGACCCGGACGCAGCAGCGCCGGATCCAGTATATCGGGCCGGTTGGTGGCCGCGATGATAATCACATTGGTATCTGTATCAAAACCGTCCATTTCCACCAGGATCTGGTTCAGGGTTTGCTCCCGTTCATCGTGACTGCCGCCCAATCCCGCGCCCCTGTGACGACCTACTGCATCAATTTCATCCACAAAGACAATACAGGGGGAGTCGCCCTTGGCTTTATCAAATAAATCCCGGACACGACTTGCGCCAACGCCGACGAACATTTCCACAAATTCAGAACCTGAAATAGAATAAAACGGCACTCCGGCTTCACCGGAAACTGCTTTAGCAAGCAGAGTCTTTCCGGTTCCCGGGGCACCCATCAGCAGCACACCTTTTGGTATTCGTGCGCCCAATGAAATAAACTTTTCCGGTTCCCGGAGGAATTCAACTACTTCAGCCAGTTCCTCCTTGGCTTCCGGTATACCAGCCACATCGTCAAAAGTCACTGTTGGGTTGTCTCCAGTTAATTTCCTGGCCTTGGATTGACCAAAATTCATAGCGGCCGACCCGCCGCCCCGCGCCTGGCGGAACACAAACCAGAACAATCCGGCGATCATAATAAAAGGTAGAATGTACCCCAACACATTAATTACGCCGAACCAGGCACTGGGTGGCTTAACTTCAACTATGACATTTTCAGGGTTAAGCTCAGCAGAGATTACGCCCAGCTCCAGTATCTGCTGTACAAAGGTAGCATCTGGTTCCTTATGAGAGATTCCTTCAGTGCCGTCCCGGTAGATCAATTCCAGCTCATCTTCATTTACTATCACCCGGGTCAGTTTCCCGAATTTGATTTCCTGGGCTACTTGCCCAATAGTTATATCCTCGGTAGTGACAGTCTGTTGGCGAAAGCTGTAAAAAACCAGGATGATAATGCCCACAAACAGCATAATATAGATTATTGACTGACGATTATTTGTTCCCGAATCCACAAAAACCTCCGTTGGGTCTGAAAACCCAGAGTGCGCCAGAATAAACAGCAGGCACACAATGCTGTTCAGTATACCAAAATTTAGTTCCTTTTCTGAGAAGCACAGCCCATTATACCAATCCCTTTCAGGCTTGAATATGGAGCGGGTCTAAATTAATAAGGTTTTAACAATGGAAAAGCAAATTTGCTTCCTTGTTATAATAAGTGCGAATTTGTGTGCTTATCTATGAATCTCACTTCGCTTAATTATCGATCAACACCTGTCAATGAAATCGAAACAATAATTTCGTATTCACTCATCCCCGAGGAGATGAAGGGAAACCCTTCCCTCTTGATAATACCCCGTCTCTCATCTATCTAATCATATCAACTTACCAACAAGTACCATCACTCGCAGGGTCCCTTTCGCCACAGGGTTCTAATCCTTCACCCCAAGATACAATTAAAAACCGCATCGAGTGTCCTGTTGATTAGCTTTCTGCTCCAGAATGGCGGTCACAATAAATATGGACTGCTTCGCGCACAAAGGCTGCGCCCCCTTTCCGAACCTGTTCATAATTTACAGCAAACCGCGGATCCTGGACCCACATATCCGCCAGGCTTCTCAGGAATCCAACATCGCAGGTATAAAAATACTTGTTGAGATAGTCGTAATACTCACTAACAGCGACTTGAACATCAGGATCATCCGCTGAGACATCAGGATTTTCCGTAACCATCCGTTCTACGATCTTTCCTCCCTCTATCTCTATTTTATCTTTTTGATCTTTTGTATAACTGGACCATTTTCGCTGCGATTCGGTGTACTGAGGCATTTGACCCCAGCGTTCCCGGGTTTCATCTTCATATCTGGTCTCATCAAATCCTTCAAAATATTCCTTTTCAGACATTTTCCCTTCTCCCTGTAAGCTGCTGATGGTTTTTTCCAGCGTTGCCAGCAGTTTATTTAATCGTTGTACCTGATCCCTGAGTGCAGCCCGGTGATTTTCCAATGAAGATAAAAGCTGAAAATCAGGGTGGTTCAAGAGATGTTTAATTTCCTTTAAGGGAATTTCCAATTCCCGAAAATACAGAACCTGCTGCAAGCGCAGTAAGCTGTCATGATCATAATAGCGGTAGCCGTTTTCGCCAATCTCAGCCGGAATAAGCAATCCAAGCTGATCATAATAACGCAAGGTCCGGGTTGTCACTCCTGCCAGATCGGCAATTACTTTAATGGTGTACATGGTGAATTCATCTCTCTGTACCCCATTGTACACCTTGCCGTAACGTTAAGGTCAAGGGGAAGATTCTAAGCAGGAGGATGAATACCTCAAGGCAGCGGAAATATCAGGTCCAGCGGTCAAGGATGCGAAAGTTCAGGTGATATTCTAGAGGATTTAAATTCGGGTTATTGGTAGGGGATAAAGTAAAATCTTCTTACTCTTCCTGCCCAAAAAAGCTGCGGACGGCTTGTTTCCCAGATTCATAAAGAAGCTGGTATTTTTCACTTCCTATATCGATCTCAAAATCTGTCGATGAAATCCCACAATCGCTGATTTCTATCGTGCGGTGTTGGTCCACTGCACTAGTCTCGTAATAGGAAATCTCATGGGATTGGTACAAATTCCGGAACGCCAGAGTGAGGAACTCCCAAACATTTTCCGGAATCTCTGGTTCTACTGGCTGTAAATACTTATCCGGATAAAGGAATAAACCCAGGGTTTCCCAGTTTATTCCCTCGCGGAAGAACCAGCTCTTACCTGCAAGTTCGTCCTGGTCAAAAATATGCATGGGGAAATTATCAAATAACCCCCCGTCAACATAGTAATCTCCATCACCAAATTTCTTCCCATCAAAACGCAGGGACTCAAAAAAGATCGGGATAGACATTGACATTCTAACTGCATCCGCTACAGCAACATCCGGGGTATGAGCAGCGGAAAATATCTCAGCCCGCTGCCGGGAAATATTGGCAGCCACGATATACAACTCCCGAAAACCCTTTTCCTGAAAATCTGTGAAAGTTGCTCTCCCATTCCCGTCGCATTGAGCGGCAATGATATCTTCCAGCCAGTGATAAAAGTATTCAGTGGAGTACCAGCCATACTTATTAATAAATCGGCGGTAATTTTCTTCTTCTGGAAACCTTAATAGCCTTCTACCGCGTCTTTTTGTTTCACTTTGAGGTACTTTTGAAAAATCCAGTGTATTAAAGAGATCTCTCGATTCCAGGACACTTAATCGAAAACTGACAATGGTAGCTGCTATTGCCCCTGCAGAAGTCCCTGCCACCCGCTGAATATTTTCCACAATGCGGTATTCATCCAGTACCTCCAGGGCTCCCATGTAGGCAATTCCCCGCACACCGCCGCCTTTAAATACCAGATTCTTATAAAGATTTCTCTTAAATTCATGATCGATCGCAGATTTAATCTTATCTATGAAATTTGGTATTGCCATAATTTGACCTCTACATCTTGAATATTATTTAATCCGCCTCCATGTCCTTCACTGAATAATTACGTCAAAATCAGATGTTAGTTGCAAAACAGGAAAAGGTATCCTGCGAGGATGCCATCTCCTGAGCTGCAGGAACAATTGGATTAGTCACCTTACAGAAAGTACCCAGCCTCCCGATTAAACCCTCGCCAGGCAGCAGAGTGAAGGAAGGATTTCTTCTCCGGCAAAAGCCGGACACCTTCCAGCCAGCTCTCTTCTGCTTCAGCAGCCTGCCGGAAACACTTCTCGGAGAAGGACCTTCTCTCCTCGGTCGATGCCTTGCTGAGCGCCAGGGCACCCTGAATAAATTCCTCTTCCAGTTGATCGCGATCGAGCTGATAGGATGCCAATCTATCAGTGTAATTAAGCAGCACTTCCCGGTGCAGGCGTTCATGAGCCCAGAAGGTTGTTTTTGGATCATAATGACCCTGCGGGAAGGGTGGTTGTTCCCTCGGAGGAGCATCCACCCAACATGGTTTAAAAATACCCGTACAGGGAGCAGCCGTTCCCGTGGTAAATACCAGCGGGTTCCCTTCTTCCAAAGAAACAATCATCGAACCAGTGGTCTGGCTGACGCGAATAGGTCCCAAACTGGCATGCATACAAATATCCGCCCCCGCGAGACCGGTAACCGGGTCCGGATGAACCTGATGGTTGCGGAGGATCGCCGCCATTGATTGGACAGAAATATTACCGGCATTGGATGCCAGCAGTTCTCTTGATCTCTCACATCGCCTGCGTCCGTCGCTGAATTTTGTAAATATGAAATCCGAGAAACCTTTTGACAAGTTGATATCTTCTTCCGACTTGGCAAAGCGTTTATCCAGAATAAAATCCTCTAAACCCTCAGAAGATCGATCCCAGCGGTCTTCCAATGAGAGGAGATTGGAAATGGTATATATCGGCGAAATCTCCCTGGCAGCCCAGTGTTTGTCCACGGTCTCCAGTACCCAGGTATCATCTGGTCCGGCAATCAGAAAACTATTATGGTAATAAAACTCGCTCTTCTGGAAGCAATTTCCTCCCTGCCCGTATTCTTCCAGCAGATCGACAATAATACTGATCGCTTCTGCGGGGGCTACCGCCCTCTCTAGCGCTAACCTGAGCAAATCCATCCCCAGCAAGGCTGGTGTCTTATTGGCCGGGACTTTTGAAAAAATCGCCTCGTTACCAATAGCCAAACCATGCTCATTCACTCCCATTTCTGCTCCCCACATCCAGAAGGGTTTGGATAGCAGTACCGCATGAGTTTCCCTCACCTGGGGAATTTCAAGATACGTGCATTGAACCTTCACTCCCGGTGAGTGAGTTTGAGCTGGAAACCAAGCCAGGTACTGGGCTTCATTGGGTGGGCGGTCAGAGTTCTTGGCAAATATCGCCGTTTTGTTCTTGGTGACTTCAGCAGCAGCAATCAAAGTATCACACATAGTTTCCTCCTGGCTGGATTATACCCGTTGCCTGTAATCTTATCAGTTTTATAGTCTATTCCATCTATATTTAAATACAGAAACGGTTTCCTTGATGGAAACCGTTTCCTCTCCAAACCTCCCACGCTCGGTTCAGGCTGATGCTGGTGGCAAAACTGTAATTGTTCTGGCTTGTACTTTACCTCTCACTATCCGATACAACATAACCAGGGTTTCTATAACTGTAACGATCAACGCCACCCCGAAAGCCATCCGGAAGGCGTGCATACCAACCAGCTCCCATATTCCTCCTGTGATACTGGAGATTGATTCAAGTGTGTCAAAAAAGCCACCCGCGCCCCGCGCTGCCAGCCAGGTATTATGACCCTGAACCAGTAAGGCCAGGACAAAAATACTGAACAGGTTTTCAGCAATTTTCACCAGCCGGGAAACCGGGCTCCGCCGTCCCTGCCAGAGCAAGTATATGTTTAGCCCGATGCCTGCCACCAAGGAGGCCTTGACCCAACCCAGGTATTGAATAATTACTGGATTAGGATAAAACTTTCCACCCGGAGCAGTCACAAATCCTATCCACTGCGGGAAAAAGAAGACTAGAGCCAGGATTAGAATACCGAATACCAAGCCAAAAATCAATTCACCGCGCTTGATATCCTCTTCCTCGTTGACCTGGGGCAAAGATTGCGGATCCCAGGGCTCATCATCCAGATCAGGTTTGACTTCAAACCTCTGCAAGATTATAAAAGTGAGCACCAACCAACCCAAGGAAACGGGGATGCTGGTCAGCATGGATCCCAGTAATTCCAGGATCGAAAAGCTTTCCCCGGCAATAAAGACAGCTACTCCCCAGGCCAGGAGCTGCGCTCCCAACACGGCTGCTACAACAATCCAGGCAATCATCCGGAACAAAGGGTATAAACTGGGGCCAATCAAATATTGTCCTTCCGGAAAATATGCGGCTGCCACTTCTCTGGGCTGACCAAATTCTTTTAAGAAGTCTTCAACTTCAGATTCTGATGGTTCAGTCCCAAAGCGATCTTCGAGTGTATCTACAACAGAGGACAGCAGTTCAGTTTTGATATCAGCCCGGTTTTTTCGCGGCAGGTGCCGCCCTACTTCTTGGATATAACGATCAATTAGACTCATTTTGTTCTCCTTCAATGGATATTCCATCCAATAATTTCTCCATTACGTTTGTCAGACTTCTCCACTCCCCGGCCAGATCCTCGAGGGTTCTGGTTCCTTCAGGACTGATGAGATAGTAACGTCTGGGGCGCGAGCCTTCCACATTCCACTCGCTATCAAGCAAACCCTGGGATTCCAACCTGCGCAGCAGGGGATACAAGGTACCCTGTTCAATGTCCAGTCCTTTTTCAGCCAGGCTGTTTATTAATGCATAGCCGTATTTTTCCTCCTTAAGTTGGCTGAGCGCGGCCAGGACCAGGATACCCCGCCGGAGCTCCTGGGTCAGCTTGTTATACATTTCGGAAAGTTCGTTTTCTTTACTCATGCACGCATTATACAATGTGTTACACAGTATTGTCAAGGGCTTAATATTACATCTTCGTTACATTGATTAGACAAATAGTAACAATCGAGAGAGGTTACCCCATTTTGAGAACAGGAACAGATAAACAAAATTCATCACGTGTTGTGAAATCATTGATGGAATAGAACAGGCTGGTTATCAAGACAAGAAGGATATCCTCCACTCCCGGGGGTAGATTATAATTACTTCCCTACACAGCCATCTTTATCCATAAGCCCCTGAAGGTAAACCAAAAAACATCAATCCATGAACTCCTCTACTCACCCTTTCACTACCCGCCCTCACCGCACCCTGCTGGGACTTTCGATCCCGGTCCTGCTTTCCCTGACCGCTGAGCCAATTACCGCCCTGGTGGACACTGCTTTTATTTCCTCCCTGGGTGTTGTTCCCCTGGCGGCGCTCGGAGTGGGCACCACCGCCCTCTCAAGTTTGTTCTGGATGTTTAACTTCCTGGGGATCGGCATCCAAACGGAAATTGCTCAAATCCACGGCAAGGGGGAACGGGAAGGAGCTGGAAAAATCTTAAGTCTGGCATTGTTGCTGGCAGCCGGATTTGGCATTCTACTAATCCTGGTGTTTGGACCTGCTGCAAACTGGCTAGCCGGGCTGCTGGGCGCATCGGGTTCAGTACAGGTCAATGCAGTTCAGTACATGCAGATCCGGCTTTTCGGCGCCCCTGCGGTGCTGCTGACCCTGGTGATCTTCGGCGCCTTTCGCGGCCTGCAGGATATGCGGACCCCGCTGTGGATCGCGCTGGGGGTCAATATCCTGAACCTTGTCCTTGACTGGCTTTTAATCTTCGGCAGGGGTTCAATCCCCGCCATGGGTGTGGGGGGTTCTGCCCTGGCAAGCACAGTCAGCCAATGGCTGGGTGCACTGGCAGGGATTGTCCTGGTAGCAAAAAAAATCAGATTATCAAGAGCGCTTGTCCTGCGAGATGGGGTAAAACTGCTGCAGGTAGGCGGAGACTTATTTATTCGCACAGGCATATTGAACCTTTTCCTGGCTTACACAACCCGGGCAGCCAACGGCATCAGTCCTGATGCAGGAGCGGCCCACCAGGTCATTCGCCAGGTGTGGGTATTTACCGCACTAGCCCTAGACGCTTATGCTTCAACAGTACAATCGCTGGTGGGATATTTTATTGGACAGAACTCAATATTCTGGGCTAAGCAGGTAGTGCAGGTGGCGATGAGCTGGAGCCTCGGCACCGGTTTCCTTCTCGGAGGATTAATGTGGTGGGGAAGAGGGACAGTGATCCAATTTCTGGTCCCAGCAGCCTCCGTCAGCGTTTTTCTGACTGCCTGGGCAATATCCTCAGTTAGCCAACCATTGAATTCCCTTGCCTTCTTAACTGATGGCGTCCATTGGGGAACAGGAGATTACCGGTATTTACGCAATGCAATGATTGTTGCTTCCGCAATTGGAATCGGCGGACTCTGGCTGGTGGAGAGCAAGGGGAATGGATCGCTGTCCTGGGTCTGGGTAATGATCGGGGTCTGGATTTCTCTGCGGGCTGCTTTCGGTTTACTGCGGATCTGGCCCGGGATAGGAAAAAGTGTATTTCAAGGAAAATGATAATAAGAAACATATCCAAGAAAGAAAGTCCAACTACTTACAGATAGTTATCAATTGAAAGGATTGCTCTTTCAAAACATCCTGCTAGCAGGACAAATCGTATCCCAAAATATCGAGTGCATTCTAAGCACTCTTCACAAGATTGTTATTAATTACCCGATCCTGTTAATTTAATATATACTTAGTGTATTAGTCAATTTAGATCTATTCCATTCTCCCCTCACTTATTCCAATATACTGGAGCTTGGGCATTTGCTGTATTTGTTAAACATTACCTTTTCACTGAAGGATCTATTGAAGATAAGGATTTCGTGGCAAGTTGGATAATAAACAAAGAAAAATCCTATCCAGTGCTCTGTATGGATTTATACTTGGATCTTTTTTCCCTTTAATCAGTATCGTTTACGAGCTGGTGCAATCAGGGTCTAAGTTCTCTTTATCAACCCTGTGGGCATTGCATGCCAATCAACCACTACTATTTATCATCGCCCTTTTTCCATTAATATTTACGCCATTCTTTGCTATGGTTGGTGATCAAACGGCACGCCACGAGGAGACAACATCACAACTGGATGAGCAATTAAAAGGAAAAGCTGCTCAATTAGAAAACGAACATTATTTTCTTGAAGCATTAATTAATAGTTCTTTCTTTGCTGTGGTGCGCCTGGATAATAATCACATAATTATATCCAGTAACCCAGCCTTTGAAGAACTTTTTGGTTATACAAATGAAGAAATCACGGGGAAATATCTGGACACTTTAATTGCTTCTGATGATCTCCTAAAAGAGGCTTCTGGAATTTCCAAATTGGTCTCAACGGGCAATATCACCAGAAAGGTAAGCCAGCGGATGAAGAAAGACGGCAGCCTTGTGGATGTTGAGATAGTTGGCGTGCCGGTCTTTGTTGGGGGAGAGCAAATCGGTATTTTGGGTCTTTACCATAATATCAGCCAGCGGTTGGAGACTGAGCAGAAATTAAGAGAAAGCGAGGGGCGTTTTAAAAGTTTGTTTAATGAGTCACCAATATCTCTTTGGGAAGAGGATTTTTCAGAAGTAAAGAAGGTCTTAGACAAGATTGCTGAAAACGAAGATGTCGTAGAGCGTATAAAGAATGATGATGACCTGGTAAATCAATGCATTCAATTGATAAAAATTCTGGATGTCAATCAGGCTACTTTAGATTTATATAATGCCAAATCAAAACCGGATTTACTTGCAAGTTTACCTCGAATTTTAGTTGAAGCATCTATTGCTGAATTTCGAAAAGAATTAATCTCTTTAGCCACCGGAAAGAACTCTCATGAATGCGAGATAAAACAAAAAAAATCATCTGGTGAGATCATAGATGGCTTGCTCCGTTTATCACTGCCCCCGGGTTACGAAGAGACCTGGGAGCGAGTCTACATATCAATAATAGATATCACAGATCGCAAACAAACTGAAGAGAAACTGCGCTTTTTAAGTTTCCACGATGCGCTGACCGGGCTTTACAACCGGGGGTATTTTGAAGAAGAAATGGAACGTTTGAAATCCAGCCGCCAATTCCCTGTCAGCGTCATCGTCTGTGATCTTGATGATCTGAAACAAATCAACGATTCTCTGGGACACGATGTTGGCGATCAGGCAATTAAAGCTGCAGCAAATATTCTGAGATCAAACGTGTTTAGAAAAGAAGATATAGTTGCCCGAACAGGGGGAGATGAATTCGTGATCCTGTTGCCAAATGTTGATATTAACGAAAATCCTGCCATCCGCGAAAGGCTAGATAAGTCAATTATTGATTTTAATGGAAGTACCAAAAACGATGGTCTCTACCGCCCAATATTTTTCTCATACGGTTTTGCAGTAATCCAGTCTGACGAATCACTTATGGAAGGATACAAGCAAGCAGACGCAGCTATGTATACCGCTAAAACGGAGAAAAAAGCAAAATAGACATAAGGCAGGGGGAGCGAGAGACAAAGAGAGTCGCTAAAAAGTTAAAAATCCTCTTTATATAAAAAAAACCGCTCAACAAGATCAATTGAGCGGTTTTTGAGTCTACAAAGAAGGCGTTAGCCTGTGACCGTGAGATATTTAACTTATACCGCTAGTCAACCTCGGCGAACTCAAACTGGCTCTGGTAAAGTTCGGCATAAAAACCGCCACTTTCCAGCAAGTCTTCATGTACCCCCTGTTCTACAATGTCACCTTCATTCATCACCAGGATCCAATCCGCATTGCGAATTGTGGAAAGCCGATGAGCAATGATAAAACTTGTGCGGTTCTGCATCAGATTGTCCATCGCTTTTTGGATCAACACTTCGGTGCGGGTGTCGACCGAACTGGTCGCTTCATCCAAAATCAGCATACTGGGATCAGTAACAATAGCCCGGGCGATAGTGAGAAGCTGTTTTTGCCCCTGCGAGATATTGCTGGCTTCCTCGTTTAGTACCAGGTCATAACCATCACTGAGGGTACGCACAAAGTGATCCACATGGGCTGCTTTGGCAGCCTTGATCACATCATCATCGCTGGCGCCTGGGCGTCCATAACGTATATTTTCCATAATAGTATCATTGTAAAGCCAGGTGTCCTGCAGCACCATGCCAAAGAAGCAGCGCAAATCCGCTCGTTTATAATCTTTGATATCGTGCCCATCCACCAGGATTGCTCCTTGATTTACATCATAGAAACGCATCAGCAGCTTAACTATGGTGGTCTTGCCGGCACCAGTTGGTCCAACAAGGGCGATCTTCTGTCCCGGTTGTACATCGACAGAAAAATCGTTGATAATGATTTTGTCAGGATCGTATCCAAATTGCACATTTTGGAAAACCACCTGGCCTTTGATCTCATCGGGCTGGACAGGGTTGTCCACATCAGGGATTTCCTCTTCCTCGTCCAGGAATTCAAAGACTCGTTCTGATGCAGCAGCGGTTTGCTGGAGGACGTTGGAGATATTAGCGATCTGTGTAATCGGCCGGGTAAACGATTGGACATACTGGATGAATGCCTGGATATCACCCACGGTAATGGCTTTCTGGATTGCCAGGTATCCCCCCAGGACAGAAATGGCGACATACCCCAAATTACCCACAAACCTCATTACCGGCATCATTAAACCGGAGAGAAATTGTGACTTCCAGGCCGAACTGTACAGAGTATCGTTTAACCCTTCAAATTGTTTTACACTTTCAGCTTCACCATTAAAAGCCTTCATCACCAGGTGCCCACCGAACATTTCCTCGACATGCCCATTGACATGGCCGAGATATTCTTGCTGCTGGGTAAAATACTTTTGGGATTGACGGACAACCAGGAGAACAATCCCCATAGATAGAGGAATGATCAACAGTGCAACCAATGTCATCTGCCAGCTGATGGTCAACATCATGATCAGCACACCAACTACAGTCACAACCGAGGTGATTATTTGGGATAGACTTTGGTTCAGCGTTTGGCTAACTGTATCTACATCATTTGTAATCCGCGAGAGAACTTCACCCTGGCTGGTGTTATCAAAGTATTTAAAAGGCATACGATCGATTTTTTCGGCTATGTCTTTGCGAAAACGGTAAGTAATATCCATGGAGATGCCAGACATAATCCATCCCTGGATATAACCGAATAATGAGGATCCGAGATACAAAGCCAAAGTAATCAGGATGATCCGTCCAATAGCATCGAAGTCAATCCCTGATCCGATCCCAGCAATATTTTCCATTACACCTTCAAAAAGAATGGTGGTTGCGCGACCGAGAATTTTTGGACCGGCAATGTTGAATATTGTCGAGGCAACTGCAAAGATCATCACAATCAGGATGCCAGTCTTGTAGGAACCGAGATACTCGATCAGCCTGCTCATGGTGCCCTTAAAATTGCGGGCTTTATCCCCTTTCATCATCGACATGTGACCGCCGCGTCCCATCGGACCTCCACGCATAGGACCGGAAGGTTTACGGGGTGTTTCAGTCTTTCTATTCTGGTCACTCATGCCAATTCCTCCTTGCTCAACTGCGAAGACGCTATTTCCTGATAGGTTTCGCAGGTTTCCATTAATTCATGATGTTTCCCTTTGCCAACTATCCGACCTTCATCTAAAACGATGATTTGATCGGCATTTTTTACAGTTGCTACCCGTTGGGTAACGATCAGCATCGTGCTTTCCCCTGTTTTCTGCTTTAGTTCTCTACGCAATGTAGAGTCGGTTTTGAAATCCAGGGCTGAAAAACTATCGTCAAAAATATAGATTGGAGGTTTTTTGACCAGAGCCCGCGCAATTGACAGGCGTTGTTTTTGCCCGCCGGACACATTTGAGCCGCCCTGGGAAATCTCCGCCTCAAACCCTTCTTCCTTGGCAAAAATAAATTCACTCGCCTGGGCAATATCAGCAGATTCTTTCAGTGTTTCCCTGCTGGCGTTTTTATCAGCATAGGCCAGGTTGCTCTCTATGGTACCTGAGAACAAGGTGCCATCCTGGGGAACATAGCCAATTTTATCCCTCAATTCACTTTGCCTGACCTCCCTGATATCAACCCCATCCAGAAGAATACTTCCCTGGGTGACATCATAAAACCGCGGAATCAGGTTAATCACAGTCGATTTGCCGCATCCTGTTGAACCAATGAACGCTGTAGTCTCCCCCGGGCGGGCAGTGAAGTTAATATCCCGGATAACATCATCCAGGGCACCCGGATAGCGGAAAGAGACTTCCTGAAACTCTATTTGGCCAATGAATGGATCTGGGAATGATTTTGGGTCATCCGGATCTTTGATAACAATTTCCGTTTCCAAAACATCGGCGATACGCTCGCCGGATACTGCTGCCCGGGGTAAAAAGATAAACATCATTGACATCATCAGGAAGGCCATAACGATCTGCATAGCATACTGCATAAAAGCGATCATATCGCCCACCTGCATGGTTGCTTCGGCGACCTGGTGTGATCCTACCCAGATAATGGCTAATGTTAATCCATTCATCACCAGCATCATAACCGGCATCATTGTTACCATCACCCGGGCAACAAAGAGGCTGGTATCAGTCAGCTCACGGTTGGCTTTATCAAAACGCACTTTTTCATCATCCTGTTTATTAAAAGCCCGGATGACCATCATGCCTGAGAGGTTCTCGCGCGTTACCAGATTCAGGCGGTCAATCAGGCTTTGGATAATTTTAAATTTCGGCAGTGAAATTGAGAAAATGATTAAAATCATACCGAGCAGGGCAATCACGGCTACAGCGATAATCCACCACATATTTGGGCTTTTATCTATCGCCCGGATAACACCACCAATACCAATAATAGGAGCATAAAAGACTAACCGGATGATCATATAAGTCACGGTCTGAACCTGGGTAATATCATTGGTTGAGCGGGTGATTAGCGATGCCGTTGAAAACTTATTAAATTCTGTGCTGGAAAAGCTTTCTACCTTTTCAAATACATCCTTACGTATGTCCCGAGCCGCTCCGGCAGCGGTCTTGGCAGCCAGGTATCCCACAGCAATTGTAGTGACTCCCCCAATTAGAGAAATCAACAGCATGATGCCGCCAGTGCTTAAAATATAATCCCTTTGGATTTTTACAGCGTCCATGCCCAGGGCTTCGTATTCCGTTTTAACAGCCCCAAC
>Ga0255372_10088_pt1 | contig 18104 bp, 9 predicted proteins | sample ANMaggSeSYBR01E8_FD_182092 | JGI IMG/M metagenome (GOLD analysis project Ga0255372, IMG submission 182092) | Sediment cell enrichment communities from methane seep in Santa Monica Basin, California, United Staets - ANME aggregate JGI... | ecosystem: Environmental > Aquatic > Marine > Cold seeps >...
AACCCAGCTGCTAAGGAGTCCCCTTTTTCGGCTTGACGACGCAGCACATTCGATAAGATCAAAGCATTATAAAAGATAATATAGTTGGCAACGAGACGACCACAGTCGTTCCAAATCTGCTGTTCACCCTCTGTTTTGAACCTTAATTTTCCAAAATTGGCACAAGAAACAGCTTTGTGAAGCTTATGATAGCTTTCGCCCTGGTTCAATGCTGTACGTCGTCAGACCCTTTGGCAAATAAAGGAATTGAGAAATCTGCGGAACAGAAACAACCACCCTGCCTGTTCTAGTCAAATATTTTTTCAAAAGAAGAGTATTTCTAATCTGGAATATACCTTTTTGGGGGGATATGCAAAAATACCCAATATACATTGATGGCATTGCCAGAAACGTGGATTTGAAAGCAGGCAAAATACGAATCCCTTTGAATTATTAAGCTAGAAGAGCTTGCGCAGATTTACCCAGGCGCAGGTTTTTCTTTTGATTTATAATACTTACGTAAACCGGAATATACGCAAGTATTACAGAGGGCGAAAAAGTGGTATTTTAGGACAAAAAAATGAGTGAAAACGATAGCAAATTCACATCAGAAATCCTACCTTTTCAGAGCTTTGACCTGGGCGAATTTGTGGTTCGCGCCATCCAGAATGACCCTACGCTTCAGCCTTCCACCAAGAATCAATACATCAAAGCCATCGAGAACTTCCTGGCCACCGGTGAAAGCCTGACGGATCCGCAAGCGTTAACTGAATATGCGCTCACTGTGGGCAGCTCGACGCGTTCCTTCCTGGCCGCGGCCGTGACGCGCATGGCCCAGGAGCTCGAGCAATTGGCCAAAGGCAGTGCCACGCCGGAAAATATCGCTGTCATCCAGGCTGCTGTGTTCCGGACCCAGGCCCTGCAAAACGCCATCAAGACCCAGCAGTCAAAAGGCGAAAAAGCCCATACCTGGCTGAGTTATCATGAAGCGGAACAGCTGCTGGAAGTCTGTTATCGCAGACCCAGTGGGAAGAAAGAGTTTGAGATCTATACTCTACGGGACCGTTTGGCCATCGGACTGATGATGGCTGCTGGCCTACGAAGAGAAGAAGCGGCCAACATACAGTTTGCTGACATAATCAAACAGGACAAGCGCTATGTGCTGAATGTGACTGGAAAAGGCGCCAAAAGCCGGGTCGTGCCCATCAGCGATCGCCTGGCCGAAGCCATTATCGATTGGCAGTTCCTGATTGACGCGGAGGGGTTGATACTGCGCAGCCTGGGGAGGAACAAGGTGCCCAGGGAAAGCATCAGCACGACGGGGTTGTATAACATCGTTCAAAAGCGCGGCTCAATGATCGGCAAACCAAACCTGCAACCACATGATCTGAGGCGGACGTATGCCGAACTTGGCAGACGTGCCGGTGTGCCAATATCCCAGATCAGCAAACTGCTGGGACACGCCAGCATTGAGACCACCCAGGATTACCTCAATATAGAGCTCGACCTGGAGATGACCATCAGTGATTTTGTTCCGTTCTAACCACTCTCGATACGGACACACTGAGTATATCGTTCCTGTAAAATTATTCTTAGATACATTCTCTTCGCGCAAACCTACGACCCGCTAAGGAAAAAGGGGTTATTGGTAATTATGGTTAGCAGAAAGATATCCCCCTGCCCTTCCCAGCTGTCATCCACTTTCAAACCGTAACTTTCTGTTCAAATGCCCCCGCTGGTCCATTGAGACAACACAAGACTATCTCAACATTGAACTTGATTTGGATATGACAATAAGCGATTTCGTACCCTTCTAGCAAAAAGGAGAAAATACACATACATACTTTCACTATGTTTAACAGGTGTAAAGTATTCTTCTTTTTTGTAAACCCATAAATATTTCTTACTTCATCAATTATCGTGATACTTCCTCCTCAATAAAAAAGCAAAATCCAATACCTCAACCAAATATGGGTTTTCAATATCTTTCAGGTATTGTACTTTTCTGTCAACCAAATCATCAAATTGGTTGGATGTTTTTCCCTCTATATATGCTGCGACTAACGCTTTCTTTGCTCTTAGATGTGGAATAATGCAATAGATATTTGTCGATGGTTGATCGTCCGCTAATACAGGAAACAATTCCTTCATTGATGAGTATTTAGAAAAGACAGGGATGCCATAATCCCAGAAATGCTCCAGTATTTCATCACCAATAAGCGAAATGTCTGTACTGTTATTAATGGACCAGTTAGTTTCACCTTTCATTGAAATCTTACTGAGAGAAATACCTATTGTCGCTGTGGGCGTGTCAGGATCTTCTCCAGAAATGTCATCATACAACTTTTCTATCTTGTCATGACGGATCTCAATTGTAGGAGATATGTCAATTTTGTCATGATAATCAGAAAAAGCAACATGAAGGATTTCTTTTCCAATTGGTGTATCCTTAAGGAATGCCTGACCAAACAGGAAGAATTCTTTTGGCTTTAATTTGTTTTCTAAATACGATAAAAACTCTTTCTTGTATCGCTGTAGAGTATCCATAAATACCTCATGGTAAATTTATAAAAATCGTTTCAATATTACTAAACCTGCGATTATATTGGAAAGGCACGTTTACACTATTAACTATACCCCCCTGTTCCGCCAATATGGAATACTTCAACCCCTGAAGCTCCGATACAGAAGCACCCCCGGTTTTTACTTCAATAGCAAAAACAGTACCGCTTTCATCAATAACAAGGAAGTCGACCCTTATATTTCTCTCTCCAGAGGGCATTTCTATCTTGATATTAACTTCTTCTCCCAGGATTTCCACTCCCTCTGTTTGACTAAGAGCTTGTTTTACACGCTTCTCACCAGCTTTACCTTGAAGTTTATTTGCGGGTCCCTGCCCCAAATTTTGGGCCATCATCCAAGACGGAGGCATGCCTGCTGCGCCAATATATACTAATGTGCCATTTCCGCCCACTAACGATATTCCTTCCATTGAGAGAGTCAGTGTTCCAGCTCCACCAGATAATCCCCCAAGATTTGTGGGAGAATTCCATGTAATTGATGGTAGTCCCTTGAGAAAGGTTGTAAGAGAGAGGAAAGTCATAGCTGCTCCTCCCCCGCCTCTTCCTGCGGCATAATAGGGATCATTTAGCATCGAAATATATTCGTCATCAAGCCCAAAATAAGAAAGTAGATTTATGTTCACCTCTGTGGGTGATTGCCCATAGACTGCGGCTGAGTACAAGTATGCTGGAGCTAAAGGTATCCCAACCAATGCAGAGGTCATGCTATCAACACCCCCAAAGAATCCTCCTTTACCCGCTTTTAATACATCGCCCCAATTGATACATTCTCTATGTTGAAAATTTATTCCTCCTAATCCCCCACCTTGGTGTACCATCGCATTCCAAGTTCCAGCGGTTATACCGGCAATAATAGGCACACCGATTAGGACCGCAGCTGCAAAACCAACAAACTTCCCACTTGGATCGGTATAAAGAATCGAGTTATTGTAGGTATATAGATATGGGTTATAGGACATTGGTTGGTAATAAGAGCCGCTCCAGGGATCTTTTGTGATAAAGCGTCCTACACCTGCGTTGTAGTAGCGAGCTCTTAAATATACAAGTCCATTGTCATCTACTAATTGGCCAGTGAAACCATAAGCACTGTCGTTTGTGCCGGAAGTTCCAAGCACTTCCCCAAAAGGCTTATACGACTGCGTAAAAAGCGCCATGCCATTGCTATTGACCATCTGCCGAACACTGGATAGCGCATCTCCCAGGAAATACTCAGCCTCATTTCCCTCCTGAGCGATCCTCCCTTGTCCGTAGAGGTAGGTGTTCGGACCATCAGCCAACACCTGCGTCAAACCGGTGTTGATATCAAGTGTGTAGCTGGTCGGTACCCCATCAATCGTCTGCTGCAGCCTGTCCCCCAACCCAGAATAGAGAAACTCATAAACCACTCCACTCTTGTTCACCCCCGACAACATATTGGCGTAGTTGTAAGTGTAGGTCGAAACTCCATCAGTCAGCAGGTTCCCATTGTTGTCCCAGGTGTAGGTCGCCCCGTCTACTGATGTCAGCCTGTTGGCGATGTCATAGGCGTACGTGTTCGTCCCAGCCAGGGTGTCCTGTGTGAGCCTGTTGCCCACCGCATCATAAGCGTAGTGGAAGAAGATCCCGTCATTATAATCGGCAGCAGTCAAGCGGTTCAGTGGGTCATAAGTGTAATCGATCGTCACCTCGGTGGTCCCGAGTCCCCCAGGGATCTCCACCAAAGCTTCCGTACACCCAGGTAGTGTGCAGTGGTTCTCCTCGTCTGACCAGAACTCAACCCCGTCATAGTCAGCCCGGAAGTGATAATCACCCTCGGTCAGTGTGAAATCTACCTCACCGTTCTCATCGCTCACCCCGTGGAAGCCGGTGTAGATCTCACCATCAAAGGCATATACATTCAGATCGGGATAGGGATCACCGGTCTGACTGGCCACCGCGACTGTAACCGGGATAGTCGTCGTCACCGAGGCAGTCTCACAGCCAGGCAAAGTGCAGTGATTTACTTCTTCACTCCAGAACTGGGTGCCGCCCAGATCTGCTCTAAATCTGTAGTCTCCTTCAGGTAAGGTGAAGTTCACTTCTCCTGAGGAATCAGTAATTCCATTGTAGTTGGTATAGGTAGATCCATCAAATATAAAAACTGCTAGACCTTCTTTTGGTGTACCATCAGTGTCTGCCACACTCACAGTAACCGGTTTAGTTACTGTTACCGAAGCCGTTTCACACCCTGGTAGGGTGCAGTGATTTACTGCCCCACTCCAGAACTGGGTGCCGTTCAGATCTGCTCTAAATCTGTAATCTCCCTGCGGTAAAGTGAATGTTGCTTCGCCGAAAGTATCTGTGGTTCCGTTGAAGCCAGAGTAGTCCCCACCATCAAAGGCGTAAACACTCAGGCCAACTTGTGCTGCACTATCAGTATCTGACACACTCACTGTGACCGGCACTGTCACGGTCACTGCCGCAACTGTGCAGCCCGGCACGTCACAATGGTTTACCTCTCCACTCCAGAACTGGGTTCCATTGTAGTCCGCCCGGAAGCGGTAGCTTCCTTCGGCCAAGTCCAAAGCAGCTTCCCCACTGGTGTTTGTTGTGCCGTTTACCCCCACATAACTCGCCCCGTCAAAGGCATACACGTTCACTTCTTCTTGAGGTGTTCCCTCTGTATCCGCCACAGTCACTGTCACCAGGTCGGGATCCAAGAGCGGACTCCTGTTCAGACCGGGATTGACACTCTGATACTCTAATCTTATTGGACACAACATCCCCTTGGAAGGCGGAAGCTGTGCCAGCCACCCGCTTCCACCCATCATCGCCACGTCAGTGGCCGTCGCCGAGGGAGTCGGCGTGGGCGTGTCAGTCGGAACGGGTGTATCTGTCGGCGTTGGAGTAGCAGTTGGCGCCGGTGTATCCGACGGGATTGGTGTTGCTACCTCAGTTGGTGTTGGTGTTTCTGTTGGTTCTTCTGTCGCAGTAGTGGTCGCCGTGGGCTCAGGACCAACCCGTACTTCAGCACTCAGGCATCCTGGCAGGTCGCAGTGATTGACAACATCACTCCAATACTGGGTTCCACTGTAATCTGCCCGGAAGCGGTAGCTTCCCAATGGCAAAGTGAACTCGGTTTCCCCCACTGTGTCCGAGGTCTTGTTATAGCCTGTGTAGCTGGTCCCGTCAAAGGCATACACATTAACCCCTGCTTGAGGAGTATCACCCCAATCAAGGACGGTTACTGTCAACGGGATGGTCACCGTCACCCCAGCGGTCTCGCATCCGGGCAGTGTGCAGTGATTTTCTGTCCCGCTCCAGAACTGGGTGCTGTTGAGATCAGCTCTAAACCTGTAATTGCCCTGAGGTAGAGTGAACTCTGTTTCTCCCGCCGCGTCCGTGGTTTTGTTGAAACCGGTGTAGCTAATCCCATCAAAGGCATACACTTTCAGGCCTGCTTGAGGAGTTCCATCAGTATCGTTTACCGTCACAGTCACCGGTTTGGTCACCGTTATTTCAGCGCTCTCGCATCCTGGCACTGTACAATGGTTTGAAGGACCGCTCCAGAATTGGGTCCCGTTCAAATCCGCTCTAAAGCGGTAGTCTCCATCAGGCAGGGTCATTTCAACCTGGCCGCTCCCGTCTGTGGTTCCGTGGTAGCTTGTATAGGTGCTCCCGTCAAAGGCGTAGACGTTCAAACCTTCTTTTGGTGTGCCGTCGGTATCGCTGACCGTCACCGTGACCGGTCCAGTTACAGTGACACTGGCGTTCTCACAGTCCGGAACAGTGCAGTGATTTACCTCACCGCTCCAAAACTGAGTGCCGTTGTGGTCTGCCCGGAAACGGTAGTCGCCTTCCGGCAGGGTCAGCTCGACCTCGCCAGCCGCATCGGTGGTCCCGTTATAACCTGTGTAGGTGCTCCCATCAAAAGCATAGATCGGTAAACCTGCCATCGGCCCACCGCCGCTGTCAACTACACTAACTGTTACTGGCCTCGATACGACAACTTCAACCTCAAGGCAGCCCGGCAGTGTGCAGTGATTGGTCTCTCCGCTCCAGAACTGAGTGCCGCCCGAGTCCGCTCTGAATCTGTAATCACCTTCCGGCAGAGTGAATTCCACCTGGCCGTTTCCGTCCGTTACCCCACTGAAGTTCTGATAGGTTCCCCCATCAAAGGCATAGACTGAGATCCCTTCCTGGGGTATATCAATGTTATCCACAACTGTTACTACCACAGGTAAGGTGACGGTCACCTCGGCCATGGTGCAGCCGGAGACAGTGCAGTGGTCAAGCTCCCCACTCCAGAACTGGGTCCCGTTGAAATCGGCCCGGAAGCGGTAGTCGCCTTCTGGCAGCCTCATTCTTACCTGGCCGCTGGCATCCGTGATGCCGTTGTAACTGGAATATACTCCCCCACTGAAAGCATAAACTGAAAGCCCTTCCTGGGGTGTACCTCCAGTATCCTGCACGGTTACCAGCACCGGGGAAGGAATTGTGACCAGCACATTCGTGCATCCTGCGATAAGGCAGTGATCGGTTTCCCCGCTCCAGAACTGGGTCCCGTCCACATCCACCCGGAAGCGATAATCGCCCTCAGGCAGAGTGATCTCAACCTGCCCGGAAGCATCCGTTGTTTTATGGTAACCAGTGTACACAGTCTCATCAAAGACATAGACCAGTTTTCCTTCCAGCGGCGTACCGGTGTCATCCATTACTGTTACTGTAACTGTCGGTCCGGCATCTTCCATGTCCAGGGTTTCTACCGCCTGCAGGCGGTTACCCACCGGGTCATAGTTGTAGACAAACGAGGATAAAGTCTCTCCACTGGCGGTATGGGCCAGCGAAAGCAGCTGCCCGGCCAGATCGTAGTCATAATCAGAAACCACCCCGTTGGGCAGCGCTCTGCTCAACACCCGTCCTACTGCGTCGTAGCTGTAATCGGTAATCCGCGAATCCCAATCACTGACCTCTGTCAGCTGGTTGGCTGGATCATAGGTATAAGACACCTGTTTGCCGTCAGGATAAGTCAACCCGGTGCGGTTGCCGACAGCGTCGTAGCTGTAGCCCACTGTGTCCCCGAATGGATCGTTGAGGCTGGTGGTCCGTCCCAGGTTGTCATAAACCCAGTTGGTTGCCCCCACACCATCAACCATCGTTAGAGGCTGTCCAATAGCGTTGTAGGCAAAGCTGACATCCTCCTTTGTGTCTGGATAATCAATAGCTGTTCTTCTGCCCAACTCGTCGTAATCAAAAGCAGTTGTCACCCCGTTGGCGTCCGTGGAGGAAGCCAGGCTGCCCCGGGGATCATATGTATGAAACCAGGTATTGCCCAGCGGGTCGGTTTCACTCACCAGTTGGTTGAGGTTGTTGTAGCCGAAGATGGTAACGTTATTCCTGCCATCTTTAATTGTCAGGCGGTTGCCGTTAGGATCGTAGGTATATTCTGTCCGCACGTTGGTCTGGTGATCGGGGTTAAAGCCTGGCCGGTAGTTTTCCACTACCGCCTCCAGGCGGTTCAGCCCGTCATATTCAAAGCTGGTTTCCACCCCGTTAGCGTCCAGTACTGAAACCCTGTTTCCCACTTCGTCGTAGCTGTACTGGGTGGTATTACCCAGCGGATCTGTGACACCGGTCTGGCGGTTGAGGGCATCATAGCTGAATATCGTCTCTTCACCCAAAGCATTTGTGGTGCTTATCAAGCTGCCCACCGCGTTGTAATTAGTTGAGGTTGTGTTCCCGTTAGGATCAGTGACTGACCCCGTCCGATTGAGATCGTCATAGGCTGTGGTAGTGGTGTGGTTATTGGGATCAGTCACAGTCAACTGGTTGCCGACATCATCATAGGTGAAGCTGGTTTCACCTCCTGCAGGATTGGTGCGGCTGGTCAATCGTCCCAGGCTATCATAAACCGATGTGGTAGATCGTCCCAAAGCATCGGTGGAGCTAACCACACGGCCCAGCGCGTCATAGCTAGTGCTGCTGGTGTTGCCCAACGGATCCGTGACACCGGTCTGGCGTCCTAATTCGTCGTAAGCAAAAGTCGTGATTTCACCCAGGGGATCGGTAACCGTTTCCCGCTGGCCGACATCGTTGTAGGTGTAGCCCGTGGTGTTACCACCCGCGTCGGTGACTGTTTCTACCCGGCCCAGAACATCATATGTGTAGGTGGTAGCGTTGCCGTTGGGGTCAATTGTCTGCACCCGGTTGCCAAGCTCATCATAGAAGTGCTCGGTCTCCCCGCCTTCTGGATCCGTGCTGAGAATCAATCTTCCCATGGCGTCATATTCATAGGTAATTATTCTTCCCAAAGCATCGGTTGTTGAGGATAGATTCCCCAACTCGTCATAAGCTGTGCTGGTATTGTTGCTGAGAGGATCCGTGGTGGCGATCACCCGCTGCAGGTTGTCATAAGTGTAGGAGGTGGTCCTGCCCAAGGCATCGGTGGTACTGGCTACCGTCCCGTTGGGATTATAGGTTGTGCTGGTTGTATGCCCCAGGGCGTCTGTGGTTGATACCAGCCGGTTCAACTCGTCATAGGTAAAGGTGGTTACTCGTCCCAAAGCATCTGTGGTGGAGACCCGGTTCCCGTTATCATCATAGACGTGGACGGTGGTATTCCCACCCGGATCTGTAGCTGTCAGCAGCCGGTTGTTGTTGTCGTAGGTGTAGGTTGAGGTATAACCGTAAGTATCGGTCACCGAGGTGCGGTTGCCCACTTCATCGTACGCGTATTCAGTGACAATATTGTACAGATTCTGATCATTCTGCGGCCGTCCGGGGTCATAATTCTCGGTCACTTTCACCAGCCGTCCTGCTGCGTCATACTCATTGTGGGTCACCTTGCCCAGGGGATCAGTTGTATCCACTACCCGGCCCAGAGTATCGTAGCTAAATCCCGTGGTATTATCCAGGGCGTCGGTCATCGAGGTCATCTGGCCGAGAGTGTCATAAGTGTAACTGGTAGTGTTGCCCAAGGGGTCAGTGACCGTCTCCACCCAACCTTCCGGCGTGTAGGTATAGCTGGTGGTTTCCAAAAATACATCTGTAGCAGAGGTCATCAGGGTGCCGTCATAGGTATAGCTGGTGAGGTTGTCCATGGCGTCCAGCACTGAGGTCAGATTATTCAGCCCGTCATATCCCAGGGTGGTTTGGTTATTATTCGCGTCCTCAACCATAGTAAGGTTGGCACCATCCGTGCTCCAATTCAAGGTTGTTGTATTTCCACCTGGATCTGTGATCGTTGCCGGGCGGAACTGTTCATCATAGGTCTTATCAACTGAGCCTCCCAGGGGATCTGTCTGGCTGGTCAGAGTATTGCGGTCATCATGCTGGTGGGTCTCGGCATTACCCCGGCCATCATAGACTGTGCTGCTACCGTCCGCGTGGTAAATAACCTCTGTAAGTAATTTGTTCTCTCCATCAAACTGGCGGTAAGCCCGGCCCACCATGTCGTAGTCAGTCTTGACCACATTGATCCCCCGGGGGTCAATCTCCTGGGTCATGCGGTGTTCTTCATCGTAGATATAGGACCAGTCCTGGCCCAGGACATCGGTATAGGTAACCAGGTCACCGGAGGGGTCGTAGTCATAAGCAACCGAACGTCCACCATGGTCCATTACGAAAATAATTCGGTCTTCTGTATCGTAGGAAAGAGAAAGATAGCGGGCGCCGTCATCCGCGCTCACCTGGGACAGATTTCCGTCTACGTCATATGCATATGAAAAATAATGTCCTTCTGGATCAGTTCTTGTTATTAATTTACCTTCTTCATCAAAGATTAATTCTGTTTGAGCAGAGGTTTCTAGTGTATAAGTAGTAGGTGTCTCGGAATTTTCAACCAATGAGGCAGTAACCCCATACCAGGGCAAGAAGCTACCGTCAGATTCCACCTGAAAAAAATATTGGTTCCCCACAACACCCTGGAATAGCACAAAACCAGCTATGCCATCTGGATCATCCGGGAAAATAAGGTGGGCAGCATGGTTATGAGTCCAACCTGTTCCCAGTGGACCTGAAGCATAATCAAGGGTGCCGGTAGAGTACGCTCGCTGAAAAAGAAGATTGCCTGCTGACGTTGGGAGAGAAAGATCGACATCAGTAGTGGAGAAAGTTCCAGTCCGAGAATTAATTGGGTCCCCAGCATCCCCTTGTGTGCCACCGTAAGCTCCAGATTCACACTCCAGGCTGTCCTGGCAATCGGAAATATTGACAACTGCTTGATTGGGCACGCCCAGCCCAACGTGAGGCTCTAGGAAGCGCCATTCATTAAGTTCCACGCCTTTCAACCGGAGTCCAGAATCTCTCCGGGCACAAAGCCTTATTGTTAACGGTTCTCCATTCCCGGCAGGTAAGCGATCTGGCCATTCAGTGATTGTGTGCAGCCCGCACTGATCCTCCACATGCACAACCCATGGTGCAGTGCCTTCTGCCAACAACTCTACCCAGCCATCACAGGCGTTATTCCAGCTTTGGCCTGGAAGCTCATCATATACCTGAAATGTTATCGAAGCGGTATTGGGAGAAGCTGGACCAGTAATCCATTCTGCCCAATTGTCTCCTGACCACCGCCAGGCGGCCAAATTCCAATCTTCCAGAACATACTCCTGACAGATATGACCCCATCCACAGTTGGGGCAATGAACTTGCATATCCTCTGTTGTTGGCAGCGGACCAGTATGAACGTAATAACAAAGAGTAGGATTGGAAGGGTCAGGACAGACAGGTGTACCATACAGAGCAAGCAAATTGTTTTCTGGAGGACTGGCTGAAATACCCTTTCGTGGTGTTGGGTGAGTAAATGTAGGAGGTTGGTAGGTGGGCAATTCAATTACTTCTGCAGTCAGCTTATCTCTTGTGTTTGAGATGGAATCCTCCCAGTGCAAATTCGCTTCAACCTCAGGCGCAGCTGCTTGCACAGCAATGGTCAAATTAGGGAGGATCAACGCAAGGATCACCAGTGCGTTTAATAAGCGACTGCCCAGGTTGCGTATCCCGGGCAGGTGAATTCGAATTGACTTGATCGATAGAATAGTCGAAAACAGATTATTCAAGTGCAACATGGATCTCTCCCTTATCTTATTTTGCGTATACAAGGATGCTAATATTAAATTTTTTCCTTTTCCCAACCAATAATTTGCCCGCCGATAACTATTGAGACGAACTTGTTTTAGCAATAATTCCTGCTGTTGGCTCACTATATAATCATACCTATCAAAGAAAATTCGGTTGAACGCTAAACCATAATAATACCCTTGTCTGGTCTCCCTAATAGTCTCTTTTTTTCTTTTGTGCAGTATGACCAAAGCGATTACTATTCTGCGTTCATTTTTTGATTCTCTTTCTCGGTGTACACACTTGGTTAACCTGGTTTGAAGCTGAACAGTTACTAGATGCCTGTCATCGCAGACCTAGTGGAAAGAAGGAATTCAGGATTTGCACCCAGCGGGACCAGTCGGCAATTGGCTTGATGCTGGCTGCTGTCCTCCGCCGGGAAGAAGCTGCAAACCTGCAGTTTTCCAATGTAGTTAAGCAGGATAAGCGCTATGTAGGGTACAAATCGATACCTCAGTGATGTGTTCGGGTTGAATCGTAAACGATTATACCGGTTGGGGAATCCAATTATTCTCAAAAGTACAATCGACCTTTCGATTTAAGTCAGTGAGTTTTGCGATCTGAATCCCTGCCCAACACAGCGAGCACTTGACTGGTGGGATTCTAACGGTTAAATGAAGTTGCTCCTGGAATGCGTGAATCCCGCTATAATGAACATGATCTACACACACCAGCTAGTAACGCAGACCGTTGGACCGATCAACTAGAAATACGATAAATTCAAATTAGCGGTTCACCTATCATTTATCAGTGTCTTCAATTTGGGAGGCATATGTGACGCAATCAACTATTGAAGTGCTTTCGCAAGCCAAGGAATTATTGCGCGCTGGACAAAAACAAGAAGCTCGTAATTTGTTAGACAAATACTTAAAACAAAACCCCCAATCCGAACAAGGTTGGTGGATTATGAGTTTTGCCGTCGATAATCCTGATCAGCAAATTCAATGTTTAAAAAAGATATTGCAGATCAATCCTGATCGCGAAAAGGTTAGGAAAAAGCTGGAAGAGTTGACAGGAGAAAAACAGTTTGCTAAGCAAGCCGTTGGCCAGGCGTCCAGCAAAGGCAATGATCCTCATTCACCTAGCAAATCTAAAAAAACCTCGCCTCTACGCTGGATTGCTCCCTTATTGGTTTTTGGAATAATTATCATCAGTCTGGCCCTTTATTTCGGATATCGATATTATTCAGATTCTCGGGGTTATACTCAACCACAAGCAATATCCCCTCAGAGTTCGCCTACAAACCAATCCGCGGGATTACCTCCAACCTGGACAAAAGAAGCCCCGACTCTAACGCAGACACCGTTACCTACCTCTACTGAGACTCCCACCCCAACCGGGACGCCCACGCCAGACCCAAATGCCACTCGTACACCAGTACCTGGGTCATGGGTTGGCACAAGAGCAGGCATGTATCCTCCTGATTTTATTCTGAAAGATGTAGTGACTGAGGAAGAAATCTCCATTAGGGATTACACAGGTCAACCCGTATTGATCGCATTTTTTGCATCCTGGTGTCCATATTGTAAATCTGATCTGCCGGAAGTTCAGGAAGTTTATGAGGAATATAGAAGCCAGGGATTTATTGTCTTGGGTATCGGGGTTGGTGAAAGTGAGTCATCTGCCCGTAACTTTAGATCCGCGCAAGGACTTTCCTTTCCGATCATGGCTGATGCCAATCGAAAGGTGTCTGATGATTATCTAATCTCTGGTTTTCCTTTTTACTACTATATTGGCAAAAACGGCAAGATCGGATTTGTAAATAGAGGTACTATCAGGATGGATAATTTGCTTTTCCAATTGAAAAGGCCCTGAATGTTCAAGACCGGGATGCGCCCGAGTGTAATCAGCGGAAAAAATCAAGATTGGTTTTAAGCAAGACATGTTGGGAACCACAAACGCCTGGCTTGTGATGCTCCTGTTGTGACCTGACGAAAACGGAAACCTAACCCTTGCTCCATGGTCTCGAAAACAACAATTTTATCTCAAGCACTCTGGTCTTAAATATTAGCTTAAGCCAAACTTTTCACAAGATAGCAACTCATCTAATCTATCGAGGTTCTCGTTTTGGACATATTGTTCAATGATTCTATATATCGTTCCTCGCAGGATTGGATTGTAAATCTGGCATTTGCTGCTCCTGCAATCCAGCCAAAGCTTCATGTTTTAGTTGGTATGCGTTCGCATACTTAACAATAGTGAAATATAAATAAGTATTGCGCATAAAACAAAAAAGGCTGCCAGAGCCTGGGTTTATCTCATCCAGAATGTAATCTATAATACATATAAGCAGATATTTGGTCATTTTGACCAAACGATTCAATCAAACTGTCAAAGCGAGCGATATAAACGGGTTAGGCCACCCTTCCGCAAAACGAGTGGGAAGGAAAACGGGCAAGTACGTCACGGTGTCGCTACGCCGTCGTCGTGTGGCGAGGACGGGAAGTCGAGGAACTGGCGCGGGTTTTCTAGCGCATCCGAGACTGGGGCAATCATCGGTTCGGTTCGAGAGTTTCAATCTACGCAGTGGCTCAAACCAAACTTTTATAAATTTACAAGAGATACAATATGAATATGAAAATACCAATCATAAATTTTCTCAAAATAACAAAGAAAAAGATAGTTATAACCATCCTGTTTCCTATTATAGCTATTTTAATCCTTTTTTCTTTCTTTGTATTTGATGAAATTTTTGGGTTAGGTGGCAATACAATTGTCAATACAGTTTGTGCCTTTGAAGAATATCTTTACAATTTTATATTATTGCCACTTAATTTTGTTGATAGTGATTTCACTCCACCAATTATTTTTAAAATAGCTATTATACTAATACCCACTTGGTGGTATTTTCTATCATGTGTATCAATATTTATAAAAGAAAAAAGACGGAAAAGATAATCCGGGGCCACCCTTGATAGTTCTTGAAGCGATTCTTAAACAATAAATATTGTCATGTTTTCCATCGGTGGCCTAACCAACGCTGCACCTGACCGCCTTGCGGTGTGGGGAATCGGCCCGATTTTTGCAATTATTGGTTCTTGATCTATAATCATAATTAGCAAAACCGGCGCCAGGTGAGCTAATCCGTTATGAGACAAAAAATGAATGAAACTCTAAGAACATCAATAGCCAATCAATTTAAAAACACTCCTCTGGGATTTATGAGAATAAGGAGGAATCTCAACATCTTTCATTTTTCAGATAATGAAACAGAGACTTATCTGAGAAAAATCATTTTGTCGACCCCACTTGAAAATATAGAAACAAAAGGAAAAAATCACTATTTTAAGTGCTTCATAAACAATGCTATTTTGACTGTAAACGCTCATACTTTCACTATTATTACAGCAAAACAAATTGCCAAAAAGTAAACTGGTTTTTTGAATATAAAATTTGCAAATATGGCTCATAATAAATCGCTGCACCTGGCGTAAACAGAACCTTTACCTTTACTCCATGCTTTCGATAACTAATCCTATCGAAAGCTTTATCAAAACTGAACCACGAGTATCCTGAAGAAAAACATCCAGGTATATCAATACAGGAAATGGGTATTATTGCATAACCCTGGAATATACCTTTTTGGGGGGACATGCAAAATTACCCACTATCAAAAACTGAGCCGACAGAAAGAGAATTGCTCTTGTCGTGCTCCTTCCCCACCCCGGCGGTCTTTCCCGCTGGTATCAAAACCAAGAACATCGAGCTTTAATTTATCACGCGCTGGAAATGATCAGGGGTCTAAATCTGACATCTACCCCCCCTGCCCCGTTGATGACCCAACATCGATGAATGTATACTCTATGGGCCCGTCAGGAATCGAGCCTGCGACCTGGCGGATAACGGCTTTATTCCTACCCGGATACATTGTGATCTTAGTTTATCAAGTGTTTAATAACAAAGCTCTTCTATGTAAGTTGGTGGCATCGGAAATGGCCAATTATCAGAGAACATGCTTTCGAAATGATCAAATATTTTAGATGGATATCCTTTACCTGTTGTTGTTATCTCTGGATATCCTGTTGTTAACCCAATAGCATTTCCGTTTACCGAGTAAACTTTTGATGAGTTCCTGTCTATATACCAAATATAATATTCTTGATATGAATGAACTTTTTCCTTTAAAGCGCTAAAGAAACCATCATAACCACTACATGCAATAGAATCAGATCCTTGACAATCTATAGTTATGAATCCGTAGGTAAAAATGTTCGGTGATGAATCCTCTCTTATCAAAAAATGTTCATAGAGTGGAACCCAGCGACCAGCGTCATCAGAATATATAGAACGACATCCAAGTGATTTTGCTGTAATATTCGATAATTCACGACTTGTTTTTGTTGGGAAAGGAGTGAGTGTAGGTGATGATGTGAGTGTTATCGTTGGAGATATTGAAGGCGTGAATGTTATTGTTGCTGTTACTACAGCTGGAGTATAAGTAGGTATTTCAGTATATGTTGGATAAGGTGTATGAGTCGGGTAATCGGTTGAGGTTGGAATAGCGGTCCATAAAGCTTGAGTTTCAGCTATAGCTGTTTCAACAGAATCAGCGAACTCTTCATCAGTTGGCATTAATAACAAGAATGAAATAATCATACAGATAAGCACAACTATTGATCCACCAAATATTAATAATACTCTTGGTCTACTCTTTATTTTTAACAGCTTTGGATTAACCAATCCAATTATCCCTAGAATAATACTAAGGAATATCCCAAGTATAGAAATCAATGTAAAAGCTAATAATAATCCTGGAATATTCATAAAGAAATCCTTATATTACTTTGAACATGATTATGATAATCTGTCTAAGGTATAGAGTTATTCTATGGTGTTAGATTTCTTGATAACAATATGCTTGTTATAACGGTTAAGTATTGATGTGGCGCGAAGCCGCCACATAATCAAGGTTGAACAAAGCCGAGAAAGGTTTCTGTTTGGAATTTGATTGAGGCTGTCTCAGATGGTCATATAATAACTCATCGAAGCCATTATCCTCTATGTCTTCTTCTGCCAAGAAACGGGCCTGGCAAAGTCTGGTAATATTTCCTAAGAGATACGCTCGTCATTACTGATATATATTCGATCATCCAATGTTTACAGTCCACCAACAGTTGGAAGCAAGCTGATATTTTTTGAGTATGATCTTCAATTGAAAAATGCACGAACACTTATTTTTATAAAACCTCTTTGAGAATAATCAATGTCTACCTCAACTTTATTTCCATTAATTGTCCTGGTTTGAGGTTGTGCATTAGTTACACAACTATCAACAAAGGCATCTAATTGATCATCGCCTGTAAGATAAAACGGAAAATTCAAAATATGAGTACCAACATCAAGCTCAAGATTTGAAACATCTATAGAGAACTTAATCAAGGCTTGAACAGCATTAACCCGGTTATTGGAATTGACATCGTAACTCACTGAGCCAATCAACTCAAATCCATCATAGGTGAAAGATTCATCCCATCCTTCATAGTAGTCAGGCTCCATGACATAGTGTTTATTTATCATATTACGGACCTGACTGACTGAGTACCCAGTTGTATCAATTGTAGGCGTGGGTTCTTCAGTAGGCGTTGGACTAGGACCAAGAGTTGGTGTTGATGTTTGAGTGTTTATTGGGGTGGGTGTATGAGTGGCCGTTACAACAACTGTTTCCTTAACTATCACAGTAACCACTTTGGTTTCTACAACTACAATTTCTGTAGATGTTGGAATAGAGGAAATTGTTGATAATACACTTTCTTCAATTTGATTAGTAATTTCATCTTGAGAAGGTCCACAAGCAGATAACAGTAGAATGAGAAAAAGAGTTAGACTTACTTTGGTAAGGGAATTCAAATCGATAAATCTTCTTAAGATGGGATGAGGTTGCATCGTTAGCTTCCTTATTAATTTAGTATATTGTGTGTTTCGGAAATCAATAAAGATTATTATAGTCCAAAAAAAACGAATAATGCAGAACCTTCTTTTCTGATCAAATGTTTGCACTATTCATGCTGCTTATGATAAGAACACTTATCTCAAACAATTATATTAGATTATATATACGATCAATATCAATCTTGTCTATTTCTTTTGTGCCTGAAAACTATCGTTCATTAAATTTACAACAAAGTCATGGCCCTTCTTGATCAAACTTACTGCTTTATCTGATCGTCTTAAATAGATGCGTAGCCATTTCTTGTTTTCTTTGTCAGATACCTTATCTTTCATTTTTTCGATTTCTTCATGGATCGAATGAATGTTTCTAAATTCAAGTTGAAAGATCAATGTTTCAGTTAAAAATCCTTCGTCGAGCAAATATTCCATTACTTCATAGTCAATTAATACGTTGTTGAGCAAATTGATTTTTTCGGTCACTTCACTTGCAATATCATAATCGGGTTTTAATTTTACGAATTCGTGAAGCAAATTCCGTCTATTAACATCAGAAATATGTTCTTCAATCCACTTCAATGCGTC
>Ga0255372_10038_pt1 | contig 17781 bp, 10 predicted proteins | sample ANMaggSeSYBR01E8_FD_182092 | JGI IMG/M metagenome (GOLD analysis project Ga0255372, IMG submission 182092) | Sediment cell enrichment communities from methane seep in Santa Monica Basin, California, United Staets - ANME aggregate JGI... | ecosystem: Environmental > Aquatic > Marine > Cold seeps >...
GTCATTCTATGTGCATATCCTGAGAGGACCCAGAGTAAAAATAATGGGAGAAGAAGTGTCAGATTAAATGAGGGATAGCAGAAATTATTTGAGGACAATAATATCATTCTAATCCTTACATATTACATTTCGGGTTAAAACTGTCCCATTTACAGAGAGAAAGTTCACTACTAATGGCGCTTAAATAGTGGTGCCCATTCAAATTTTCCAGTCGATTGATCCCACAATATCGGCAAACTATTGTTAGGACATGTATGTTCGAATACGAGAGCAAGTTCACAATTACCATATCCTAGAGGATGATCCTTTTCGAGTTTTTTACCAATCATTAATGCAATATCTCTAGCAGTTTCTCTATCTATATCACTTTTAAATACCTTTGAGTGTTCAGAAAAGACCATATCAGATTCATCTAATGTTTTACACTTATGTAATATTATCTGGGTTGATAATTTTTCTGTTTCTTTCTCAACCTTAGACCAACCGTTCTTATTCGCGACAATTACTGCAAATACAATTTTTGTTGGATTTCCAGATTGGTTTCTTGATAGAGCCGAAACTAGCATTTGATCTATCTCTTTAAGGTATTTAACAGCCGATTCTCCTGTGCCAACAAAATCGTCAATAAATACTATGGCTTGGATATCAGACTTGCTAAGTTTATCAATTATGTCATTCTTTGCGACAACATTATCAACATAAATGCCAGCTTCATCCGCAAATAAATACGCGAAGTGGGAACTACTTTTACCCATGTGATCATAATAGCTTACAATAATGTCTCCTCTTTTTCTTTGTTTCCTGGCTAATGTTCGAGTAAGACCTTCACGAACAAGACTATCTAACTCATTAAGCTTCTCTCTGATTACTGAATCAGAGAAAAAATACACTTTCTGAAGAACTTTATACATTACTCGCTGTTTACTTGGTTTTCCAAATTGCTCAAGCCATAAACGGACATCATCTGATGTAATTGATTTTCCCTTATACGTTCCCCAATTACTAACTAGATTCTTCACTTCTGAAGGACTTACCCGCAATGATTCTTCATGCTCTATTCTTCTTAGCTCTGCATTAAGTAGCGAGAAAGTAGTTAATAATTCACTTACGCCATGACTTTTCAACCATTGGGAAAAAAGTGGAACTTTAAAATTATAGTGTCCTGTCTGAGAATTCAATAAAATAACATTTCTGGTGATAAATTCCTGCAATAATCCTTCAACACTAGGTATGTTGTGGATAATTTTTGAAGCTTTCAATTTATCTAATGTAACGGGGGGATCATTCTCGCCAATATTCGACATCGCAATAACAATTTTCCTGCGATCGGATAGTTTCCCCGCACCCTCATCACCATACTCAACAATGCCATCATCCCAAAAGTGTTGAAATGCATTCGCTGATAATTCATTTATCGCATTGAATTTTGCATCTTCAACTTCTTGTGTAGTGACTGAGCAATCTCGCCTTTCTACTGCTATCCTAAATATATATCCACAGATAAGATTTGTAAAATATGGGTTTCCACATGTTATTTCAAATATGCTATTTATTGCATTCTCTGAATAATCAATATTTCCAATTACAGGTCCTTCTATCATTTCCTTATAATCTGACCAATCTCGGTCTCTCTGAAAATAGTCGACAGATATAGTGCTCCATTTATTTAATTGTGCTCCCTGATAACTAAGAATGTGATTCATTTTCTCTCCCCCAACCAGCAAGAAACCAATCTTACTTCTTCCACTAATTGTTCGAAGAGTCAAGAAAAATGAGTTTCCAATGTTATTCTTCTCATATATTTGGACAGGTAATTCATCAAACTCATCAAGGATAATTACAAATTTCTTATCAGGAACAATTTCTTCCAGATCATCAAAAAAATCAGCTATAGGAGATAGTGAATCAGAGAATTGAGGAATAGGTAAATTCTTGAACCTTGTATCCTGCCGTATAATTTCTTTACAAATTCGTTTACCAAGACGTGCAATTGTTCTTTCAGGTGTAGGATCGACATAATCCCCACCATCTGAATATACAATAAAATAACCACTCTTCTCTAACTCAGATTGAATTACTCTAGCAATTGAAGTTTTTCCAACACGTTTTTGACCCTTAACAACTGCTGAACCAACACTTGAAAAAGTAAAGATTCTAATAAGATTATCAATAATTTCACCACGGCCAACTAATTTATCACTCGTGAGTATTGGTTCTAATGAGTATGGGACAACTTTAGATAAAGCTTCCCAGTTTGTATCATCCTTTTGTGCAGAAAGAACAAATTCGAACGTTTCTTCTTGCTTTTGGCCATCAAAATTTTTCCATTTTACTTCAAGAAGAATTTTTACTTCGTTGGTTTTATTTATTACAGTAGCGGGAATATCAAAATTTTGAACAACTCCCGGTGTAAGATTTCCTAATTTAACCTCATTGGAATTTTCGGTGATTTTTATAAAATTACTGCCTGCCACTGTGATTGTTGTGTCGTTTGAATATCCAGGTCCATCATTCTGAACAAACAGGCCTATTCGGAGTGTATTGCCGGGAATGTGAAATGGATATTTTTTGTCTCTGACCCAAATTCTCACTGACGCAGGTTGCGATGCCTCATTAGATTGAATATTATCAATCATTAGGGCAGATAATTTACTTATTAGTCCAGTTTCTAACCTGGCTGCATAAGTTGTCTGATATCCTTTCAGAAGATCAGATACATGTTGGACTTGTTCTTGGGCATGTTCGTAAACAGATAGTAACTTCCAATTATCATTTTCATTAATATATGCGTCTACTCGAGTATATAACTCATCTAACTCTGAATTAAAGTTGTAGGGGAAAAACTGGGAGAAAATCGCTGTCCCGCCTTTATCTCTCATCGTTCTCATTAGATTTGTACGCTGACGATCAACCACCGCGAGACTCGTTAACATGCTCAAATCTTTTTCATATTTTTCAATTGTCTCCAATGTTTTAATCTTAAGCTCTTCAATAACTACATACCCTTGACCTTCAAGATTTATCTTCCAATCCTTTTTGAATAGTGATTGATCACAAGCATTACTTAAAAATTCGATGATTTTTACACGCCACTTACCTTCATATACCCATGGGAAATCAGATATCAACAATCTAAATAGCAATCCTACAACTGGCGCTTGGGAAACTAAATTTGATTTACCCAATATCGATAAACATTCTGTTTCTAACTTTTCTATTTCTGATATCTCATCCCACTTATACCCAGCAACTACAAGTAATGCTTGACAAGTTATTTTTTTAAGTGCATTATCACGTTGATGTTCCGTAGTCTCAGAAAGGTTATATACTCTGATTATTTCATCAAATGCCTGCAAACCTCTACCTTCATGCAAATGGGTTTCTATTTGTTCAAGTTCCATTTATTGATCTCTCCCTTTAAAATTCCATTTAGCATAATCTAAGGTGCGTCACACTATAAATACACACAAATTTATAATTTGCGTTTGCGAACATAGTTATTATCTTTACTTTATTTAATAAACAAATATTGCTGTCCCCTGAAATTACCAGAAAAAGGAACAAATAATTCTTAACTTAGATCTGTTCCAATTTTCCTCCACTCTTTTTCAACCAATCCCTCGATTCATCATAATTAGGTACTTGTACAGCAACAATATTCCAAAACGCTGGACTATGATTCAGCTCAATGAGATGTGCCAGTTCATGAACAATAATGTAGTTAATGACATCCCACGGGGCTTTTATTATGCGCCAGTTAAAGTTTAGAGTTTTATTGGGCGTGCATGATGCCCATGTATATTTCAAATCTGAGACAAGAATTTTGTTATACTTAACTCCCAATTTTTCCGCATAATCCAAAATCCGAGGTGGTAGTTTTTCTTTTGCCCGGTCTATATACCAAGATTTAATTAGGTCCCCTGCGTTATGTTTTTTCTTATGAGATAAGTAGAACTTCGAATGAAATCTTACTCCGTCAAAATCTTCGGGAGATATTTCTAATTGATAATTTCTCCCAAAATAAAGCAAACTCTCTCCTGTGACAAATTCCTTTCTTGTAGGAGGATCCGGATATTTTTGAGGATGATGAACCTTCTGAAATAACCAAAATCTCTTCTCATCTACAAGCTTCTCAATAACCAGGGGGGAAGTTCCAAAGGGCGCACGGACAATGATTGATCGATCCCGCTCAACAATTATTGAGACTTTCTTTCTATCGGAATATATTACTTCGTAGGTAATTTCCATTTAATTAATCTCTTGTTAGAACACCATGATTCGCTCTTGCCCATTCCACCAGTCTGGAAATAACTACCTTATAGTTTTGGAGCATATTTGGATAGCTGATATATTCCTCAGATAAGAGAAGCTCCTGTAACTCAGCTTTGAGTCGGTTTTGGGCCGGAATGGATTGCCAAAAGCCTGTGTAAACAATTTCCTTTTCTATCAAATTGAAGAGATTTTGCGTCAGATCAACACTTTGAGCAATTTGATTCTCATCCATCTTTTGATTATCAAATAACTCTGCTCTGAGAATTCTAAACATGGGCATTTGCTTCTTTCTGTCCAACCCATATGTTTTCTCTTGTTCTTTTTCTTTGATTTTTCGTCTGAGTTTTTCGAGTTCTTCGTAAATCCTGTCCCAATTTTCCGCAAAGTTCTTAAGAATTAAATCTAGCGCCTCAGCAAATGAAGCAAATAATTCAGGGTCTTCATCAATATTTAGATCAATATAGTGGCGGATGGCATGTTCAACTTCAGCGGCTTTTGTTTTGCTGCGTTTCCTCTGTTCGACACCTTTTTCAAAATCCGGGCTCAAAATTGAAATTGGTTCTATTTTCTGCGATATCCCTTTGGAAACTAAGAATTCATCCGCTATACCACGGAGCTTTGCAGGAATACCCTTCATGCTCAAACGACTGTCTTTTAAGTGTCTGCTTGCCAATTCGTTAATGCCCAACAGGTTCTGATAGTCCTCCCAATACTCTAAAGCCTCTCTCCGAGGCATAACAGAATTCATTGCTTTGGTAAATTTCTTGAAAGCTAAGATATATTCAAATAATATATCTTCATCGTAAAACAAATCAAAATATGCATCCAGGTCATTGAATTCTCTGAGGTTGTATTTGTGAAGAAGTTCAATGAGTTCCCTATGAGCATGTGAAAGATCATTCAATTCCTCTTGGATTTCCCCTAGAGTTTCCAGAATTTCCTTTAGTTCTCTATCAGCATAAGCATCTAGAGCTCGCTTGAGATGATGACCGACACCAACATAATCTACTACAAATCCTTTTTCCTTATGTCCTTCATGTACTCTGTTTACCCTGGCAATTGCCTGAAGCAAGTTATGATCCGTAATGACTCTATCCAGATACATTACCTGTTCCAGCGGAGCATCAAACCCGGTCAATAGCATATTGTTTACAACAACAATTCCTATTCGCCCATCATAGGTTTGATCACCTTCTTGTTCTAAAACCTTATAGGGTAACTTAAAGCGACGAATGCTATTCTTATGGTAAGTAGCATCCGTATATTGTTTAATATGTGGTAAATCGTTATGGCTCCCAGAAAAAACAACAGCAACTTCAAGCGTTTTCAACAAATCCAGATTGGTAGAGAATGGATTGTTTTCTTCAAGTTCTTCGATTTTTGATTGAAGAGCATCCTCAAGTTTATCCTTATAGCGAGATGCTGCTTCTCTTGATGTGGCTACTACCTGTGCTTTAAAACCTCCTGGGAAGACATGATTGACAAAATGATCAATCATGTCCTTTGCTTTTTCAGCAATCACATCCTGGGCTTCCAGGTAGGCATCCCTGGAACCAAACCCTAGAATTTGGAGACGTTCAGTGAGGTTATAGTCACTAAAAACATCCTGAAATGCTTGATCCATACCTTCTTTATCTTCAACTTCAGCATTGTTGGTTCGACCTTCGTAAACAATCCCCAGTGTTGTCCCATCTTCAATGGACTGACGCATAGTGTATTTGTCAATATAATCACCATAAGCTAATTCAGTCTTATCAATGGGTGTGCCAGTATATGCAACTCGAGCGGCCTGAGGAAGAGCTCGATCAAGATTTGCCCCCAATAATTTATATTGGGTCCGGTGAGCCTCATCGATCATAATAAGAATATTTGGGCTTTCATTCAGAATCGGGAAGATTTCCACAAGTTCTTGTTGCTGGAATTTTTGAATCATCCCCATCACCAGATCTGGTGTATCAGTGGAAAGTAATTCTTTCAAACTTTTCCCAGGACTGTTATGATCGGGATTGATTCTCTTGGCTACTTTTAAGGTTTGGCCAACTCCCTGTCCGGTTTCTGAGAGTTGCTGCTCAAGTTGTGTTCTATCTGTAATAAAAACGATTTTCCAGTTATTAAATTCATTGAGCCTGCGCATCTCGCGTACCAAGAACATCATGGTGAGTGATTTACCTGAACCCTGGGTATGCCAAATTATCCCGCTTCTTTCTTCTCGATTTGTACCTTCCTTAAGCTGCTTGATGGTCTTTTTTACTGCCCTAAACTGCTGATAACGGGCAACCATTTTAATTGTTTTCCCTTTACTATCCGGCCCAAAAATTGTGAAAGAACGGATTAAATCCAATAAGTTTCGCCTGGTTAACATACCTGCAACTAGCCGTTGCTGATCGTTTGGAGATGTACCCTGGCTGGACAGGTCATTTAATGTGTGTGGATAGGGATCTGTCCAACGGAACCAGAACTTCTCGATGTGAGTACTGATTGTGCCAAATTTAGCCTCGGTGCGACATGTTGAAACCATAATCTGGTTATATACAAACAAATCAGGATTGCCTTCACCAGAAACACCTCGCTGTTCGCTGTACCTCATCAACTGGTCAATCGCCTCCGCCATGGGATCCTTAACCTTGGGAGATTTACACTCAACCGCAACCAATGGTAATCCATTCACGAAAAGCATGATGTCAGGCAAAATGTGGTGTTCTGTGCCAGGGATACGTACTTTAAATTGACTGATTGCCACAAATGAATTATTTTCGAGATTATCAAAGTCGATATATCGAACGGTAGGACTGTGTTCACCGGTTATTCGATTTTCAGAAACGCTAGTGTTTTCCAGCAATAAACTTAAAATATGCTGGTTGTTTTCCAGAAGATTGGGATGGGAATAGGTAGTAATCGATCGGATGACTTCATTGATCTGATCATTTTCCAAAAAAGGATTGTTTTTTTGAAGTGCTTCTTCAAGTTTGGGCAGCAATACCACTTGTCCAAAATCAGTGCGATAACTATCACCAGGTTCCTGCACTTGCTGAAGCCGGATAACCTCCCATCCTTGACCATCTAATTGGTCGAGAAAAGGTTCCTCCACAGAATCTTTCTCGTTGATTTTTAGATTTTGATCCTTTTTATCGTTGGAGATAATCATATTATTATGCTCTCCTCAGTTTTGCTCGCATAACATATTCACTACTTCATCTTGGTGTTTCGCTAATATGTCAAAGTTCCATTTCTCTTTTTGCATAACCCTTACAGAATTGGGGAATACTTCAACATTATTCTTAAAGTATTTTTCCTTCTTATCAGCAAAATCTCGGCGTCCTTGAGCACTATTTTTTCTGCGGCTGATGAGGACAAGATTACCAATTCTATGAGTCCATATTTCCCGTTCTTCTTCATTAAAATCTTTGACCCAACGGCTAGCGCTATCAGGATTTTGCGGCAGGATATGCTCAACAGACATTGTTGAAGGTACTTGTAATCGGGTATCGTGACTTGAAAAAAGAATATCTAGTTTAAAGAGCAAATAACGTGCAAACCGCCTACCATAAATGCCATCATCTTCCAGGATCTGACGAAAGCGTGCTGCGTCAAAATGAAATATATCGGAATCCAAGATTTCCCGAATCTGATCTTCTTGTTCCAATCCGGTTTTTTTGATTACAGCATCGATGCTAGAGGTTATCTGGTTCATTGCTTTAATCCGGTCGGTGGGAGTCTGGTAAGTAACCCAATCACCACAGAATTTGGCTTCAATTTTCCCAACGAATTCAAGAAGATGATTTTCTCCAAACACATCATAGTATCGTAGGAGTGGAGGGATCCAAAAATCTGCCAGGCTGGCATCTCTCAGCAAAGTTATTAGATTATCCAGTTGCCATGATCTATTGATGTGGTAATTATTTCCCAGGATCAAATTCTGGTAATGTTGATAGTATCTATCAACAAATTCAAATGTATCTAAACCCATTCGAAGTAGGGGTTCTCGATCAAGATATGTTTTTGTTGTACGATCAAATACTCTCGGTGAGTAGATGTTTTCTTCAAATTCCTGTAAAAGACTTAACCGTGCTTTATCCTTGACAAGAACAGCTCTTAACTGCGAAAGAAAAACATCAAAATCATCTCCCAGATCACCCTCAAGTTCTTCCCAGCGTTTAGCCCATCTTCTTTGTTCTTCAGGATCTACATTATTTTCTTTCAAATCTCTCAAATTCATAGTTTTCAGGATATCACTTCCGCGGAGTTTCATACCTCGGTCATTTAAGACCATAAACATACGAAATGCATCATCAAGATCGGGGGAAGACACGTATATCATTAAGACCTTATTTCCAAAAAACTTGAAGAATTCTTCAACATTCGGGGCATCATCCTCCGTAAAGAAGGACCGAATCTGTAGAACTGCATTGGCCATATTCCGAACAGATAAATCTGAAGATTTTTGGAGTTTTTTCAAACTTTCGATATTTTCTGTTCCCCCTGGTTTCTTGATAAATTCATTAATGAATTGTTTTACTTCATCACGGATGTCGTAAACAATTCTGAGGCGTTCGGGGATGCCCTTGAAGGGATCTTCCTGCTGGAAGACCGCTTCGCGGCAGTGTTCTTCCAGTCGGTTATCACCAGTCAAATCACGTCCGACGGCATAAATCATCAAGCAGGTTGTCATCCGCTGCTGACCATCGAGCAAATCATATTCAGTAATGTCGTTATCATTTCGCTCTTGCAACACAATAGACCCTAGAAAATATTCGCTATCTGGCCTGGAGTACATCCATTCAGTGACATCATCAAGCAAATCAGTAACCTGATCTGTTCCCCATACGTAAGGACGCTGGTAATCCGGAACTCGATACCACCATTCAAAGGCTTTGTTGATGAAGATTTTGTCAGTATCAATCTTATTGGGCATAGTTATTCCCCTTCATGTTATATCAGTGGGATTACAGATACTTTTCCAGAAAGGAGGTCTTGAAGTAATCCCTGTTTAATCCGTTTTAATTTTTTTAGTTTGTCTTGATATGTATTCATCTGTCTAATTATTACTGAAATATGTTCATTGATCATCTCTTGTTCTTTCAATTTTGGTAAAGCAAAAATATATTCTGCCAACTCATTTCGATTAATTTTTGGAAAACCACTTCTTTCAGAGACTGACTCCGCAAACATCGAAAAATGTTCTGAAAGGACAACAAGGAATAGAAATTCTGAGGTGATTTTGGGTCCAGGCTTCATTGGGTACATATCTGCACTGCAGATACCGCGAAACTCAGCCAGTACTGCTTTTCTTAGGTAGGGACGAATTTTGGAGTAGACAACATCTCCTTCATGAAAAACATATTTTCCACTTATAGCTCTTTGTTCGTGAGCTGACTCAATTTTAAGGAGGCAGCCTGTCCTTTGTTCTATGTGGTCTGGTGCAATTAATGGCCATTCCAGATAAGGTACCTCCTTAGGATCTACCTGACCTTTTGGGATAGCTATATTTTGGGTTAGATATTCAATATCCCACTCCTCCGGTATCATCCCCAGCGGTGAAGGTTTGAATTTATGAGTTGCAGGATCACGAATTACCCCATTTTCATCTATACCGCGGGTGAGCAGATCTTGCATCATGCCTGTTTTGATACGCTGGTATTTGGCAATCAAGGATTCGGTGTGGCTGATAGCTTGATCTAATCTAGAGAGAACCTCGGCGATAATTTTTTGTGCTTTAATATCAATATCTGGGACATAGTAAAGAGGTCTAATTACACTCGGGTGCGCCTTTCTTACATAATCAAATTCAAGAAATTTATGCTGATAATCCAGTGCGTAAAATAAAAATTGATAATCAATCTTTTCAAGCTCTTTAAGCCTTATGTAACCAGTGACGTTGGTAACAGAATATTTATGTTTTGGCCTATAAAAGAAATTGCCGCCACCATCTACAGACCACGATATTAACTCTTCATCGAACATAAATTCGCCATAATTTCCAAATAAACCATTATTCTTAACCGATGAAGAATAAACAGGATAATTCCCTGGTATATTTTCTAGATCAATTTTAGAAATTACTTTTCCGCGACCAAGAGAAAGAAGCCCTTGGCTTTCTGCTTCTTCAAGCGTTTTTGTATTCCAATTTGGATTTAGTATATTATCTTTTGTCATAACCTAATTCAATGAAAAAATCGTTGATTTCTTGGAGGTTTGTTTTTTGATCTTCTTCTAAGTGGTCTAATGAGAAAGCGTATTTATCCCAAGAATTTTCAAAAACAAAAACCAGCATTCTTTTTTGTGTATCAAGATATTGATTAAGGTGCTCAGAAATTAAGTCGAGGTGCTTTTTCAGAATGATCCTTTGGGCTTCACTTTCAGTGATTACTCCGCCAATAGAATCAACCAAGGCAACGATAGTCTCTATACGTTTTTCTAAGGTCTTGATATCACGTTTTAGAGCATTGAGTTTTTTATTTTGGTCTTTATTTAGCTTTGGAAACTTTTCAAAATTAGCACTCTCTTTCTCTGCTAAGACAAGTAATCGTTTTGCGCCATCAGTTTCTTCTTCGGGTCCAAATTTTTTCAAGGCGATCTTAACCTCAAGTTCAAACTTCCTTTGTTTTAAATCTCGGTTTCCTCCTTTCTTGGTTGCTTCTGCATCCTTTATAGATTTTAGAGCCGTTTTGTATGGGGTCGCTTCGTCCTCGGTATCACTTTCATTGATTGCGTCCTGAAGTTGATCTCTCATCAATTTGGGTGTTAGTTTCTCGTTTTCTTCAAGCTCGTACTCCAGCATTTCTTGGGCAGCCTCTGTGGCTTCCTGGATCGCAGTTAGAGTTTCAGAGATCGTTTTTTCGATAGTCGAGATTTCATCGGCTTCAACTTGGAAATACTCTGCAATCATATACTCGGCAGTAATCAAAGTTGGCAGCCAACCATTTTTCATAATGGTTGCCAGGTCATACTTGATCCCATCCCACCAATTCACAAATACTCCTGCCACCTGGAATTTATCTAAAACTCCTAAAGGCACTAACTGCTCTTTGAGAGACTCGATCAATGCCTTCCGAACATCGGGCAGATCGTCGCCATGTTCTCCATTTCTGTCATTCGGAGCTAATCGTACGAAATCATTCTTTGCTTCGGTCCACCAGGCAGTCAGATGCTGGCGCATATCCGCCAATGACCTTTGCAGGTTTGGGTCTGCTTCAATTATCTGGCGAATATCTTCTTTAGAATTGATTTCTGGTTTGAAGTCGTAATATTGCTCATTGCGTTCCTGGAAGATTAATTCAGGAACAATCTCAAATTTCTCGAGTTGTTCCCTCTGTGCAGCGACCTCGCTTTTGGGAACTCCCCCGACCAAGTGAGCACGCACATCCTCGGGTTCTGGCGGTGGCGTATTGTCCACATAACGACGGATATTGAGATTCCATTCATGGTCTTTTTCGATTTCTGAAATATCAACCATCCGTGAGTAGTTGGGCACTTCCAGCTTGTTGGTAAAGACATTATCAATTTTTTCTATATCTTCTGGCCGCAAGAAGTTCTTGTTTTTTCCTTCACCATATTCAGCGTCGGCATTGATAATGAAGATCTTATTGCGTAGATTGTCAGGCTTATTTTTATTGATTACCAGGATGGCGGCAGGAATCCCTGTGCCGTAAAACAGCTTCTGCGGTAAGCTGATGATTCCTTCGAGCACTGAACCATTATCTTGAAGGATTTTCTTGCGAATATCAAGTTCTTTCTTTCCCCGGAATAAAACACCATGTGGCATAACCACAGCCATGCGACCAGTCGTTTTAAGACTGGCAATCATATGCTGAACAAACATTAAATCCGCCTTTTTACCACTTTCTGGAGCAAACCCATAGCGGAAACGCTCTGGATGTTCTATATTTGCACGATTGTAGTTTTGTGAAAAAGGGGGGTTCGCGATCACGCGATCAAATTGCATGATTCTACCGTCCTGGATATTTTTTGGATTTTCGAGAGTGTCTCCATACTCAATCCGGGCATCCATCACATTATGCAAGATCATGTTCATTTTACAGATTGAAACCACGGCTCCATCACTATCCTGGCCATGTAGCTGGAGATTTCTCCAATCCTCCCCTTGTTCTTCCACATACTGAGCGGACTGGATTAACATACCACCAGAGCCTACTGTTGGGTCATAGATGCTCATACCCTCTGTAGGCTTCAGAATTTGCACCATCAATCGCACGACCTGGGCTGGCGTATAAAACTGTCCACCTTTCTTACCAGCGCTATCAGCAAAGAACTTAATCAGAAATTCATAGGCAGCGCCTAATAAATCAGGAAATTCGAAGTTATCATTGACCAGTACAAATTGCGGCTGGTTGAAATGGTCGATCAGGTCCCGTAATTTTGTATCGGGAACTTTTCTAGAGCCACTGACCTGAGTGTTGAAGTCAATGTTATCTTTGAGCACGTTTCTCAGAACATCATTCTCGGTTTCAAGGGCAGCCAATACCTTATTTAGCATCTCCCCGATGTTATTTTGAAGATTTTTAATAGCAGGTTGGCGAATATCATTCTCATCATAAAAATCTTCATGCCAGCGGGCTCTAGGTGGCACAAAGAAGGTATCCCCATAAGTTTGTTTCTCTTCTAAGATCTGATCGGCTTGAGCTGGAGGTAAATGTTGATATGTCTTCTTTAATTCCTCGCGTTTTTCATCAAACACATCAGAGAGCCGTTTAATAAACAACATCCCAAAAATGTATTCCTTATACTCCGAGGCATCCATCGAGCCTCGGAGTATATCAGCAGCTTTCATTAAGAAACTTTCTAATTGGGAAAGAGTAATCTTTGATTTTCGCATAATATATATTTTTCTTAATTGGTTACACTAACGACCTAGTGCTTCATCTAAAAATTCTACATTCATTAATACATCCCGTTTGACATAGACAACATTTTGGGGTGCATATTTAGGATTATTATTCGGAACATTTCTAATTTTTTCCGCAGGATTCTTAAATACGATCAGATACTTTCCTGTATCCTTATAAGGTCTGATTTCTTGAATCTCTGCTATATGAGTGACAGCACTAATCGGTGCTACCTGATATGCGGCAATAAACTTTAATCGCTCCTTCATCGCTGCCCCAATTTTAACTGCATGCCATCGGTTTTCACCCAGAAACACATTCTTAAATCCTTCCTCCTGGGCTGGAACGATGATCGTATCCGAATTGGCTCTTCGTTCCTTTCTCTTTGCCCTTTCTTCTACACTTCTACTTGGGGAATCCAGTTTGTCTTTGAGAAGGGTCTCTTCATACTCATCATACAAAGTATCAAATTGATGTAATAATACGCCACTATCAGTCTGGAATGTTTTTAATTCTAAAACTGAGATATTGGCATGGATTTTCTCTAGGACTTTGTGTAATTCCTCCCTGGCTTCGTCAATCAAAACAATCGCTCGAAATCCACTATAGACCGCCTGATCTAAATATGCATCAATATTTCTACTTTTACTCTTTTTACTACCCTCCTGCAAACGATTATGACTGGTTTCATTTTTTACAATTTCCTTCATTAAGAAATTTCGGATACTCAGCTGGGCATCCTCAAAGCTGATGGCAAATTTTAATAATTGCACACCTATATGTTTAAAAGGATCATGGCTGACTATCTCATTTTCAATAATGAACAATTTAGGTGTGTCTGGAACGGTCATATCTATCAGGTAACCATCTGGGATTGTTACCAAATCATTCCCAGAAACCCTCTTTTTGATATCTATATAGATTGTTTCTGGTCCAAATATCTGGTCGGCTAATTCTACAACGGTCTTCTCAAAATCAGCTTCCTTGTTGTAGGTCAGCGTACTGTATAATCGCCCATTGCTGTCGAAAATTACTGGCATTGTAATCTCCCAATTAATATTTACTAATTGCGTAAACCTAGTCTTGTTATATTACCAAGAAGGGGATTTTTTGCGAATGAAGACGTCACAATATGGTGACTATATGAGTATATACTTGTTTTTTGGAACCGTCAAAGCATTTCTTCTTAATCTGTCCAAGTTATGAAGTACGGTTATTTCTGAGGTTTTTTTTCATCATTCATGCACTTTTATCAATTTTTTCTTATCCCGCAATCCTAATCTAGAATAAATCATCAATTACCTTTCTCTGAAGACAGGCAAGACAACTTCCAATATCCTCTCCAATCACAAAATTAACCTGATCCATTGATATCGAATCATCTGGTCCGGAAAAATTCTCCAGACGGGACCTGATGTCAATCATTAAATTGGATTTCTTCCTGGTTTTCCGGGGGACATATCCCGCCACCAGCAGGATTGTCTGCTTGGTGATTGAGAAATAGATTTGCTTTCCATCTACGTTGACTGCAAATTTAGTACTGAACAGACTGGCAAAGACATCACCGAAAAGGGTTTTTGGGGAGAGCGAACTTTCCTCGATTTCTATTAATAAGAGAACCTCATTATTCTGATTAGCTACCATAACATCAAGGTCAGCCAGCTTGTTCTTGCTGGTGACAGTATCCCCCAGGAAACCTTTGATGACCACAACGTTATCGTGCAATCTGGGATCTCCGTGGTCATAATAAACTTGATATCCCTGACTGGGATGATTTTCACTGATATATTCCGTCAGCCACAAACCAAATTGACCAGTTTTTTCTCCTGCTTTTTTCACCATAGTGTTGAATCTCCCTGGAGACAAACTGCTATTTCGATGTCAGTCCCAACAACCATAGCCAGTATTAACATTCTCTGAGCCACACTTTGGGCAGGGATCCATAAACCGGACATGTTCATCCTCGACTAATCGGGATCTACAGTAAGAGCAGAGAAAATAAGGCTGATAGACTTCTCCATCCCCATATTCAATCCGATAATTAAATCGAGACGCCTGTAAATTACATTTAGGGCAGACAAATAAATCATGGCTGCACTTGACCAGGTCACTATCTGGTCGTTTCAGCAGTTCCCGGACCTTTTCCCTTCTGGATTTGCTGACCATCTCTGGCAGATTTTCCCGTCCCACAAATATCATACCAACCCCCAAGCGCAGCTCCACGCCGTAGCCACAGTCCTGGCAATATAAACTGAATAGATCGCCCATAATTTATCCTTACTTTGTGTTAATCTTTTCAAAATCAGCTTTAAGTGACAGATAGATACTGGTTCTGCTTCAAATTAATTTCAATTTTAGAATTATATTTCGGAAACGAATAAGACTGTTCTTGCGTCACAAAATAGTGACACTATGAGTATATGTTGTGTTCAATCCCTTGTCAAAGCTTTTCCATCTCTTCTATCTAAGTTGTCAGGTTTACTGGGGAGAAAACCGATAATTGGATTCCATAATATTGTTTTGGAGATAAATACATCATCACCAACCTGTACGTGGTGGATAGCGCCGACTTTATCTTCCTCCGCAATCTGACCAGGGACGGAAAACGGGAGACGGGGTGAAACCGGGTTTAAGATTTAATGTTTAAGGTTTAAAGATTGACGATTTCAACTATTAGATTAACTACAGAAGTCCCTCTCCGGAGGGACTTACCTTACATAGCCCGTGATTTTTGCACAGCACCCTGGCGGGGTAATCACCGGGCATTGTTGGGGCTTACTTATCATAGCCTGCGGTTTTTGCGTAACCCTTCAATAAATTCAGGTCTAACCCTGGTGAGGGTATCATAGGGTAGGTAGAGAAACAGAGCATCTTTATCTCCATTTATCATCATGGTTAACTGATCTCATCATGGATCCTTCGCAAGCTCAGGATGACAAACGGGGGAGTTTAAAACAAAAGGGCGACTCACTGCCCTTCGTCAGGACCTTTGGTCACAGGACAGGAGTCGCCCCTACTACTTACTTTCCCGGCACCCCTACCAGTTGCAAATCCCTTTTACACCTCGAGGCATAATCACATTCTTAATCTCCGCACTGAGAGTCACCCCTGCATCAGCTTCAAGGTCCAGCTCCCGGATCTCCTTGGTGAAGGTGTATAGACTGGGATCCACCATCACAGCACTGAGCGCGGCACAATCAACAACTTCCATAAATTCCTGAGGGCAGTCACCGGTGAGAATGCTTTCATCATTGGTGGCCTGGAAAGCAAAGGTCACTGGAATCATGCAGTCATTATTGAAATCATCCAACTCCACTTTCGTGTTAACTTCATAACGCAACAGCATCTCGCACTGAAACTGGCAGCTTCCCGAGGGTCCACCACCTGCCATCATCTCCAGGGTTGCCCATGTTTGGCCAATACCCTGGGCAACAAAACTGCCCGGACTATCACCGGGGGCAATCACCAATTGAATCACTGGTTCGATTTTGAAGTTTACCAACGGATTGTCAATCTTATAATGATAGTGAATCTCCGCTGAACCCTCCTCCGCCAGGGCGGTAACAGCCGGCCCATCCAAACCATCCCCCTCCGGGGAAGTGTTCCCACTTGAACCACAGGCGCTGAGAGTGATCAGGGCCAGAATTACTATAAGAATGTGGGCGTTGGAGCGATTGAGCATGATGAGTCTCCTTTTCAATGACAGAAATTGTAGTTTAGGGAGTCTCTTTCAGTATAGCTGAACTCAGTCGGGTGTCAAATTGGGAAAAACAGGTTTAAGGTTGAAAGTTTAAGGTTTTATTTGTGACTGAGGGACTTTGAGAGGGGGTTAAACCGGGTTTAAAGTTTAAGGTTTAAAGTTTGGCGATTTCAACTATTAGATTAAATACAGAAGTCCCACTTCGGTGGGACTTACTTTACATAGCCCGCGAATTAGAAGCCTGTCCTGAGTAGCTGACGCGCAGCGGCGGCGTATCGAAGGGCCGGGCAATCGAGGGACTTCCTTATTTTAGCCCGTGAATTTATGCAAGGGTGGATCAAAGATAACGGATTCAGTTATTCCAGGCTCCCTTCGATACAATTTACACCTAACGGTGAAAATCACTCAGGATGCCTGGTTGGTCGTAACTTTAAGCGTCAATGGAGATTGACGCCTGGCTGCAGCGATAGCGAAAGCCCCTAGCCCGTGATTTTAATCACCGGGCTAGATTGGTATTATCAGGAGATTGCCATTTATCTGTCATCGCGATGACGAAGCGATCTCCTGATTACTATGGGGGATTGCCGCTATCATCATAAACCCTTCGACTACGCCTGTCCTGAGTGGACATCGAGCGAAGTCGAGATGGAAATCGAAGGGCAATGACAGATTAATCCCAAAGGGCAACTCGCCTGTCTTGAGTAGCTGATGTATTGCATCAGCGTATCGAAAGGCGGAGTCACCCCTACAGATGACACAAAGCCCCAGCGGGGCGCTGTTTTTATCCCTATGATTTTGCGTAACCCTTCAATAAATTCAGGGCTAACCCTGGTGAGGGTATCATAGGGTAGGTAGAGAAACAGAACATCTTTATCTCCATTTATCATCATGGTTAACTGATCTCATCATGGATCCTTCGCAAGCTCAGGATGACAAACGGGGGAGTTTAAAACAAAAGGGCGACTC
>Ga0255372_10096_pt1 | contig 17622 bp, 18 predicted proteins | sample ANMaggSeSYBR01E8_FD_182092 | JGI IMG/M metagenome (GOLD analysis project Ga0255372, IMG submission 182092) | Sediment cell enrichment communities from methane seep in Santa Monica Basin, California, United Staets - ANME aggregate JGI... | ecosystem: Environmental > Aquatic > Marine > Cold seeps >...
TGCTGGTCGGCGATGTGGCCATGTTGGCTGAGGCAATTATCAGGAAGACGTGTAAAGAACTTGATATTGAGGTCATTGATATGGCAGTAACCCCTGACCATGTGCACATATTTATCAAATATCCGCCAAAATATTACGTAAGTTATATATCCAGGATGATCGAAGGTAGAAGTAGCAGGATGCTCAGGAAGGAGTTTCCCCATTTGAAGGAATGGTGCGGTGACCATCTATGGGCTCCAAGTTGCTACCACGGCTCTGTGGGCTCTGGCTGGGACGTGGTTGAAAAATATATCTCGGCACATAATACATATGAGCATAACAGGAGATAGATACGGAAAATCGCCATATACAGGCCCGGTACATTTGTACGGGGTATACCGTAGTGACCTGGGGGAAACAAGATACACAGGAAACGCAGGACTAACCCACAACGGTATCGCTTTTTAACAGTTCAGTCCAGCAAAATCTTGTACTCAAGATCAATAACCCAATAGTTCCCCCTGCTGACCAATGAACAAACAATAATAGTTTAAACCTCACCATACAATTACAGTTGATGAACGATCCGGATATTACCATACCCAAAGGCAGTGGTATCTATTCGCTTTTACTGGAACTAAAAGAAGATATGTGCATAACAGTAGGGGCACTGGGAGAAATCAATTTCCCTGCCGGTTATTATTCATATACTGGCTCGGCAAGAGGTGGTGGCGGTTTTAGCAGGATCAGGCGGCACCTGGATGTGGCAGCCGGGCGTAACCCAACCAGGCGCTGGCATATAGACTACCTGTTGCCGCATACCATTCCAAGAGGTGTGGTGCTGACACATACCGACCAGGACCTGGAATGTCAAATATCAGAAACGATCGGGTCACATACTGAAACGATACACAGGTTCGGGAGTTCCGATTGCAGTTGCATCGGTCACCTGCACATGAAAAGAGATATAGAAAAACTGGTACGTATTGTGACAAATGCACATGACATCAAGGGATTATTCAAAAACTTTATTCCATTTAACATTCATGTATGATACATAGGTGCGTTATGAATAACATTTTACGAAGAGGACGCCTGGGATCAAAACAAGATCCGGATATCCTTGATTATCTTTCATCAATGGATGCGGACAGGATGATATTTGATGCAGACCTGTTAGTAGACATGGCTCATGTGGTGATGTTAAGCGAAGCCGGGATCATAACCAGGGATGAATGTGTACTGATCCTCAGGGCCCTGGATACTATTAAACAGGAAGGGTTTGAAGGGCTTGACATGTCATACGAAGACCTACACATATCCATCGAAGCAAAGCTAATAAATTTGGTAGGCGAGAATACAGGCGGAAGAATGCATTCCGCACGCTCACGAAACGACGAGGTCGCTACATGTATCCGTATCGGATTAAGGGATGAACTGATTACATTGATGCATAAGCTCATCACCCTTAGAAAGACCATGCTTGCGATCGCCAGGGAACATACAAAGACCCTGATGCCCGGATTTACGCACCTGCAGCATGCCCAGCCTACTACTTATGCCCATCATCTGCTTGCCCATCACGATGCCCTATCAAGGGATACCCAGAGGCTACTGGGTGCATACATGAGGACGAACATGTCCCCGCTGGGAGCAGCAGCATTCGCATCAACCGGATTTAATATCAACCGTGAACGTACACGAGAACTGCTTGGATTTGACGAAATCGTTGAAAACTCAATGGACGCTGTAAGTACCAGGGATTTTATCCTGGAATCCATATCCGTATTTTCCAACATAATGACAAACCTGAGCCGGATTGCAGAAGAGATCATTTCCTGGAGTTCAGAGGAATTCGGATTTGTGGAACTGGATGACCAGTATGCTTCCACATCATCCATCATGCCCCAGAAAAAGAATCCTGATACTGCGGAACTCCTGAGAGGGAAGACAGGTACGGTTTACGGATGCCTTATGTCTGTATTGACCATAACCAAGGCACTGTCCATGAGCTATAACAGGGACCTGCAGGAGGTTACTCCCCACATGTGGAGGGCGGCCGGTACCACCATCAGTTCAGTAACAATAATGACAGGTATGCTTCCCACTATGAAAGTCAATACCGAAAAAATGGAATCTGCGGCAGGCACCGGTTTTTCTACAGCTACAGAACTTGCTGATACGATTGTCCGGACAACTGAAATTCCCTTCAGGACTGCACACCAGATCGTAGGTACGCTGTCAAAGAGTGATGTCAGGACACTTGAAGAGCTGGACAGGATCGCACTTGAGATAACAGGCAGGAAACTTTCGGATGAGGGGCTTAGCCAGGAGATGTTTGATGAGGCTCTTGATATCATGGAGAATGTAAAACGGCGTAATGTAGTCGGTGGTCCCTCACCAGTTGAAGTAAGCAGGATGATAGAAGAGCGCAATTACCAGTTATCGCTGGATATTAATACGCTAATGGAAAAAACCAATTTTGTCCAGGATGCCATGAAGAAGCTTGATAACATTAAGGATTCATTTATTGAAAGAGGTAATACATGACAGTAGAAGAAGGGGACAGCGTACTTGTAAAACAGGGCAATCACACTTTCGACGGTGTACTTATGCCCTCGTTCACAGAAAGTGCTGTCATTAAATTGAAGAACGGTTATAACGTGGGATTTGATCCTGGTAATATTACCATGGAGCTGGCTGAGAAAAAACAGGATATGCAGGCTGCAACAGTAGAACTGCCGCCCCATGATCCTGACCTGCCAAATGTATCCATCCTATCCACGGGCGGGACCATTGCAAGTAAGGTAGACTACAGGACCGGGGCCGTGACCAGCCAGTTCACAGCCGAGGATATTTTACTGGCCATTCCTGAACTTACCAAGATCGCTAATTATAATGCCAGGGTTTGCTATAGTATCTTATCTGAGAACATGCAGCCTGAATACTGGGTCAAACTGGCAGAAGAGGTATATAATGAGATAAAAGCCGGAGCTGCCGGGGTGATTATCACCCACGGTACTGATACTATGATGTACACGGCAGCAGCTCTTGCGTTTATGATCGAGACGCCGGTGCCTGTTGTGTTCGTAGGCAGCCAGCGCAGTGCTGACCGTCCCAGCAGTGACAATGCCATGAACGCCATCTGTGCAGCAAAGGTGGCTACAAGCGATATTGCCGGGGTTACTGTGGTCATGCACGGGACAACCTCGGACGATTTCTGCCATATCCACAAGGCAACGAAGGTCAGGAAGATGCATACCAGCAGGCGTGATGCGTTTAAGTCCATCAACTCAAGACCCCTTGGTCGGGTGGATTACCCGTCCGGTGATATCACAACCTACCTTGACCATGCCAGACGTGGGGAGGAGGAACTGGCCATTAATTCCAATATTGAGCCCAGGTGCACGCTAATAAAATATACTACAGGGGCAAGTCCGGAAACCCTGTTGTTTGCTTCTGCCAATTATAAGGGTATTGTTATTGAGGGGACAGGGCTGGGCCATGTGTCTACTGAATGGGTGCCTTATATAGAAAGGACAACCGAAGCCGGGATACCTGTAGTGATGACCAGCCAGTGCATAAGTGGCAGGGTGTGCGACCGGGTATATGATACCGGGCGGGACATCCTTAAAGCGGGAGCCATAGAGGGCGAGGATATGATGCCCGAGGTTGCGCTGGTGAAATTGATGTGGGCGCTGGGGCAGACAGGGGATATTGATGAGGTCAGGAGGATCATGACCACTGATATAGCAGGAGAGATCACCAGGAGTTCCCGGACCTGAATCTTAATTGTAAGCAGAATAGGTATCCACTTCAAATAATAGGGCAAAAATAATAGCCACAGAGAACACAGAGGATTTCTTCTCTGTGTCCTCTGTGCTCTCTGTGGCAGATAAATATAAACAATGATTTATACAAATATTATTACCCTACTTTTAGAAAGGGATACCAGAATAGGACTTTACAGGAGGATGTTGAAATTATGAATGATAAACCTAAATTCGTATTTGAATGCCAGGAATGCGGGAAATGCTGTGAAAGGGATGTAATGGCATTTCTGGATGACATAAATGACTGGATGGAACATGGGTTGATGTACAAGGTACTGCCTCATTTGTTTATTGAGGGGGATTTTGGTTCTGTTGCTATTCAACTGGACAAACAGACAAAAGATGACAGGACTGTGTGTGCATTATATGACCTTGAAAAGAGCGAGTGCACACTGGGTGATAACAGGCCGGTTTCCTGTCGTTCGTTCCCATTGGGTTATAATGGCAAGAATTATATTATTATAGATATGGACTGTCCGGGACTTGGGCAGGGCAGCATGACTGTAGAAAAACTTACCTTGATGAGGGATACAGCCAGGGCCGGGTATGAGAGTAAGCAACAGACGCAACATATTCTGCCTATGCTTGAGAACCTGTTTATCAGGAAGATGACCTTCGAGTCACAGAAGGCCATGGGAGAGCTTACTCCTGAGCAAAGGGAAGAGCTTGAGAATATACTAAAGGACAAGGAAAAATAGGTTTTAACCAAGACAAAATCCAGGGAATGGAATCTGGTATAGATGAAATATTCTATTATTTTTTCAACTCAGTCCAATTAGTCAATATACGTTTATATATACAAATCGCATATCTGGATACCATGATGGGCAACACCTTTGGAAAAGCATTCTCAATCACAACTTGGGGCGAGAGCCACGGTCCTGCCATAGGCGTGGTCATCGATGGCTGTCCTCCCGGTCTGGAGTTGACAGAAGCTGACATTCAGCTTGAACTGGACCGCAGACGTCCCGGCCAGAGCGAGATTACCACACCCAGGCAGGAAGAGGACCGGGTGGAAATACTTTCAGGAGTGTTCGAGGGTAAGACTACAGGCACGCCCATTGCCATGCAGGTCAAAAACAAGGACGCTGACTCCTCTAAATATAATATTATCAGGAACATGCCCCGCCCCGGTCATGCCGACTATACTTACCAGATGAAGTACGGTCTACGTGACCACAGGGGAGGAGGGCGCTCATCTGCCAGGGAGACCATTGGCCGTGTGGCTGGTGGAGCAGTAGCTAAAAAGATACTTGCCGGACACGGCATCGAAATACTGGCTCATGTTGTTGAACTTGGCGGTATTAGAGCTTCACCTGTACAGGTTGATGAAATAAATGCCAATGACATAAAAGCCAATGTGGAATCGAACCCGGTACGCTGTGCCGACCCCGAAGTTGCAAAGGCCATGCTGGAAAGAGTAAAACAGGCCCGGGAAGACAAGGATAGCATCGGCGGAATTGTTGAGATACTGGCTCTTGGGGTTCCGCCCGGCCTGGGCGAGCCCGTGTTCGATAAACTGGACTGTGACCTGGCAGGGGCTCTTATGGGTATCGGCTCAGTCAAGGGCGTGGAAATTGGCTCAGGTTTTGCAGCTGCCACCATGACCGGAAGCCAGATGAACGACCCTTTCGAAATGCAAAATGGGAGGGTGGTATGTTCCACCAACAATGCGGGTGGGATTTTGGGAGGCATCTCCAGTGGTGAAACAATCGTTTGCAGAATAGCTGTTAAACCCACACCCTCCATTTCCCGGTCCCAGAGGACTATAGACATGTCTGATATGTCTGAAACCAATATAACAATAGAAGGGCGACATGACCCAACAATCCCACCCAGGATCGTACCTGTAGCCGAAGCCATGACAGCACTGGTACTTGCCGACCACCTTATTAGAGCGTAATCGTATATACGATCATATTCAAAGTGATCACGAGTTAAAAGTCAGCAGCTATTTCTTGACGTATAGGAAAGTATATACTTTCCTGTAGGCTTAGAAAATGTGAACGAAGTGAGCATTTTCTTGATTTGTCAGTCATTATTTTGCAGCATTTCATTATCTCGCTGGCTAAACTCAGGCAGGATATTAACATTCCTTCCCAGTTCCTCAAACACTTCATGCTGGGAACTGACAATGACCACATGTGCAGGCGGATGTATCTTTGTAAGTTTTCCAATAGCGACACTTGGACTTGTGTCTAGTGAAACTAAAGCTGCTGCATAGCACTTATTTTTTAATGGACGATTCATTACCTTTCCAAGTATCTCGTCTGCATAATCCGGTGATATGGATTTTGGTGGTCCTGAAAACACCATCTGTCCGTATCTCCTTAAATCAAGTAGTGTAGTATGTACCTTTATAGGACTATCTGCCCGTATTATTGCAAAAGACTTCATTTTTTACTCCACGCAGATTATTATATTGGTATTCAATATATTACTAAGTGGTATAATACTATGTTGATGACAAATATATAAATTGTCATATTTTGTCTGGCAATTTAAGTCTTTTTTACCTTATCGGAAATAAAAGTCATAAGGTCAAGGAAATCATCCATTGTGTCAAGTTTTTTCTTCTCCACGAGTACAGTATTTTCTATCATCTCTGACTTGCAATATCCATTTACAATGACCATGGAATGAGTATTTGTCACTTCAGAGATGCTGCTCATTAACTTTGCCCTTTTCATCATTGCTCCCGAGTATTCACTAAAACCCGTGAGAATCTTGGACACATTATCCTGATTAATGTTCTCCTTGTGCTCGAATGAAACAGCACTGAACGGTGCCTGTGAGATTGGAATCACTTCAATGCCTAAATTGGATAATATGGATCTAATTATTGTTCCTGGCTCTTTTTCAACCGGATGCGGCCTGGATTTCACATTTGTATTTTTTACATTTAGAAAATCAATAGCAAGGGCGATTCCTGTATTGAACATTTCTTCGATCTTAATCACCATATCAACAGACATATCCATACCCTCTTCTTCATATTTACTTATGGTACGCCTGGATAAACCAAGGTCTGAAGCCATGGCTCCAATTGAAAGTTGTCTGCGTATTCGCTGTTCACGCAGCACACTACCATCTACACTCACATACAACCCTCCAGGTGCTGCATATACCACGGGCGGCAGTTCTTCTATAAAATAATCAAATATTGTATCGATATTAACAGATGGAATACCATATCTATAATATACGACAGTGGGTTCAAGTGGTTGATCCCTGGTCTTCTCCCCAACCAAAAGCACAGACCCCTCCAGGTATTCTGCAAGGTACATCATCTCTTGTGCAGTATCCTCTTTAAGACCGTCGATGTTGGAAAGTACCTTTATCAATAATAGCCGTTCATTGCGCCTTGCAGCGATGTCAAAGCTTCTTGGCCTGATATTGCAGCGTTCTGAAACATTGAATCCGCTTTGTTCCAGTATGCCTATGACCTGGTTTATCAATATCTCTTTATTCATCTTCCTTGAAGTTGTGCATAGTAATGCTATATAAAATAAGAGGTTAATTATACATATATCCAGTTAAAATTCTAAAGGTTTACATCATGAGCGATATCAGGGTGCATCTTATTATCTCAGGAAGAGTGCAGGGAGTATTTTTCAGGCACAATACTATGAAAAAGGCAGTAGAACTGGGATTAAAAGGTTGGGTAATGAACCTTCCTGATGGGAACGTTGAAGCTGTATTTGAGGGAATTCCTCAACGGATTCATGAGATGATACAGTGGTGCCATATGGGACCACCATTTGCAGATGTCAGGAACGTGGAAGAAGAATGGGAAGAGCCTACCGGTAAGTTCAGTTCCTTTGATCTACGCTACAAATGACCTCTTAATTACGATTTTACAGAACAATTATAGAATAGCTGTAAGCCCTGGAATTGTAAGATTATTCGGTCATGTCCGGCAACGCAGTTGGTATATAAGTGGAATGCATATTTGTCAACTATGACAAAAAACAAATCAAAAATAGACCTGAAAAATGAATTTTGCTCGAACGAAAATTGCAATGACTACAGCAAGAGAGACACAGCCAACATAGTCAAATACGGGCACGACAAAAACGGCAAACAGCGATTTAAGTGCAAAACATGCGGTGGTGTCTTCGTAGAGACCAAAAACACTATTTTTTACAATCGCAAGTTATCACAGGACCAGATAATCTTGATCTGCAAATTACTGGTAGAAAAAAATGGAATAAGAGCCATTGAACGCATAACTGGGATACATCGCGACACGATATCAGATGTTGTAAAAGACATAGCAAGACACGCGAGGGAAGTAACTGACTTTTTAATAGAGATTGTCGGAAAAGTACCTGTAAAGCGCCTAAATTGAAACTTCCAGAAATATTGTTTAACCTAAATCACTATGCTGCGCCCGGTCAAGTTTATACAGTAAAGCTGAAATATTCGAAAATAAGGCTTTTCCGACAATCTCTAATAAAGGATATTGAACTTACTGAAGTTCAGGTGGATGAAATGTGGTCTTTCATAAAAAAAAACAAAAAAACGTTGACGAAGGAAATGATTACGCAGATAAACATGGCGATTACTGGATCTACATAGCAAAGAAGGCAGATACAAAACTCCACCTGGCACACAGTACTGGTAAAAGAGTGCAGAAAACAGCAGACAAGCTAATGAAAATAGTAAAAAAGCGATGTGAAATGCCAATCGATAACGAGAAGGTGACATTTACCAGTGTCTAGTCAACCATACAATATTGCAACATATATGATCTGACACGGTTATATTTTCCAGTTGGAAATGCTCAATACATAGTGAACACTTTTAATGTCTATTCGATTTAATGAACCTTACCCCGTGCCATGGATGCAAATATCCCGGCAAAACACAGAACCGAAAAGATCATGAAAGCAGCCTTTATACTTTCAATAAAAGGAGAATAATATTCTGGTGTGATCTGGGTCCTGCCTATAAATACTGTAAATAATAACATGGTAATTCCCATACTCAGCATCTGCCCCACCAGCCGCATCGTACCCATTGTTCCGGAAGCAATTCCATAATATCTTTTTTCCACACTGGTCATGATCGCATTGGTATTGGGTGATGAGAACATAGCATAACCAAAGCCAAGTAATATCAGATTGAGTACAATAAATGTCAAGGTCGTTTCATTGTCCAGTAAAGTGAAAAGGAAGAGCCCTATTGTCATCACCACCATTCCCATTGAAGCCACTACTCGCGGCTCGACCCTGTCTGAGAGCTTGCTTGCCATGGGTGAGAGAACAGTCATCACAAAAGGCTGCGCCACCAGCACTAAACCCGCACTTTGGGGGGGCAGTCCTTTAATGTATTGCAGATAAAGGCTCAAAAGGAACGAGACCGCAAAAGTAGCAGAATAATGGATAAAAGCCGCCAGATTGGAGAATGTAAAGGTCCTGTTATTGCTGAAAATGTCCATATTCACAACAGGATGCTCCACTTTCTTTTCCCAGTAAATAAACAGCAATATCGCTGCAATACCGAAGAATATCAGCCAGGCACCCAGGATATTGGGCAGCAGGGAAAGACCGTACATTATAAATACCAGTGCAATTCCGTAAATGATGGAACCTCTAAGGTCAAAACTTTCTCCTTTTGCATCTGCCCATTCGCCCTTCATTTTACAGATGGTGAAGAAGATAACTATTATGCCGAGAGGTACATTTACCAGGAAGATACTTCGCCACCCGAAATGCTGTGTAAGGAAGCCGCCCAAAAAAGGACCGAGGGTAAGTCCCAGATATACTGCTGCTACATTTATTCCCAGAGCCCGTCCCCGCTCTCCAACCGGAAATAATGACGTGACTATAGCCACAGCAGTCCCAAAGATCATTGCACTTCCCATTCCCTGCAATATCCTGAATATGATGAGCACAATGACCGAAGGTGAAATTGCACAGAGAAAAGAAGAGACTGTGAATATCACGATCCCATATATGAATATTTTCCTCCTTCCATAGATATCTGCAATTCTCCCGAATGGAACCAGGAACACTGCAGCGGCCAGTAAATACGAGGTTGCGATCCAGCTCAGCAACACAGCATCAACAGCAAATTCGATATCAATGTACTTGAGCGCAATAACCACTGATGAGCCCATGAAAGGAGTAAGGAATGATGCCAGTGTAGCTGCGATGAGTGCAGATGTTTTTATGCTTGCTTCATCCGGCTGTTCGATGAGTTCTCCGGAAATCATGCTATGCTTTTTCATCCTGCTCTATCCTGCCAGATACGATATTTCAAATTTCTGGTTCGGTACACATGATTGGACAATTTCATTGAAATGGACTTCGGTATGGCTTACTTTGTTCATTTTTATCTGATAATTGGATTTGGTTTAATGGTACTTATGTTTAAGTCCACTACAATTTAATAACATATTGCTTATTGACGATATTATTACGCTCGGTCTTTTCCTTTGTATTTAATACGAAATGACTCAGGCCCATTTTACATCACATCCACTTACCTTGATTTTCAACTTTATTCATTATTTTCTTCTTACTTAATTCACGACTTTTCTTGCATTTTTTCCAATATTTACAATCTTTATTATCCAACCCTGGACAACTATTATATCTATTTTTATCAATCTGACATTTGAATGTAGATACTTCCATGACAAAAACATTAGCATAATCTATCATTCCTATCTTCATATTACCTACCTCCTTTTGTATAATCAATCATACACAGTCCTTCTTGTTTATTGTTACTTATTATTTTATCAACTTGTGAAATAGACATATTGAATAAGATAGAAATTAATCTTGAAGGTATTTGAAAGTCATCACGAAGTTTGTAAATCAAACCATTTCTTTCATTCTTTTCTCTTAAAGTCTTATATTCAGCATTTGTATCAATAATAAATTCTGGTGGTAATTTATCCCAACCATCTATTTCTACATCATAACCTTCACATTGAAGATATATTCCAACCTTTCCAAACTGTATATACTCATCATGACATATGAAATTTGCATAATCAGAACTTTCCATTAAGACTATCAACCTTGTTCTGCACTTTGTGAATCTTTTAATTTTAGAATATTTTCGACCTTTTTTATCTTTATCACCAGCATAATTTTTAGAAGCCCAATTACTGATTGGAATACCGCCATTAATAAAATTTCTTCCTTTTTTATCAATCGCATATACCCATCTGCTATTGTGTATATTGACTTTTACATTTCTTCCTTTTCCAATTCCAATTTCCTGATAATTATGATCATACAATCCTAATTTTGTTGCATATATTTTTTTGACTATTGGATTCTTAGTTTTTTTACCTTCTGCCTTTAATTTCTTATTTTTTTCTATTATTTTATAACTCATGAAAATGTAAGTATCCTTAGCTTTATTCAATCTAAGATCAAGTTGATTACAAACAGCTTCACCTAAAGTACTAATTGATTGATCTTTCCATTTATCATAATACTTGGTTACTGCTCCCATAGTGAACACCTTAATGCTGCTTCAGATTTTTTCTTTTCTTTCCAGATTTCTTCCATAAACCTGCTTCTTTCAATGCTTCTTTAATTACAAACGAATAAGATGCAAGTTTACCTTCATCGTCTTCATTTTCTTCTCTTAACCTAATTAACTGCTCATTTAATTTGTCACTTATTGTTATTTGTTTAGACATATTTTGTCTCCATTTTATAGGTTATACATTATAACTACGTTACTAACCTATATACACCATATACTATTTAAACCTTGCTATTGAAGCAAAACACTAACAGTACCCTTTAAAACTCCAACTGTTTAATTTTTTTAACCTTTACGCATCGGCCAACGGATGCGTAATGTAAAAAAACTTTACAATGAATATATACTGCTAGCGGTTTTTTTTTAATAGTATATAAACTTTTTGGGGGGCGTGATATAATATGATTAAATAAAAGATAGAATGCCGCCTCTTTTTTTAACCTTTAATAATTTAAAATTCTAAAGAAAAAAAAAGATATTTGAAAAATGAACTTTTTATTTATTTGAATAGATTGAATACTTACAACAATTAATGATTAGAATAAGTTTTAACCATTCAACAACATTTAATGATTAAGAATACTCCACAACAATTAATGATTAGAACAAGTTTTAATCATTCAACAACATTTAATGATTAAGATAAGTTTTAATCATTCAACAACATTTAATATAGAATAGAACCTTATTTATTAAGAAAAAAATTGTGGCAAAATAATAATACGTTTAAGTATATCATGCCTCATATCATGCCTCATATCATGCCTGGATTAAAAATATTTAGAAACTAACGGATGCGTAAATTTTTTAACGTGAATTTTACGTCTTTCACTTCATAGACTGTGTAAAAATACGCATCCGTTGTGTTTGGATGCGCATTTTGACATTAAAATTTCGATTCACATCATCAAATGTGTTTGACGGACTGAAATGATTATCATATCCTTTGATGTTTGTTGTGCTCAACTCTATTTGAGATTGTGATATCTATGTCGTAGTTTGCTTGACGGGCAGAATATTCAGTATCTTTTTGATTTACTTGCTATGTTCAATTATGAATGGATTTGTGATATTTTTCATAATCGTTACAAACATAGCATGTAACGAAAAAAAAATCCATGCTCGAATATTGCATCATAATTTTATAAATTTAATTATTTCCGTCTTTTTTTCTTTATAGAATCTTTTTCCTCTTTTTCCATCATTTCAAAATATTCTAAACTTAATTTTTCATATCCTTCATTGATTTTATCAACATCAATGTTGTCTGTAAGTTTTGACTCTTTTTCATAATCATAAAGATAAAGGAAATCTTTAATTTTTGATTTGTAAAATGTCTCAAAAAATATTAATATTTGTATATGTCTTTCAATCATTTGAATTAAATATAATCGATCAGTTTTTCCATATACTTTTTAGAAGGTATGATACCAGCTTGTTCAGCGAGTACAAGGTCGTGAATAGCATTCATTGATTTATTAACAATCCTTGAACGGTTTGAACGTTCTTTTTGTTCCATTGGTTTATCCAAACCATTTCTCGTATTGACTTCTCCATTTGGTTTATCAGAATCTAAATTTCTACAGACTAGTTTTTCTAAATATGCTCGTTCTTTTTTAGTAAATATTCTCATAAATTAGTAAATGTTGTTTATTACGATAAAACTTTCAGTTCACGTCAGAAATTGTTTGTTGTGCTCAACTCTATTTGAGGTTGTGATATCTATGTCGTAATTTGTTTGACGTACAAGAATTGATTATTTGCATTAGAACGCCCGTCACTGTAATCTGTTGTGTTTGCCGGTATTAACCCGTATGGTACAAATAAATGGTCTGTAGGGTATTTAGAATTAGCTCAGTTTAATTTAAACATATCTATATTGTTGTTATGTTTGTGTTTGTTAATCATTATCTTATCTAAAAATGTTCTAAAATAACATTAAATTCAAAAAATAATGGACAAAAATATAAGCATTATCATTACAGCAATATAAAAATATTTAAAACACAGTTGTAAGTATTTAAAAAGAAACAGACAGGGAGGGGTATATGGGGTTAAGCTACGTGGGCACATGCCTAAGCATAGTGGTTATGGGTTACAGGGTAATAAAATATATCTTTTTAAACAAAAAATATACACTGGTAAAACCGTATACAGTAGCGGCCTTATATAGTTGTGTAAGTTGTGCGCTAAACATGCACAACCTATATAGGTAAGTAATTACAAATTAGGGGCTGTACAATTGTTACTTTTGGGATTTAGTACTACGGTGAATTAGTACTGGGTATAAGGTATTAAATTGTAGAAATGGATAGGATTGATTAAAAAATGGTTTTGGTTCGGTTCATTCTATTTTCCATTATCCTATTCATTTTATTTTAAATTACGAGGTAACATATGAGTAGAAAATTTCCAAATAAGAGATCTGATAATATTGATAGAGGTAAAAATATCAATAGGCTCATAACTTGTTCTCCTACAATGGATATCTTAATTCGTGATTTAGAAAGTTTTGAAACTCATGATGAGATTATAGATATCAGGCATATAATGAATCGCAAGCGGGTGAACACGAAAGGTCTATTCGTGACCGAGGCGCAGTGGCCTTATTTTTACAAAGCGATGACAGAAATAAATGAAAGAAAAAATCGAAGAAGTGAATAAATTCAACTTAAGATATAACTAATGTTCGAAGTTTCATGTCAATAGGTTTCACCCTATCACACCTTCCCTATTGATTTGAAAGGGTGTTATTCCAGCCTCATTTACCCGAACATTAGCAAATACGAAGATGAAGACTTGTATGTTTTGTTTATTTCCATGCCACAAAGTCTTCATCCAATTTTAATATTGATATTTTAGTGTGATTGTGCTCACTTTCGCCACAATTTGAGTTAATTCATATAGATATTAAAACAATATGAGGAGGATGTAAATAATGGTTGAATCGTTTATGGATATTGAAAGAAGATTGATGGCTACTTCTCCTGCTGTGGCTGCGTATCGTGCAAGAGTTAGTAGAGGTAGTACTAGAACTTCAATTATTCAAAAGAAGGCAAAAGCATCATTTGAAGCTGCAACTAGGAAAAAAGCTGAATTTGCTGCTAGGATGAAAAGAGAAGGCGAAGAGCGTTCAAGGTTAAAGGCTATTTCTACATTGCCTAAATTTGAACGTGAAAAACAATTGTCAAAACGGCAAGCAGAAGAAATGAAGAAGGTTAAAATTGAAAGGATTGGCGATTCTCATGTGTATGAAATAAGATATAAAGACCAAGTGCAGTATGCTTATTCGACTAAAAATAAATTAGTGTATACTGATTCTTTACATCGTGCTCAAGCTCATGTTGGATTTGAAAGAAGGATTCTTTCACCTGAAGAACGTACAGAATTAAAAAGTCAGGTTGTAAAAGGTTTTGAACGAGAAAGGTTCGAAAGTAAGTATCCGTCAATAAAAGATGTTGATACAACAGCCTATGCTCCACATAGACTTAAAACAGGATATGAAACTCCATATGATGTTGAAGGTGACAGATTAGCTGGTATGGAAGATCCTATTACTGAAATTATACCATCAACGGAGGAAATAAGTACATACTTTTATGAACGTCATCCAGGAATTACTGGACATACTGTTAAATTTGCCGAAGATATTTTAGAATCTGTAAGAAAATATGAAAAGCCAAAGGTAGAAGAAAAAGAAGCTTTATTAGATATTCAAAGAGAACAATGGAAACATACTGCTCCAGATATAAGTTTGAAAAAACCTGATGATACCCATATACCTGGTCCTATAGAAGAATCTATAATGTTTACTGGTGGTACAATCATTGGTGGATATGAAGGTATTCGTGAACATCCAGTAAAAACAGCAGCTATGATCGGGGCAGGATTTGTACTTCCAGGCATTGTCGGTGTTGGAACTAGGGCTGTGGGTGCTATACCATATATAGGTACTCAATTGGCTAGGATTGGCGTCCCTGTGGCTATGACAGCGGTCACAGTGCATTATGGGTTTGATGTTGTTGACCGGGTCGATGCTCCAGTACCCACTGGTGATATAGAAAGAGTTCCTATATCTAGACAAGAATATATTGATTCATACTATAAACAATATGGTGTTGTTCCTAAATTAGATCCAGATTTAAAATATGATTTTTATATTGATGTTCCAAAAGAAAGAGTTCCAACTGAGTTCGAAAGAGGACAAGTATTTGGAGAGATATTTGGAACTGAAATTTTGCCTCTGGGTCTTGGTGCTGGGATAGCTACGATCAAAAAACCTACAGTCGTTACTGAAGAAATAACTCCAACTCAGTTCGAAATAATAACAGGTCTAAAACAGACAACATTACAGCAACAGAGTGGTCGAATTTCCAGAATGAAGTTGAGTACAAAACCAGAGTTCGAAATGGTTCCTGGTAGTTCTATTCGTGCTTCTGAAATTAGAAAATGGGAGTCAATTAAAGATAAACCAGTTCGTAAACTTGAACTCGGTATCAAAAGGTATACAACAGTTGAAGAAAAAGGATTGTACGATGTTGGCACTGGTTATGTTCATATGGTAAGGCCATTAGAACTTATATCTAAACAAAAAACATTAACCGGAGAATCTGCTCAGATTATGCCTAAAGTATTTCAGTTTGAAAAAATTGAATTGACTAAAATGGGTGTTCCTAAATCATATAGTTCAATTGAATCATATACAACACAATTTGAGCCAATCTTTGGGATTAAACATCGTAAAATATATGAACCTGGCTTCAAAGCAGAAAGATTAAAAAAGGTTGATGTTGCTCCTTCGTATGAACTACCAACGGCAGTAGAGGTTATTAGAGCAAAACCTGTGAAGGAGAAATTACCAGATGTCAAACCTGATGAATTTTTGCAAAGTAGAGATGTCATTGATGTTATTGCAGGTAGGACAACAGTAAGGGTCAAAGGTAAACAAGTCACCTTAAATGAGATTGGGATATCAACAGTTCGTGATACGGCTAAGTTATTAAAACTAAAAGATATTGGTGTGACAGAAGTTCCAGTAGTTAAAAAGCTACCAGTCAAAGGTAAACGTGGTTTGTTCGATGAAGAACCAACACCAACGTTCAAAGTTCCAAAAGTTAAAAAACCTAAGACAGGTCAAAAAGAGATTGAAACATATGAAAGGAAGGCTTATGATGCTTATGCAGAAGAACCTGGTCTTGTAGCTGGTACAAAACAAGACTTATTTCCGACTCTCCGTCCTGGAGCAAAATATGAAAAGGGAATTATTGCAGAACAGATAATTAGAAAAATACCTGGAGTGAAAAAAACAATAGTATCCAAATATAAATCTCCTTTCGCATTACGTTTAGGCTCTTTAAGTGCTCTTGCTTTGGGTATAAAACAAAGAGAAGAATTGAAACCAGCCATAGGCTTTAAAGCAGTTCCTTATATTGAACAGGTTCCTGAATTAATAGATGAAGTAGTTCCAAGGATAGATGATGTTATAATATCAACTACAGATCAAACAACTGATATAATCACTGAACCAACAACAGAAGTAGTTCCAGTTGTAGTACCTGACATAATACCACAACCTGAAATAATACCACAACCTAAACCCGGAAAACCAATAGTTAGAATAGTACCACCTGTTTTCATTTCTGAATTTGCAGAAGATGGAAAACGTAAACCTAAGAAGAAAGTTAAAAAAGATAAGAAAGGTTACTTAGAACAATTCTATCTTATAGGTGACCCGATGACTGCATTAGCTTCTGCTACTGAAGGTTTTGAACAATTCACAGCTCAACAGAGACCTAAAAAGAATGGTTTGAGTTCTCAATTCATGCCTAATATGCCTGGTGATATGTTTGGTGGTTTGCCAAAGGCTAAGCGTAAAGTTAGAAGCAAATCTAAGGCGCCTGAACAGCAATTCGATATGCTTAACTGGCTATAATGTGTTTTGTTAGTATTTGCCTGTAAAACAGCTTCAAATCGAAGAGGCAAAAAACAATCACAGGGCAATAGCAACGGAGCATAGCGTTCATGTGTTTAAAAATACGGACATGAGAAATTGACTCTAAGCTGCTCAGTGGGTTTGTTGGTTTAAGGGCTGCTAATACCCTGTGATTAAAATAAGGCTTCATGTCTTGTCTGGTCAGGGTACTCCTTTAAACCGGAGCCTTCATAAGAAAGATGTGGCCAGAAGTGGTTTGGTTTTGCTGCAAAGTTGTTTGAGTGGTGAATTACATGAAAACTGTTAAAAATTTTCCTAGTGGGAAATTATTTCTGGATAGGATAATATAGAAATAACATGGTA
>Ga0255372_10082_pt2 | contig 17043 bp, 18 predicted proteins | sample ANMaggSeSYBR01E8_FD_182092 | JGI IMG/M metagenome (GOLD analysis project Ga0255372, IMG submission 182092) | Sediment cell enrichment communities from methane seep in Santa Monica Basin, California, United Staets - ANME aggregate JGI... | ecosystem: Environmental > Aquatic > Marine > Cold seeps >...
TTAATGTATTGGTCTTTAGACTGAGGTAAAATAAAATCAGGAAAATTTAAGCAGGTAATAGAGGAGATACTCATAATGCCAGGTAAGGATTATTTAGAAGAAAAAGCGATTAATACTATTCGATTTTTATCTGCAGATGCTATTCAGAAGGCAAATTCAGGACACCCTGGATTGCCAATGGGCACTGCAGCGCTTACTTATACACTCTGGACACGTCATTTGCGTCACAACCCAAATAATCCGGGTTGGTCAAACAGGGACCGATTTATTTTATCCGGCGGTCATGGGTCGATGCTTTTATACTCAATGCTGCATTTGAGTGGTTATGATTTGTCACTGGACGATATTAAAAATTTCCGTCAGTGGCAGAGCCTGACTCCGGGACATCCTGAATATGGCTTAACCCCGGGAGTAGAAACAACAACGGGACCATTAGGGCAAGGATTTGCAAATGGTATCGGGTTCGCGATAGCAGAAGCTCATCTTTCCGCAATTTTTAATCGCCCGGGTTTTCCCCTTATCGATCACTATACATATGGATTGGTAACAGATGGGGATTTGATGGAAGGTGTAACTTCTGAAGCAGCATCTCTGGCGGGGCATCTGAGGTTGGGGAAAGTTATCTACTTATACGACGATAACCGGATCTCAATCGATGGGAGCACAGATTTAACTTTCACCGAAGACAGAGGAGCCAGATTTGAAGCATATGGATGGCATGTTCTCAAAGTTGGTGACGGAAATGATGTCAACGCAGTAGACCAGGCAATTCAGCTGGCAAAAGATGATCCACGTCCATCCCTCATCGTTTGTCGGACGCATATCGGATATGGCTTGCCTACCAAGCAGGATACAGCAGCTGCCCACGGCTCTCCTCCAGGTGACAAGGAATTAGACGCGGCTAAAAATGCCCTGGATTGGCCTATCGAACCCCGGTTTTACATTCCTGAGGAGGTACTGGAATTTTTCCAGGAAGCTAAGGTACAGGGATTGGAATCAGAGAATAGATGGAATGAATTGTTTACTTCATACGAAGAGAAATACCCAGATGAAGCAGCTGAATTAAAACGAAGATTAGCTGGCGATCTGGCTAGTGGCTGGGAAGAAAAAATGCCAAAATTCCCCGCCGATCCAAAAGGGATGGCGACCAGAGCAGCTTCTGGCAAGGTAATTAATGCGCTTTCCTCCGCAATTCCAGAATTAATTGGTGGGTCAGCGGATCTTGCCCCCTCGAACAAAACCTGGTTGGATGGAAACCTGGATTTTCAGGCGGATCAATATCAAGGCAGGAACTTTCACTTTGGAGTGAGAGAACATGGTATGGGTGCTGTGATAAATGGCATGGCAATCCATGGAGGTGTAATCCCCTATGGTGGCACTTTCCTGGTGTTTTCTGATTATATGCGCGGGGCGATTCGGATTTCTGCTTTATCACATATCCCAAGCATCTGGGTTTTTACCCACGACAGCATCGGGGTCGGAGAAGATGGGCCAACTCATCAACCGGTTGAACACCTTGCTGCTTTAAGGGCAATTCCTGATTTAGTGGTATTGCGACCTGGCGATGCAAATGAGGTGGCACAAGCCTGGGCATACGCTATTCGACACAGGGAAGGACCTACAGTACTGGCGCTGTCCCGACAGTCCATGCCCGTTTTGGATAGGTCTTTGTATTCTCCTACGGAGGGGGTTCAGCGGGGTGCTTATGTTCTAGCTGATATCGGTGATCATGATCCAGAAATCATTTTGATGGCGTCTGGTTCAGAAGTTGATTTAATCATTAAAGCAGGAGAGAGATTAGCTGCTGAGGGAAAAAATGTCAGATTGATCTCATTTCCAAGTTGGGAGCTTTTCCGGAAACAAGAAAAGTCCTATCAAGAGCTTGTATTAAATCCAAAAATAAAAACACGCCTGGCTGTTGAGGCTGGAGTAGCCCAGGGGTGGAGAGAGTGGGTAGGGGACAAAGGTATAATTTTATCCATTGACCGTTTCGGCGCCTCCGCTCCAGCCGGAAAGATATACGAAGAATTTGGATTATCAGTGGATGACGTAATAAGAAAATCGGAAGAATTATTAAGGAAGGTGGGGTGATGCGTATTGCAGTTGGAACAGATCATGGGGGATATCTTTTGAAAGAGACCATTATTGCTGTTATCAGCGAAATAGGTCACGAAGCACTTGATTTCGGAACGGATTCCGAGGATAGTGTAGATTACCCGGATTTTGCTGAGAAAGTGGGCAGTGCGATTCAATCCGGAAAAGCGGACCGGGGAATTGTCATCTGTGGATCAGGTATTGGGGGGTGTATTGCTGCCAATAAGATGCAAGGAGTATATGCAGCGATTTGCCATGATGTATACAGCGCACAGCAAGGTGTTGAGCATGATGATATGAATGTCCTTTGCCTTGGCGGACGGATAATCGGAACCGAATTGGCAAAAGTGTTGGTTAAGACTTTTCTGGAAGCCAGATTTGTGGGGGAGGACCAGGGACAGGAACGTCATAAGCGCCGGGTAGAAAAAGTTAAAAAGCTTGAAAAAGAAGGAAAACAATCATGACCCCCACAATACAGAAACTCAACCAGATTGGTCAATCAATCTGGTATGACAACATTGAAAGAAAGCTGTTGAAGGACGGCACTCTGGAAGGGATGTTTAACCGAGGTGAGATTCGCGGCATAACGTCAAATCCGAGTATTTTTAATAAGGCGATCAGCCAGTCCGATGAATATGATGAAGAAATTAAATCCCTCACCCGAGAAGGTTTATCCAGAGAGATTGTTTACGAAAGCCTGGCGATAAGTGATATACAGGCAGCAGCTGATTTGTTTCGACCTTTGTATGATCAAACTGATGGAGGTGATGGATTTGTAAGTCTGGAAGTTAGTCCTTATCTCGCCCATGACACTGATCAGACGATAAGTGAAGCAAATAGGCTTTGGAATGATGTAAACAGGCCCAATTTAATGGTAAAAATCCCGGCCACAAAAGCGGGTTTGCCGGCAATCACCGAAACCATTGCTGCTGGAATTAACGTTAATGTCACTTTAATCTTTAGCCTGGTCCGTTATCGCGAAGTAAGAGAAGCCTACCTGGCAGGTCTTGAAAAAAGAGCATCTACTGGAAAACCAGTTGCGAATATCGCATCTGTGGCTTCATTCTTCATCTCCAGAATTGATTCAAAAGTGGATAAACAACTTGAAGCTCTCACAAAAACAGCTGTTCCAGAAGAGAAAGGGCGAAGCGAAGGGCTGATGGGAAAGACTGCTGTGGCGAGTGGGAAATTGGCGTTCCTGGATTACGAAGATACATTTGGGGATAAAGGAACCCGGTTTGGAAAACTCAAATCGCTGGGAGCAAAACGTCAGCGGGTTTTGTGGGCTTCCACCAGTACTAAAAATCCAAAATATCCAGATACAAAGTATGTAGAGGAAATGATCGGCCCGTTTACAATTAATACAATTCCTCCAGCTACCCTGGAAGCTTTCCTGGATCACGGTGTGGTAGAGCAGACAATTGATCAGAACCTTGTGGAGGCACACAAGGTTCTGACAGGTTTATCCGGGTTGGGCATTGATCTTGATCAAGCCACTCAGGAATTGGAAGCTGAGGGTGTAAAATCCTTTGCTGATGCTTATACATCTTTGTTGGATTCGCTGCAAAACCGGATGCTTGATTTCCAGAAGTAAGATAATAATTTACCAGGATAAAACACATCTTTTGTTATGAATAAAACTCAATTCAAAGCTGATTTTGAGGGGAACAAGGAAATCTGGCTGGCAGCAGAAAGGTTGGTTTCTCCCCGGGCAGTTGAACGGGAAGAAGCTCTTGACTACCTGGTAGAGCAGGGTGCGCCTGCGAAATCTCCCCTGATTGCTTATCTGTTGGCAACAAGACTTTCCGATCCGGAGTTGGAAGTGCGCTGCCATATGGTCAAGGCCCTGGGAGATGTTTTGTCAAGCGTGGAGCAGGGAGAGCAGTTGCCAGATAATGTACTCAGGCATCTGCAAGGTTTCCTTGCTCATTTGAACAAGGAGCAGATTTTAGATTTATTGGAAGTATCCGGGCAATATCTCTCTGCTGAGGAAAGCCTAATTGAAATCTTTAAATTGTGCTCCTATGCAGGAAATGTCCTGAGTGGTATAGTGAACGACCGAAAAATTCAACTGGGTATCAGGCAGAAAGCAATATATTTTTGTGGAGAGGCTGGATTTCTAGAGGTAAATACAGCTCTGCAAGTCCTTGTAACGAAGATTGAGAAGAGGAACCAGGTCTTGCGTAAATTTCCTTTAAAAAGAAATGCCAGGGTAGAGAATCAACTCTATCCTTATCTGATTGCAGCGCTGGAGAAATTAGGTAAAAGTCTCCCAGCAGGAAAGGAAACAGTATGATGAGAAAGCTGCAGATTATTCTTTCAATTATATTCTTGGGATCAGGGTTGGTGTTGTTCTTGGCAGAAACCAGTCTTGTCCAGGCATCCGATGCTTATCAGCAGCCGACAGTAGCGATCGCTACCGTTACCGGGACCCCCAGTGGCCCAATCGCAATAGTTTACTCTGACCCGGAGGATCAAATTAATGTTCGGTCCGGTCCGGGTGTTTCTTACCCCAAAGTAGGCGTTTTAATCAATCGTCAAGAAGTGCCTGCTCTGGCAAAAACAGAGGGAGGAACCTGGATTAAGATTGTATATCCAGGTGTGCCGGAGGGTGTCGCCTGGGTTTATGCTCCTTATGTACGTGTAACTGGAGAGCTGCCAATTATCCCTAAACCCCCAACACCCACTCCTGAAACAACACCGACTATTGATCCGACACTTGCTTCCCAGTTTATTTCAGAAATTCCGCCGACCAGAAAACCTACCTTTACGCCGCCGCCGCCTTTGATTATTCCAACCTACGATTCCTCTCCGATAACAAGCGGAGCCGGAGGTCTTCCAAGTGGATTTATTATTTTAGTGTTGGTCTCGATTGGTGTGTTTGGTCTGGTGGTATCGTTTTTGCGCAGGTCCTAAATCAAAAATGAATTAAATAAAAAAAACCAGGATTATTTGAAAATCCTGGTTTTTTGTTTAGGAAAATTATCCACACCCTGTAGAAGGATCACAGCCCGCACAACCAGCAGCGGCTGGTTGAGGGTTGTCTACTTCTATGGTGAAACCGCTCCGGCCATTTTCTTCGACAAATTTTACGGTTGCTTTCTGAAGATATGCCAGGGTTTGGTCATCCACGATGACCTTTACGCCATGACTTGAATAAACTTGGTCGCTGTCGCTGACCTTGTCATCCAGGGACATGCCGTACTGGGGACCCCCTCAACCAACGCCCGAGATGAAGATTCTCAGGGAATGTTCGGATAGATCTTGTTCTTTTATTAAAGTCTTGATGGCGATTGCGGCTTCTGGAGTCAGAGAAATGTTTTGGGGGTTTTCCATTTTTGTCCTATCATTGAAATTAATAAATTGATGTAGGGGATTGTAGCAGGAATAGGCGCTATGTCAACAGTGAATAAGCGCATGATTACAATTTAAACTTTATAATAAATAGTAATGCTGAATATACTCGACATTTGGAAATGATATAATCCCTCAGCTACTCAAGACAACCATGGGGACTGTGGTAATTTATGGAAACGATAAAAGAAAAGAGGACGTTATTATCTGTTCTGGCCCATCCTGATGATGAATCTTTCGGAATGGGAGGAACCCTGGCAATGTACGCTGAGGATGGAACAGATGTGCATCTAATATGTGCTACGCGTGGGGAAGCTGGTGAAGTGGACCCGGAATTTTTGGAGGGACAGACATCTATTGCTCATTTGAGAGAGATGGAATTACGCTGCGCGGTAGATAAGCTTGGTATAACGGAAGTTCAATTATTGGACTATCGTGATTCCGGTATGTCTGGCAGCGCAGATAATTCAAACCCTGAGGCGTTGATTAACGTGCCTCAAGATCAAGTCGCAAAGGAAATTGCTGAATACATCCGGCAAATTAAGCCGCAAGTTATTTTGACTTTTGATCCAATTGGGGGATATAAACACCCTGATCATATTTTTATTCATCAAGCTGCTACAAAAGCATTTTATTTAGCCGGTGATCCTGATTTTAAGAGTTCTAACCCCCCATATAAGCCTGGAAAATTGTATTACCATACCATCCCGCGTCGTTTTGTCCGGTTTACTGTGCGCATGATGCGATTGATGGGAAAAGATCCCAGCAAATATGGAAAAAACAAGGACATTGACTTGACTCAAATTGTCAGTCAAGATTTCCCGGTTCATGCCCGGATAAATTATAAATCTGTCAAAGGTAAAAAAGATGCTGCTGCGGCCTGTCATGCCAGTCAAGGCGGAGGAGGTTTGCCGAGGGGGTTTATCAAGTGGGTTTTATGGCTGCTGGGAATTAAATCGGAAGATCAATTTATGCAAGCTTATCCGGTACCTGGTTCGAATATGATCGGAACCGATTTATTTACAGGTATTGAGGATTAGGACTTTATACTAATCTATCTTAAGAATTATCCGATGAATGGAAAATTAAATTAAAAACCCCCACGTTTTTGTGGGGATTTTTGACTTAAAGGAATTAAATTCCAAATTGAAAGGTTAGTGAAAATGATGCATAACCTCCCAGATCTCCCGAAAGCTGATAATACTCAGGGAAGGTAAGTGATATTTAATAGTGGGTCAGGCCATTCCATGAGGCATTTATATGCTGCACCAGTATCGTCGTGTTCCAGTTCCATCCTGAATTGGAAGTGACCAGCGCCATTGGCATTCACGAAATTTTGTAAAATACTGGTAATGTTTACTGGTGTTGCGATCCCACTACCAGAGGAGACGGAAAGCAGGGTGGCGGTTGGGGATTGATTAAAATCACTCGGGTAATTCGGAACAGCCCCATAATTAATCTGCAAAGCTTTGAGGGGGTGTAAAAATTCAAAGCAGCTATTACCAGAAAAATTGCTCAGATCAAGTGTGGCTGATTGAATAGTTGAACTGGTTGACAATCCAGACAGACTTCCCAAGTTGTAATCTACAAAGGCTCGCATTGGATCGCCGTTGGGTGCTATCCCTAGACGAGTATCACTGCTCATCCCGCCTATGCTCACCGTCTTGCTGCGGCTGGCATCCCGGTGTAAAACTTCAGATTCAGGCTCAGGTGTATTTGTCGGTACAAATACTTCGATTTCAACCCAAAACAAACCACTACTGCTGTTGGTAACGCCAAATAACACATCGGAAGGATCTCTTAATTGCCAGTTGCCACGGTAAGTACCGGAAGCGGATGGTGCAGTTAGATCAACAGATATATCTACATTTTGCTCAGGGTTGACCGTTCCTGCTGTAAGTTGAACTGATGCAGGAGCGTCCATCGCATCACCGCCCGAGAATACAATATCGTACCCGGATGTCCAGGCGCATGACCCTACATTTTTTAGCCGCCAGGTTTTTGTAAATGTCTCACCGGGTTCAAATACTGTGCCATCAGGGATAGTTATATCCGATAAGAATTTTGCTAAATTACAGGGAATTGGTGTATTCGAAGGGGTTGGGGTATCCGGTTGAGGTGTATTTGAAGGCTCAGGAGTATCAGTTATCTCTAAATTGGGATCAGGGGTGGCGGTGGTATCAACAGATTCTGTGTAGTTGGGTTGAGGTGAGCCTTCTAATCCAGCGGCTACTGTCTCGGCTACCGAAGTGTTTATTATTGCAGTTTTTTCTGCTGGAGACAAATCACCCTGCGGCATATTACAGGAACTTATGACCAGGGAAAGCAGGAGCAGGAAGATCAAAATGAGTTTATTATTGATTCGCAAGATAGTACCTCCCTCAGGGGATGAAAGAACCATAAGGTTATCTTGCCCCTTGAAAATTGCAGGTGGGGCTTTTTTCTATTGTAGTCTGCTTTTGATGACCTAGCAATAGATTGTTATTATAAATCTTCTGAAAAAAATGAGATACAGAACTAACGATCGCGGAGAAAGATTATTGGGATAATGAACACTTTGTAAATCAGAGGGCTTTTGCTGAATAAATTTCAGGAATTCCGGTTAGGGACAAGATAGATGCCGGGTATGCTGACAATCGTTGTAATTCCCTTGATGATCATGTTGCTGACGAAAATTGAGATCACAACGGAAGTTGGAAATAACCTCCAAAATGCCAGAAAACTAAAGAGGAAACTGTCTATGGGGATGCTGAACAAATTGCTGAATAAGACCCGTGCCCATTGGTACTTTTTAGTTACTTTTTCAACCCAGAATCTATACCCTTCGGTGTCTATAAGCTCGGATACCACTTCGGCGATAATTGATGCCGCGACGATGCGCCAAATGGGAGAAAGCACCAACCCGAATTCTTCCTGAAGACCAACAGTTAAATCCGGAGGCAGCAGCGATACAACCCTGAAAAATAAAGCCATGAAAATATTGATCCCTGCCGCAGTGAGAATTAGAATTCGAGCTGCTTTGATTCCGGCAACTTTGTGAACCATGTCCCTCAAAGTAAAGGTCAGTGGGTAAATAAATGTTCCGGCATCGATTGAATAACCTGCAATCATCACGATCCGCAAACTGGCGATATCGGACATCATTTGAGCGGCGACATAAAGTACAGATACCAGGATTGCAGCTGTCATGAGATCACGTTTTTGTTCTTTCACCATGAGATATAGTTACCGGTTCAATAAGGCTAGGATTTGATATTGTTTAATGCTTGCTGGATATGGACAGCGTTTTTGTTAAGTTCATCCCGGGTTGGTAATTCAGCATGACGGGGGCTGAATTCTAACTCAAATCCATCTCCCTCATAGCGGGGAATAATATGCAAATGAAAATGGGGGATTGTCTGCATCGCCGCTTTGCCGTCTGCTAAAAACAAGTTGATTCCTTCACAGCGGATTCCGCTGTTACGAACTGCCTGGGCTAATTCTTGAGAAACGCTAAAGATATGTTTTCCGGTATCGGTTGGCAGCTCGTTGAATTCTTGAAAGTGCTCGTTTGGAATAACCAGAATGTGACCCGGGTTAAAGGGTTGGATATTCATTATTCCTGTGCAGATTTCGTCCTTATATACCACCGTGCCCGGCAGTTCACCAGCTAATATTTTGCAAAAAGGGCAATTATCCACCGCGGTCTCCTTTTTATCCTTTACTTATTCCTTCAGAGCTGATCCAGACAATTTGCAAATAAGATTCAAATCCACAGATTTCTTTGGAGTTTCTATTCAGCTTCTTCTACTGCGGATGAAATTTCTCTCGTAATAATTAACTCTCGTACTGCATCAATCTCTGGACCCCATAATGCGTCCCCGGCTTGATAGGGAACGACATCTCTAATACAGCGAAAAGCCGCGCTGGTTCCAATTCCGAGTTTGGTATGAGGTATATCGCGGATCCGGATATCCAAAGCCCGGGCGGCTGTATAGAGCTCAATGGCCAACACATGGGCTGTGTTGGCTATAATCTGGCGCGTGTGCCTGGCTGCGGTCATAGAATTTGCGTTGTGATCTTCCTGCGCAGCTGATGTAGGGAGGGAATAAGTGGAATCCGGCGTTGCCAGGGATCGGCTTTCCAGAACCAACGAAGCGGCAGTATATTGGGGCATCATCATACCCGAATTCAAGCCAGCGTTCTCGTGCTGATCAACCAGCATTGAGGGGAGATTTTCGTTCAATTTGCCATCAGTCAGTCGGAAGACACGGCGTTCTGCAATCCCGGCTATCTCTGTCATGGCTATTCCCAGATAATCCATAACGAGCCCGACAGGTTCACCATGGAAATTTCCTCCTGAAATCGCTTCTCCTTCGCCAAACAAGAGGGGATTATCAGTCGCTGCGTTGATTTCACGGCTGATAACTCCAGTTGCAAAAGTCAGTGTTTCCCGCGCAGGACCGTGAACCTGAGGGCTGCAGCGAAGTGAATAAGCATCTTGAACCCTATTGGTAGAATCCAACAGGGAACTGCCTCTAGTGAGCTCGCGGACCCTTTCTGCAACGGTTATTTGGCCTGGATGCTGACGGGATTCGTGAATGCGGGGGTCAAAAGCGCTGGAAATACTCAGCAACGCTTCCAGGCTCATTGACAGGCTGATTTCTGCAATGGAGAGCAGGTTTTCCGCATCGATGCAGGCAAGGGCGGCAATGGCTGCAGAAAAAGTAGCACCATTGTTTAAGGCGATTCCTTCCTTTGCCTCTAGAATAATTCGCGGTATGCCAGCTTTATTCATCGCCTCTTTACCGCTGGTTAATTCTCCCCCGTATTCTGCAAAGCCGGACAGCTGATCTAAATCTTCTTCATCGGTTGATAGAACCAGCGCGAGGTGTGATAGGGGAGCAAGGTCTCCTGATGATCCGAGCGACCCCTGAGAGGGGATGACCGGATGGATGCCGCGGTTTAACATCTCCAGCAAGGTTTCAATCAGTAGCAGACGCACTCCCGAAAATCCTTTCGCCAGAGTGTTTACCCGGATCAACATGGCTGCCCGCACAACCTCGCGTGGTAATGGGTCTCCTGTGCCTACAGCATGACTGAGGATCAAGTTCCGGTTTAGCAGCCTGGATTCATGGCTGGAAATCTGCCGGTCTGCAAAGATCCCGAAACCCGTATTAATTCCATAAACAGGGTCTCCCCGGTTGATGATTTCTTCCACCCATTTTCGGGATTGTTGGATTTTGGCTGCAGATTCCCGGGAGAGAGATATTTCCTCACCCTTAACCGCTACCTGTCTTATCTCTTGAATTGAAAGTGATTTTCCGTCAATAACAATCATAAAGAATTGGCCTCATAATTAGGGTTGCCAGGCTTACACATGCCCCGTTTTTACCAGGGAATGGATATCTCACATGTCTGAGCTCGATCTTTGTCTATATATTTGTACATCGTCACGTTTGTGAAAGGTTCCTCGAGAATATTGTCATGAATTGCCCAGGACCGCAATCGAATTTTCCCGGCTGCGTCTGGATGCCGGAACGCGGAACTGTTATTCAGGAGTGGAATAAGATCGCCATCTGGAGCAAACCCTTGTTCAATTCTCGTCATAAATCTTTTCCCGGATTGGTATAAAAAGCCATATTTCTCAAATATAAGCGCTACATGATAATACAGCGGCTCGACAAAAAACAGCTCTTGTCTCATACTGGCGGCGAAACATTCAAATGCCAGTAAAGTCTCCTTGAATAAATGAGGCCCCCGGTAGATTTGGCCCGGGGCAAGTCCTGCCTTAAATGCCTTTTCTTCTGCAATCAGGTTTCGCTGGTTGGTTCCGAAACTAGTTTTCGATCCGTCGGGAAGGCGGTCCACGTCATAGCGGGTTGAGTTGATATCATTCATGCCGTATAAAAGAATATGGATTTGCCCATGAATTGAGTCTGTGAGATGGCCAAACAGAATTGGATCTTGGGCCTCTGCAGAATGATAAAGGGCAATTTCTGTGTCAGTGGATCCGGAAGGGCAATGAAGCTCAATAAGATCCCTGCCTTGGGAATCATGTAAATCTTTCTGGATATTAAACATTTCCAGCAATTCCGGAGGGATAATTTTTCGATAGATCCCCCTTTTTTTATTGGATGGAAGCTGATTTATTCCGGCGATAGTTGATGGAAGACTCATTGTATTTCTTAGTCCAATTAGGGGGACTGAAAATGGGTTTACAAACCAATTCGTCTGCGATCGCGTTCTGCCTCACGTTCTGCATCGCGTTCAGCAATCTTTTTCCGCTTATCCCTCAATTTTTTACCTTTTGCAACCGCGATTTCTACTTTCGCCACTCCGTGGACTAGATAGACTCTTAAGGGCACGATCGTATGACCTTTAATTCTGACTTTGTCCCAAAGGTCCAGTATTTCCTTTTTGTGCAAGAGGAGTTTTCGTCGCCTATTAGGATTATGATTATACAAACTTGCTTGCTCATAGGGATGGATGTAGGAGTCGACCAGCCAGGCTTCTTCACCATCTACCTGGATATAAGCCTGATCAATACTGATCTGGTGATTGCGTATAGACTTAATTTCTGAACCTTGCAGGACAATACCCGCTTCGTAGGTATCCAGAATATGGTAATTAAAATACGCTTTTTTGTTCTTTGTAAATATCTTCCTGCTCATGAGTAGAATTTTAGCACAGATTGGATTTCAACTAAGTGTTTAGTAAATACTTATCCTTGTTCCGTGACCTGTATTGTGCCAATCACAGTGGTTCTTATAGGGGGGATCGTAGGCTGGGTTCACCCAGCGGAAAACCCATTTTGCGTCATGATTTCTCATGTTTATACAGCCGTGACTCATTTTATTTCCGAAATTGTTGTGCCAATAAGTACCATGGAAAGCAACACCGGTATCATAGATAAAAAACGTTGTCCAGGGAACTCCAGGGAGGATATAACTTCCAGGAGCGCCAGTAGCTACTACGTTTCCCATGTGCTTGGAGGGATATTTTGAGGTCACAAAAAAAGTGCCTTGAGGAGTCGCTGTAGCATTAGGATTCTTTAAGGTAACTTCGTTATAACCAAGTCCCGAAGATATTTTTGTGTTAAAGACAAGTTTTTCACCCTCAAAAGCGGAGAGAGTTTGATCTTTCAGAGAGATTTTGATCTGCTTTTGTTCCGGGGGAACATGGATGCTGGTGGGCAGGTATTCAACATCCTGAATGGGGCGGAGATGTTCTCTGCGAACATAGTAAACCAGGGAACTGGAGAGCTGAGAGGTGAGTTCGTACCAATTTTTATCGTCAGGTCCCTTATTAATCCCGGTCAGCCAATGTGTGGTTCCATAGTACAACCTGTACTTCTTTTTCCATCCAGCATATTCACTAAAGGTAAACGCTTCTGTGTACGGCACGGTAATTTCACCCAGCCTGCCGCAGTCTGGTACGGAAAAAATTGGCTGATTTAAGCGGTACATTGTTTGTTGGATGTAGTTTCCTGGTAGATATCCACCCCATACACGATACCAAAGCTGAGGGGAAGATTCCTCAGATAATAACTCCTTTTCGAAATAGAGATGCAGTAATTCATCAAAGACCGTTTCGCGTACGACTTCGCTGTCATAGCTAGGTTCTTGGTAAACCGGAATGATTTTATCGTCGGCAGCGATCCTGCCGATTACCCCTTGAATCCGCCTGGTTTGTTTTGTATGAAAACCAGGAGAAAATCCTGCGCCAAGTAACCCCAGCAGGGAGATCTTTAAAAAATTCTTACGAGAGATGATTGTCAAATTGGTGCCTCCTCTGAAAATTCTATCGAAGATAGCAAATAATTTCAAGACATATAATTTACAAGAAGAGGAAGAATGGCCTTTGGCATAATGAAATGAAGTTGAAATCGGTATAATAGAGATAGAACCGTGAGGATGAATGATCTTTCAGCCAACCTATCTGGATTTGTTATTGTCAGGTGACCTTAAGAAGAGAGCCGCAGATTTTCAACGCCGATTGAAAGCATGTGATCTCTGTCCCAGGGATTGTGGTGTAAATCGGGTAGAAGGAGAAATCGGCTTCTGCGGTGTGGGGAATCAGGTCTGGGTTAATTCTTACGGACTTCATTTTGGTGAAGAAGATCCACTGCGGGGATGGCAGGGATCTGGAACTATATTTTTCAGCGGCTGTAATCTAAGTTGTTTATATTGCCAGAATGCTGAAATAAGCCAGAAAATTAGTGGGTCCGAAATCTCTGTAGAAGTTTTAGCAAATGTGATGTTGGAGTTGGAGAACAGGGGAGCTCATAATATTAATCTGGTTTCCCCCACTCATGTCATCGCTCAAATAATCAAGGCAATTTATATCGCAGCCCAACGCGGATTAAAACTTCCGATTGTGTATAACACCGGGGGCTATGATTCCATTCACACCTTAAAAATGCTGGATGGAATTATTGACATTTATATGCCAGATATGAAGTACAGTGAACCAGAAATAAGTGGGAGATTATCCGGTGTGCCTGATTACCCTTCTGTAAATCAAATTGCGGTTAAGGAGATGTTCCGGCAAGTGGGGAACCTGGTAATGTCTACTCAGGGAATTGCTGAACGAGGATTGCTTGTTCGCCATCTGGTTTTGCCGGGTGGATTGGCAGGATCTAAGACTGTCCTGGAGTTCATAGCCAAGGAGATTTCACGAAACACTTATCTAAATATAATGGATCAATACCGGCCAGCCTATCTGGCTGGAAGACACAGTGAAATTAACCGCAGAATCACTTCAGACGAGTACCAGGTAGTAGTTAAAGAGGCGTTAAGGTTAGGTTTAAACCGTTTGGATAAATGCTAAATTCTATCTATGTAGTCCATTTGCTGAGAGAATAGACTGCATCAGATTAAATATCGGGCTAAATCCGTCCTGATGTTATAATACGACCAGCAAAAAAGGTTTAGGAAAAATCTCAGACAGGTAAGTTTTTAGAAGATAATAAACCCCGTATTTGGAGGTTCACTATGTCAGGACATTCAAAATGGTCAACCATAAAACATAAAAAGGCCCAGACGGATGCCCGCCGTGGTGCAGTTTATACAAAGCTTGCCAAAGAAATCCAAATCGCCGCCAGGGAAGGCGGTGGTGACCCTGATGTAAATTTCGGATTACGTTTGGCTGTTGACCGGGCGAAAGCCGCAAATATGCCCAGTTCGAATATTGCCCGGGCGATTAAGAGAGGAACAGGGGAAGATCGCGATGCGGCCATCATGGAAAAAATTCACTATGAAGGTTATGCACCCCATGGCGTTGCAGTAATCTTGAATTGTATAACTGACAACCGAAATCGAACTGTGGCAGATATCAGACATGTGCTTTCAAAACACGGGGGCACTATGGGGCAAGAGGGTTCAGTTTCCTGGCAATTTACGAGGAAATCTTTTTTTAATATCCCCTGCGGCAATCATACCTTTGACGATTTATTTGAAATAGCAATAGAGACTGGGGCCGATGATGTAGTTGAGGAAGAGGAATTTTTTGAAATTGTTGGTCCTGTAGAAATTTTTAAAAAGATCCATGATCGTTTAAAAGAAGCGGCAATTATTCCAGAAGCATCTGGTTTAAGAATGGATCCAAATCAAGAAGTAGAGCTGAACCTGGAAGACACCTTACAGGTTATGAAAACAATCGACATTCTAGAAGAATTGGATGATATCCAGGAAGTTTATTCAAACCTGAAAATTTCCGATGAAGCTCTGGAAGGACTTGGGTAGTTGATTAATATATCAAGGGTTGTGATCGGGATTGATCCTGGAACCGCCATCACTGGATATGGTATTGTCCAGGAGAAGGAAAATGGAGAGTTGGAGTGGATTGCGCACGGTGTGGTGACCACGCCGAGTGATTGGGATGACCCCAAGCGTTTACTTGAGCTTTACCAGAAATTGTGTGAGATTCTTAGTACATACAAACCTGACTGCTGTGCAGTAGAGAAACTGTTTTTTCAAAAAAATGTCAAAACGGCCATTAGCGTTGGACAGGGAAGGGGCGCTGCTTTAATCGCTGCTGCCGCATCTGAGCTGCCCGTTGGTGAGTACACACCTCTAGAGGTTAAGCAGGCGGTTGTGGGATACGGGAGTGCTGATAAGCAACAAGTTCAGCAGATGGTGAAAGTACTGCTGGATTTGAGTGAAATCCCTCAACCAGATGATGCTGCTGATGCATTGGCAGTCGCTATTTGCCACCTGCATTCAACTAGAAGAAATCAATTACTAAACTATGATTAATCAAGATCTTTTTCTTCGTTTTGGAGCGGCTTTACTAATCGGGGTACTGATTGGTATGCAGAGAGAGTACGCCTACAGCACAAACAAAGAGGGCGGGTTATTTGCCGGTGCCAGAACTTTTGCCTTGATGAGCTTGTTTGGGGCTCTAGCAGCTCTCCTGTCAGATCTTTTTCTTTCTCCCTGGGTTTTCATCGTTCTAATAGTTCTCCTTGGAGTCATGGTCATTGTGGCTTATTTCATTTCGGCGTCAGAGCGGGACGAAATTGGATTGACTACCGAGGTGGCAGCCTTGATCACCATTCTGATTGGAGGAATCTGTTATTTGCATTCCGTGGAAGTTGCCGCTGCTCTTGGAGTGGTAACAACAGTTCTTCTGGCTGTGAAATGGGAACTTCGTCAATTTGTGAAAGTGATAACGCAAGAAGATGTTTTCGCAACGCTGCAATTTGCAGTAATTACCGCGATTATTTTGCCAGTTTTACCCAATAGAACTTTTGGTCCTTTTCCACTGGATGTGTTAAATCCCTACCAGATCTGGAAAATGGTAATTTTTATTTCAGGGATTAATTTTCTTGGATATATCCTGGTTAAAGTAGTCGGTCCCAAAAAAGGAATTGGCATCAGCGGTCTATTGGGAGGATTGGCATCCAGTACGGCAACCACACTTAGTTTTTCCCAGCGTAGTCAAACTCAGGATGGACTTGATAAGCCTTTTGCAGTAGCAATCATCGCTGGATGGGTGATCATGTTTCTTCGGGTGATTGTCGAAGTTGCTGTTGTGAACAGTCGTCTGCTTCCCTATATCTGGCCGGCAATGGCAGCGATGGGAATTTCAGGATTGCTTTATGCTTTATATCTTTACTTTTCACAAACTGCTATCGACGAGGAAGAGTTAAATCTTTCAAATCCGTTTGAACTTGGACCGGCAATAAAATTTGGACTGCTTTATGCGCTGATCCTTCTGGTAACCAAGGCTGCTGAAGTGTATATTGGCGAAAGAGGGTTGTATCTGACCAGTTTCTTAGCCGGACTGGCTGATGTAGATGCGATCACGCTCTCCATTGCTGACCTGACAAAAACCGGGGAAGGTGTAGCGTTATCTACAGGTAAAATAGCGGTCATTTTAGCTGCGATTTCAAATACAGCAGCGAAAGGGGTTCTGGTATTTTCACTTGGCTCTCGATCACTGCGTAGATATATTTGGCCGGTTATGATTATCATGTTGACAATTGGTTTGGTTTTTGTGTTTTTTATCTGAGAATACATATGATAGCTAGCATTCAAGGAAAAGTACTCTTATTAGGGGAAGATAATCTTGTTGTTGATGTTGGTGGAATTGGTTATCTGATTTATGTCC